>Ga0268298_10005277_pt1 | contig 12188 bp, 9 predicted proteins | sample WWTPWeurt_MetaG_FD_194462 | JGI IMG/M metagenome (GOLD analysis project Ga0268298, IMG submission 194462) | Activated sludge microbial communities from WWTP in Nijmegen, Gelderland, Netherland - WWTP Weurt | ecosystem: Engineered > WWTP > Aerobic digester > Activated sludge | place: Netherlands...
GCTCCAGCTTGCCGTCGCGGAACACGCTGAGGGTTGCACTGCGCGTGTTGGTGACGAGGACCCGGCCATCGGGTGCGACCGCCACGCCTTCCGGGCCCGAAAGACCCTTCAGCTCGGCGACCAGCCGTGCCTGTGCGCCCTTGACCTCATAAATGGCCACGCGGTCGTTGCCGGTGTCGGCCACCAGCAGACGCCCCGATTTGTCGAACTCGGCGTCGTGGGGGTAGGACAATTCGCCGGCACCGAAGCTGCCGACCGGTTTCAGCGTCATCGCTTCGAGCACCCGGATGCGGCTGTTGGCCATGTCGGTCAGGTAGATGAGCTTGCCGTCAGGCGAGAAAGCGGCATCGTGGGGTTGCGCAAGCCCGTCGGCGAACTCGGCCAGTTGGGTGACGCGCAAGGCCGGTTGCGCGCCGGCCAGGGAAGTCAGGAGCAGAAAGGCGGTGACGATGACAGGGCGCATGGCGGACTTCCTCGTAAAACCGGCGTCAGCCGGGCTTGATCGTGCCGAGCAAGCGCGGCGCACCCGAGCCGTTCAACTCGAATACGCTGCCGCCGCCCGATGCGGTGCCCTCGCTGGTGAAGGCGTTAATCGTGAATTGGTGCGTCACCAGTATTACCGGCGGGCCGTCAATCGGCAGTCCCGAAAGGAATTTGCGCAGGGCGGCCAACGTCGTTTCGCGCCGCTCGGAACGCGCAAAGAAGGAATTCAATGCCGGCTGCGGCGTTACGGGGCCGAGTTTCAGCAATCTTGCCGTTTCCAGGCAGCGACACCACTGACTGGAATAGACACTGGCCTCCCTGACACCCGCCTGCGCAAGCCGCCGCCCGAGTGCCTGCGCCTGGGCGCGGCCGACGGAATCCAGATTGCGCTGCGTCGAGCAGTCCTCGAGCTTAAAGTTGGGCGGATCGCCGATGCCGGGTGCGTTGGCGTGGCGCAGCATCAGCACGTGCCCGGGCTTGGCGAGTTCGGCAAGGGATACGACGTCAGCAGCCCAGGCAGTGCCCCAAAGCGCGAAGAATGAGACGGCAAGGATCATCTGAACGCTACGCATGAGCGGCAATGCTACCGGACGGCGGCCACCGGTGGCGGTGGGGGGTAGCCAGATTGCCGCGTCGGGGAGCGGCTTGTCAGTTCCGCGCCGGGTGTTTCAGCCGGCGGCACTTTCCCTGCGGCGCGAGGCCTGTTCGAGCCGGGCTTTTTCCGCGAGCACCTTGTTGGCGTAGGTCTGCTCGGTATCGTCGATGGCGCCGGCGTAGTACTGCAGGCCTTCCATCAGTCCCCCCTGGCGTTGAATGGATTCCTGCAGGATGCGGGCACCGATGCGGACATTTATCGCCGGGTCGAGGAAGGCCCGGCTTTCGGCTTCCCCGGACAGCTTGTCCATGTGGAAGCGCGGGATGATCTGCATCAGCCCGACGGCACCCATGGGGCTTTGCGAATAGGGGTTGAACCTGGATTCGACGCTGATCACGGCGATGATGAGCAGGGGGTCAATGCGCAATTCGCGTCCGGCGGCCTGTACGGCTTCAAAAACCGGCTGCAGGGCTTCCGCCGATACCCGGTAGCGCTGCGCCACCTGGTCCAGAGCCGCGGCCATAACCGGCTGCAGCCGAGGGGCGCGCACGGACTCGGGGACGACGGCTCGTATTTCGACCCTTTCGCCGAAATGAGGGCGGACGATTTCTTTCGCCCCGAACCAGTTGAAATTGGCGGTTATTCCGGCGGCGACGACGAACAGCAAGGCAAGGCCGGCAGGCGCCAGGTCGATATGCAGGAAATGGAACAAGGCGCCGGTACGGCGTTCCATGAAATTTCGGGTAGCAAGTAGTGCGGACATGCTTACTCCTTTGGTGTTGCCTTGTGCCATCCGTGCCTGAACAATCCGAACATTTACGGGATCAGCGGCGGGTGGAACGTGAAACGAAAAGACTGATTACAGCGGACTGAGTGACCGGAGCCGGGAGAAGCCGGACTCAGGAAGAGAAGTAGAGTTTTTAGCTTTCATGCAGTGGCACCCCGAATGTGGCTCCGGCCCTTTTCAGGGCCGGATGGGAGTACCGTTTAACTTTTCAGGCAGCTTTTCTGGCCGGCTTTCTCGGTATAACCGCGGCGGCGGCTACGGCGAGGTTGGCTTCAGCGATTTCATTCGCCTGCCTGGCGGCCTTGATCATGCTGTCGTAGGCGGTGTTGGCGGCGGAAATTGCCGAGCGTAGCGCGTTCACCGCGACATCCGATCCGGCCGGGGCGGTCCTGGCGGCTTCGTCAAGTGACAGACCAAGATTCTTGTTGAGTTCCCCAACCTGAGCTTTGACCACCTCTGACAAGGCTTCCTGAGTCTGGGCGGCAATTTCATACACCCTGCGGGTATAGGTGGCCAGCTTTTCGGCGTCGGGTCGAGCCATGGATTTTTGCAGTGAAACCAGCGCTTCCAGGTCTTTCACGGCGAGCAGGGTACGGGTAGTTGCGGTGCCGTTCTCGATGAAGTTGCGGGCGGCATTGAGGTTCAGTGCGGCCAGACGCTCGGCACCGGCGAACGTCGTATTGGCGAGGGACATGAAAATATCGACGCCGGCCCTGTTGGTGTTACTGATTTGCTCGGTTACGTTATACATTGATGATCTCCTTGATAGAGGTGGATCCATCTGCTGCTTACGTACTTGCTGGTCCTGATTGGTGCACCGCAATAGCGCGAATTCTACTAAGGGTTCCTGGTTTGTCAAGATAATACTGTCGCAGTGCAACAACACCCTGGAAGGATGCTGAACCGGGAGAACGCCCCTTCAGGTTCCGCGGTTAAAAAAAACCCGATACCTGAGGTACCGGGTTTAAACCAATCCTTGCGGATCGGAGGAGGAGGTCTTCATATTACCCAAACCGCTCGCTCAGGTTTAGGCGCCGACCTCTAGGTTTCCCCCGCTTGCAGCTCGCTCAAACGTCGATATTCCTCGCGTAGAGCGCGTTCGATTCTATGAATGCCCGGCGCGGCTCGACGTCGTCCCCCATCAGCGTGGTGAAGATCTCGTCGGCGGCGATGGCGTCGTCGATCTGGACCCGCAACAGGCGGCGCACGCCCGGATCCATGGTCGTTTCCCAAAGTTGTTCGGGGTTCATTTCCCCCAGGCCCTTGTAGCGTTGCTTGGCCAGGCCGCGCTCGACCTCGCCCAGCATCCAGGTCATGGCGTCGGCGAAACTGGTGACGGCCAGGGATTTTTCGCCACGGCGGATCACCGCTCCCTCGCCCATCAGCCCGGAAATCATCTGTGCGGTGCGGCGGATCTGCTGGTAGTCGCCGGAGAGCAGGAAATCCTCGTCGATCCGCCCGCTGCGCAGGTTGCCATGGCGCATGCGGATCACGACCAGCATCCAGCGCTCGTGCTTTTCGTCGAAGCGCGCTTCGATGCGGACTTCGGGCGACAGATGCTCCGCCATGCGCGTGGCGCTATCCCTCGTCGCGGCTTCGTCCGCGGTGTCGACCGCGATATCGTGGGCCAGCAATGCGTGCAGAACTTCGCTGTCTATAAAATCGGCCAGGCGGGTGATCACGGCCTCGGAAAGCAGGTAGGCCCGAGCCAGCGCACCCAGTGCCTCGCCTTCCACCACGGCCGCTCCGGCACGCGGCGTAAGCGCCGTCCCGTCCAGGGCCAGGCGCAACAGGTGCTGGTTCAGCTCGTGGTCATCCTTGATGTAGGTCTCGCTCTTGCCGTGCTTGATCTTGTACAGGGGCGGCTGGGCGATATAGACGTAGCCGCGCTCGACCAGTTCCGGCATCTGCCGGTAAAGGAAAGTCAGCAGCAGGGTGCGGATATGGGCGCCATCGACGTCGGCGTCGGTCATGATGATGATGCGGTGGTAGCGCAGCTTGGCGATGTCGAAATCTTCGGCACCGATGCCGCAGCCCAAGGCGGTCACCAGGGTGACGATCTGTTCGCTGGAGATTACTTTGTCGTAGCGGGCCTTCTCGACATTCAGTACCTTGCCGCGCAGGGGCAGGATGGCCTGGAACTTCCGGTCGCGCCCCTGCTTGGCGGAGCCGCCGGCGGAATCACCCTCGACGATGTAGATTTCGCACAGGGCCGGATCCTTCTCCTGGCAATCCGCCAGCTTGCCGGGCAGGCCAAGGCCGTCGAGCACACCCTTGCGCCGCGTCATGTCGCGCGCCTTGCGCGCGGCCTCGCGGGCTCGCGCCGCTTCGACGATCTTGCCGGTGATGATCTTGGCGTCGAGCGGCTTTTCCAGCAGGTAGTCGGCCAGCTTCTGGGCCACGACTTCCTCGATCGCCGGGCGCGCCTCGGAGGAGACCAGCTTCATCTTTGTCTGCGAAGCGAATTTCGGGTCGGGCATCTTCACCGACAGGACGCAGGCCAGACCCTCGCGCATGTCGTCGCCCGTGATCTCCACCTTCGCCTTCTTGGCGATTTCATGTTCCTCGATGTACTTGTTGATGACGCGCGTCATCGCCGCGCGCAGTCCGGTCAGGTGGGTGCCACCGTCGGACTGGGGAATGTTGTTGGTGAAGCACAGCACCTGCTCGGCGTAGGAGTCGTTCCACTGCATGGCGACTTCGACATCGATGTTGATGCCGTTCTGTACCGAAACACCCGAGGAATGGAACACGGCCGGATGCAGCACGGTCTTGGTGCGGTTTATGTACTCGACGAAGCCCTTGACGCCACCGGAGAAGGCGAAATCCTCCTCCTTGGAATTGCGCTGGTCGATCAGCCTGATCTTGACACCGTTGTTGAGGAAGGACAGCTCGCGCAGGCGCTTGGCGATGATGTCATAGTGGTATTCAACGTTGCCGAAGATCTCGTCGTCGGCCATGAAATGGACTTCGGTGCCACGCTTTTCGGTATCGCCGAGAACCCGCAGCGGTGATACCTCGACACCGTTGTGAACTTCGATGACGCGATCGACGGCGTGACCGCGATTGAATTCCATCAGGTACTTCTTGCCCTCGCGGCGGATGGTCAGGCGCAGCCATTTCGACAGGGCGTTCACACAGGAAACACCAACGCCGTGCAGGCCGCCGGAGACCTTGTAGGAGTTCTGGTTGAACTTGCCGCCCGCATGGAGCACGCACATCACGATCTCGGCCGCCGAGCGCTTCGGTTCGTGCTTGTCGTCGAACTTTATCCCGGTAGGTATGCCGCGACCGTTGTCCGTGACCGAAATCGAGTTGTCGGTGTGGATGGTAATGACGATGTCGTCGCAATGTCCGGCCAGCGCCTCATCGATGGCGTTGTCGACGACTTCGAAAACCATGTGGTGCAGGCCGGTGCCATCGGACGTATCGCCGATGTACATTCCAGGCCGCTTCCTTACTGCTTCCAGACCCTCAAGTTGTTGAATGCTCGATTCGTCGTAAGCCGGTACGTTGTTGCTCTCTGTCATTGGGTTCTTTTCTTGGTTCGCATCAAATGCGCATCGGCATGACGACATACTTGAAGGTTTCGTTGCCGGGCAGCACGAAAAGTGCGCTCGAATTGGCATCGGCCAGGTGCAGCTCTATGGTCTCGTTGCCGACGTTGTTGAGCACGTCGAGCAGGTAGGTGACATTGAAGCCGACATCCAGCGCCTCGCCGCTGTATTCGATTTCGATTTCCTCCTGCGCCTCTTCCTGTTCAGCGTTGCTGGAAATGATCTTGAGGCTCCCGGCGCCGAGGACGAGGCGCACGCCGCGAAACTTTTCGTTGGTCAGGATCGCGGCACGCAACAGGGAGTGGAGCAGCGTGTTGCGGGAAAGCTTGATCAGCTTGCTGTGGTGCTGCGGAATGACACGCTCATAATCCGGAAACTTGCCGTCGATCAGTTTCGACACCAGTTCGATGCCACCGAAACTGAAACGCGCCTGGGTCGGAGTCAGGGTGATTTCCAGCGGGTCGTCGCTGTCGGACAACTGACGCGATAGTTCCAGCACCGTTTTGCGCGGCAGGATCACTTCGATCGGCACCGGCGCGTCGGCCAGCACTTCGGCCGCATATGCCAGGCGGTGGCCGTCGGTGGCCACCATGCGCAGTTCCTTGCCCTTGGCGACCAGCAGCAGCCCGTTCAGGTAATAGCGAATATCCTGCTGTGCCATGGCGTACTGCACCAGGCCAAGCAGACGTTTCATCTGTTTCTGGGTGACCAGCAGTCGCGTCGGTTGGCCATCGGCAGCGCTCATGCGCGGGAAATCCTCGGCCGGCAGGGTTTGCAGGTTGAAGCGGCTTTTACCCGCTTTCAGCTGCAAGCGTTTGTCTTCGAGCGCCAGGCTGACTTCTGCGGACTCCGGCAACGAGCGCAGGATGTCCTGAAGCTTGCGCGCACCGACCGTCATGGAAGCTTTTTCCGCTCCTATCGTAGGCGTCCGCGTCGTGATCTGGATTTCGATATCCGTCGCCAGCAGTGTCAGCTTCTCTCCATCCTTCTCCATCAGAACGTTGGAAAGAATGGGAAGCGTATGGCGCTTTTCGACGATACCGCATACCGACTGTAAAGGTGAAAGCAGTTGATCGCGTGGACCTTTAAATAGAATCATATATAAATCTCTTAAGATTATTAAGGGAGGCCTTTTTCTGTGGATAATCGGTATTTTTACATTAAATACAGTTAATTATAACGTGGATAAGCACCGTAAAAACTGCCTGTTCGAAGTGTGGAGGATTGTGGATAAGTTTGGCCGAAAGCGAAGTTCGATGGCTTATCCACAAATCTTCTCACTCTTGTTGGATGGAGAAATCACACTCTAGCCTTTGATGGTCTGCATCAGGATATGCAGATCATTGTTGAGCCGGGTATCTTTTCCGCGCAGGTCGACAATTGTGCGACAGGCGTGCATCACGGTAGTGTGATCACGGCCGCCGAAGGCTTCGCCGATTTCGGGGAGACTGTGGGTGGTGAGTTCCCTGGTCAGCCACATGGCGATCTGTCGCGGACGGGCGATGGCGCGGGTGCGCTTCTGAGAATACATGTCGGCCACTTTTATCTTGTAAAAGTCGGATACGGTTTTCTGTACGAGTTCCAGGGATATTTGCCGGTTGGTGGCGCCGATGATGTCGCGCAGGGCTTCCCTGGCGACTTCCAGGTTAATTTCGCGACCGTGGAAGCGGGCATAAGCGACGACACGATTCAGCGCACCTTCAAGCTCCCGGACATTGGAGCGAAGATTCTTGGCGATAAGGAAGGAAACCTCATCCGAAATGCTGATCTGCTCCGCTTCGGCCTTTTTCTTGAGAATAGCGATGCGCATTTCCAGTTCCGGGGGTTCGATGGCGACGGTAAGCCCCCAGTCGAAGCGAGAAACCAGGCGCTCTTCCAGGCCCTGAACATCCTTCGGATAGGTATCGCAGGTGATGATGATCTGCTTTTTGGCCTCTATCAAGGCATTGAAGGCATAAAAAAACTCTTCCTGGGTCCGGTCCTTGCGATTGAAGAACTGGATGTCATCGATCAGGAGCAGGTCGAGCGACCGGTAATAGCGCTTGAAGGAATCCCGGGAGTTTTGCTGGAAGGCCCGGACCACATCGGAAAAGTAATCCTCGGCATGTACATAACGGATTTCCAGATCCGGGTTGGCGTTGTAGATGGAATTGCCGATCGCATGGATCAGGTGTGTCTTGCCGAGGCCCACACCGCCGTATATGAAAAGCGGGTTGTAGGAGACACCCGGATTCATCGCCACCTGGAGCGCTGCCGCGCGGGCCAGGTCATTGGCGCGCCCGGTGACCAGGGTATCGAAGGTGAAATCGGCGTTCAACCGGGTTTTTTCGTATTCTGGATCAGTGGATCGCGGCTGGCTTGAAATCGGGGCGGGAACGCTTGAAGGCTGCTCGTCGAGGGCTTCCACAGAGGCCGGGGCGTTCTGGGCGGCGTCGCTGACACTCAGGGTAATGTTGACCGGAGTGGAAAAAAATTCGCGTCCCAGGCTTTCGATCTGGCCCAGATAGCGCTCGCGCACCCATTGCATAACGAAGCGGTTGGGTGCGATCAGGCGAAAATGGCCCGGCCCAGTATCGCCGTCCACCAGCTGCAGACCCTTGATCCAGGTATTGAACTGCTGCGCAGGAAGTTCCTGCTCAAGGCGGCTAAGACAGGCTGACCAGAATTCGCTCATGACTATTCGAAGGTTTCGAGACCGGGGCGGCGGTATTGTTTGTGTGCCGGATGTTTTGCCGCCGACTTGCGTCGGTTCAAGGATTGATTCTAGCGGTTTCAGGGGGAGTTATCCACAGCCGCGACGACTGTTGCGCTTGACAAAACAGCCGCAAAACGATGTAATCCGCGGCTTTTGTTCAATTAAGGGATATTGCCATGAAACGCACCTACCAGCCTTCGGTTGTGCGCCGCAAGCGTACCCACGGCTTCCTCGTGCGCATGCGTACCCGCGGTGGTCGTGCTGTGATACGTGCGCGTCGTGCCAAGGGCCGCCATCGTCTCGCGGTCTGAGCAGCGGGCTTCGTTTAGCCCGGAGCAGCGCCTGCACCGGCCGGAAGAGTTTGCAGCCGTCATGGCGGCGCGGCGGGTGGTGCGGGGCACATGCTTCGACCTTCATTTTTGTCCAGCACCTGCAGCCGCCAGGGCGCGGCTCGGCTTGATCGTACCCAAGCGCCTGGCGCGGGCGGCTGTTTTGCGCAATGCCGTCAAACGCCAGGGCCGGGAAGCGTTTCGCCTGCTTACGCCCACGATCCCCGTCTGCGATCTCGTCTTCCGTCTCAAGCGGGCCATTCCAGGCCTCGGGGCGCGGGATGGCGAACAGCGGAAACTCTGGCGCACGGAAATGGAAATGTTGTTGGGTCGGGTTCTGGCATGATCGCGTTGAAAACCCTGCTGGTTCAGCCTTTGCTGTGGCTGATTCGTGGCTACCAGCTGGCAATTGCCCCGATGCTGGGGCCCCGCTGCCGGTTTTACCCGAGTTGCTCCGAGTACTCCATGGAATCGCTGCGCCGCCATGGGGTGTTGCGCGGGCTGTGGCTGACGGTCCGCAGGTTAGGACGTTGTCATCCATGGCATCCGGGCGGAAACGACCCTGTTCCCTGATTTCTTACCTGAAACACTGCCGAGACAGTAATGGATAACCGACGATTGATCCTGCTAATGGTGTTCAGCTTCTCGCTGATCATGCTCTGGGACGGCTGGCAAAAGCAAAGCCAGCCGAAGCCGGCGCCAACGGCGAGTTCTGCGCCTGCAACCGGTGCCGCAGCGAATGCCGGAGCCGGGGCGGTACCAACACCGACCCTGCCCGCGACGACTCCGGCGGCAGTGCCGGGGGTTGTACCGGGAGCCGTTGCGACGATAGCGCCGGGCGCGGCGAAGGCCAGGATTCGTACTGACCTGTATGTGGCGGAAATTTCCTCGCTGGGCGGCGACATCACGCGACTCGAGCTTGTCCGCCATCCCGAGACCGGGGACAAGTCGAAGAATTTTGTGTTGTTCGATAATGGCGGCAAGCATATCTACCTGGCCCAGTCCGGGGTGATCGGGGAGGGCTTGCCGAACCACAAGACTGAGTGGAAGCTGGCGGCCGGAGATCATGTGCTCAAGGACGGCGAGCAGAAGTTCGAGCTGCGCCTGGAGGCAAACACTGCGGGCGGCGCAAAGGTGGCGAAGACCTATGTCTTCCAGCGCAACAGCTACCAGATCGAGCTCAGGCATGAGGGAGTGACCCCGGGCGCCCATGCCTATTACCAGATCACCCGCGACGGCAAGCCGGCCGAAGGCCAGGACAACTCGATGATGATGGGGGTGGTTACCTTCACCGGTCCCGCGGTTTTCACCGACGCCGAAAAGTTCCAGAAGGTCGAGTTCGCCGACATCCTCAAGAACAAGGCCAAATTCGCACAGAAGGCCGACAACGGCTGGCTGGCAATGGTCCAGCACTACTTCGTGTCAGCCTGGTTGCCGGCCACAGGCACGCAACGCGAGTTCTATATGCGCAAGGTCGGCGAGGACCTGTATTCGGCGGGCGTGATCCTTCCCGTGGCCGCAGATGGCAAGAGCACCATCACGTTGTATGCCGGCCCGCAGGAACAGGACAAGCTGGAAAAGATCGCTCCCGGACTCGAGCTGGTGGTGGATTACGGCTGGCTGACCGTCATCGCGGCACCGCTGTTCTGGGTCCTCGGCGCGATCTACAAGCTGGTCGGCAACTGGGGCTGGGCCATCATCGGCCTGACCATGCTGCTCAAGGGAATTTTCTTCCCGCTCTCGGCCGCAAGCTACAAGTCGATGGCCAAGATGCGCGTCCTGACACCGAAGCTGATGAAGCTGAAGGAAACCTACGGCGACGACAAGCAGCGCCTGAACCAGGAAATGATGGCGCTGTACAAGAAGGAGAAGGTGAACCCGCTCGGCGGCTGCCTGCCGGTGCTGGTCCAGATCCCGGTCTTCATCGCGCTCTACTGGGTGCTGCTGGGCACCGTCGAGATGCGCAACGCGCCCTGGCTGGGCTGGATCACCGATCTTTCGGTCAAGGATCCCTACTACGTGCTGCCGCTGATCATGGGTGCCACGATGTTCATCCAGACCAAGCTCAACCCGACGCCGCCGGATCCTATCCAGGCCAAGGTGATGCTTTACATGCCGGTCATTTTCACCGTGATGTTCCTCTGGTTCCCGGCCGGTCTGGTGCTTTACTGGACGGTGAACAACATCCTCTCGATCGCCCAGCAATGGCAGATCACGCGCATGGTCGAGGCGGGAGAGAAGAAGTAATCGCGCTCCCGGCCGTGAGCGGCCGGGGCAATCGTCGGCGCCTGTCGCGCTGAACCAGGAGGCCGGATGGGACAGCCGCGCACCGGAATCATCGCCGCCATCGCCACGGCTTCCGGCCGCGGCGGCATCGGCGTGGTACGCGTTTCCGGCCCCGGACTGCTGCCCTTTGCCGAGGTGCTGGGCGGCCGCCGCCCCGAGCCGCGCCATGCGACGCTGTGTACTTTTCGCGAGGCCGACGGCAGCGCCATCGACCAGGGCATCCTGCTGTATTTTCCGGCGCCGCATTCCTTTACCGGTGAAGATGTACTCGAACTGCAGGGGCACGGCGGTCCGGTGGTGCTGCAGATGCTGCTGGCACGTTGCCTGGAACTGGGTGCGCGCTTGGCCGAGCCGGGCGAGTTCTCGCAACGGGCTTTCCTCAATGACAAGCTGGACCTGGTCCAGGCCGAAGCGGTAGCCGATCTGATCGAGGCCGGAACCGCGGCGGCCGCGCGCTCGGCAGTGCGTTCGCTATCCGGCGAATTTTCACGCGAGGTCAGGGCGCTGGTCGCCCGTCTGACCGAGTTGCGCATGCTGGTCGAAGCGACGCTGGATTTTCCGGAGGAGGAGATCAACGTCCTCCGCGATACCGATGCGGCGCAGCGCCTCGCCGGAATCTGCGGCGATTTGTCGTCCCTGCTGGCACGTGCGCGTGCCGGCAGCCTGTTGCGTTCCGGCCTGCATGTGGTGCTGGCCGGTTTGCCCAACGTCGGCAAGTCCTCGCTGCTGAACCGGCTGGCCGGCGAAGAACGTGCGATCGTCACCGAAGTGGCGGGCACCACGCGCGACGCGCTGCGCGAAACCATACAGGTCGAGGGCATTCCGCTGCACATCATCGATACCGCCGGGTTGCGGGACACCGATGATGTGGTGGAGAAGATCGGCGTCGAGCGGGCCTGGCAGGAAATCGGGCGCGCCGACGTGGTGCTGCAGCTGGTCGACGCGCGCTGCGGCGAGACGCCGGCGGATCATGGGATCGCCGCCCGTCTTCCGGCCGGGGTCGAGCGCATCGTGGTGGAGAACAAGTGCGATCTGGCCGCAACTGCGGCGGCACGCTTCACGCAGGGCGGCCACGTGCATTTGCGGCTGTCGGCAAAGAGCGGAGAGGGCATGGTCCTGCTGCACGATGAACTGCTGCGGGTGGCCGGCTGGAGCGGCCACGGCGAGGACGTGGTGCTGGCCCGCGAGCGTCACCTAGAGGCACTCGGGGTGGCCGCGGAAAAGTCGGCGCTGGCGGCACGGCGGCTGGACCGCATCGAACTCTGTGCCGAGGAGTTGCGCCTGGCGCAGGAGGCGCTGTCGCGCATCACCGGCGAATTCACGGCCGACGACCTGCTGGGGGAAATCTTTTCCCGCTTCTGCATCGGCAAGTGAGCAGGCAAATGAGGCGCCGCCATGAGTGAAGTCGACCTGGTCCTCCTGCTGGCAGCCGCCCTGTTCGCCGGATTCGTTGACG
>Ga0268298_10005278_pt1 | contig 12188 bp, 9 predicted proteins | sample WWTPWeurt_MetaG_FD_194462 | JGI IMG/M metagenome (GOLD analysis project Ga0268298, IMG submission 194462) | Activated sludge microbial communities from WWTP in Nijmegen, Gelderland, Netherland - WWTP Weurt | ecosystem: Engineered > WWTP > Aerobic digester > Activated sludge | place: Netherlands...
ACAATCGCATGGAGCTCATGGCCGCCATCCAAGCGCTCGAGGCCTTGACGCGGCCCGTGCGTGTCAAGCTCCACACCGACAGCAAGTACCTCCGCGACGGCATCACCGAGTGGCTGCCACGTTGGAAGGCGAGGGGCTGGAAGACCGCCGACAAGAAGCCCGTGAAGAACGTCGATCTCTGGCAGCGGCTCGAAACCGCGGTCGCTCGCCACCGCGTCGAGTGGCACTGGGTGAAGGGGCACGCTGGCCATCCCGAAAACGAGCGCGCCGACGCGCTGGCGCGGCACGGTCTAGAAAGCGCGCTCAGCCGCCGAGGCTAGGGCAGCGCGACTTTGCGCGACTCTCGCGCCGAATTTCCCCTGCGACCCGCCAGCCGAGTCGGTCGTTTTCGGGTCTGGCTTGCCAGCGCGGCGAAGATGACCAAAAACCCGGGGCATGCTGCGTCTACGCCACCGCTTCGCTCTGGTCCTCGTGTGCTCGGCTCCGTTTTCCCTCGTCGCGTCCTGTGACGACGGAGAAGAAGGTCGTGCTTCGCCATCGGGTGGCGGCGGCGCCGGGGGCAGTGGCGGCGACGCGAGCGCGGACGCTCCGCCCGACGGTGGCGACGACAAGGGCGTGTTCGGCGAACGCGTTCCCGTCACCGACACGCGCGGCATCGACGGACTCCTCGCGCCGGTGAACGCGGTGCGCGACAAGCACGGCTGGGTCCACATCTACGCGCGCAACCTGACCGACGTGATGCGCGTCGAGGGCTACATGATGGCGTCCGATCGGGCGTATCAACTGGAGATCGCGCGGCGGCTCGCCACCGGCCGACTCGCAGAGCTCTTCGGCGAGGCCGACCCGGGACAGATCGACGACGACATCACGATGCGGACCATCGGCCTGCATCGAGCGGCGAAGGCGACCTACGACGCGCTGGATCCCAACTCGGAGGCGAAGCAGATCCTCGATGCCTTCGCCGACGGCGTGACGCAGTGGAACCGCGCCTTCCGCGAAGGGAAGGTGAAGCCCCCGCAGGAGCTCGCGGGCATGCCGGCGAGCGCGTTCAGCGACTGGACGCCGGCCGACAGCTTGGCCATGGCTCGGCTTCAGACCTGGTCGTTGTCCTACGACGCGGACGACGACATCAGCCGCAGCGAAAAGGTGGAGAAGACCCGCGGCGTGTTCCACGCCGCCGCGGCCGACCCTCTGGCCGCGAAGCGCGCGGGGATCCTGGTCGACGTCTTCCGCTTCGACCCCATCGACCCAGCCACGCCCCAGGTCGGTTTCCCGGACGACCCGCTGCCGAAGGACTTGCTCCGCGGACCGGGACCCGAAGCGTCGCTCCCCGGGCTCGGCAAGACGCCCGTGAGCGCCGAGAAGAGCCTGAAGACGCCGCTCGTGCCCGCGGCTCTGACGCACGCCGCAGCGCCCTTCGTGCGCTCCGTGCAGCGCGTGCGTGACTTCTTGGGCGGCGACGAGTTCTTCGGCTCGAACAACTGGGCAGTGTCGGGAAGCAAGACGCAGAGCGGGAACGCCATCGTCGCCAACGACCCGCACCTGGGACTCTCGTCTCCCATGGTCTTCTGGCCGACCCACCTCTACGTCGGCAGCGAGACTCAGGCCGAGCTCGAGGTGATCGGAGCAGCGTTCCCGGGGATCCCGGGCGTCGTGCTCGGCGCGAACCGCACGCTCGCGTGGGGCGCCACCACCAGCGCCTACGACGTCACCGACGTGTGGAAAGAGAAGGTGAGCTCCGATGCCGGCGGCGTGATGTTCAAGGGCCAGAAAGTGGCCTTCGAAAAGCTGAGCGAGACGATCCAGATCGCGGGCGGTCAGAGCTACACCTTCGACGTGCTCATCGTCCCGCACCACGGCCCGGTGGTGCCCGAAATCGATCAGCACAAGGTCAAGGCCGTGGCAGCCGATCAGAACGTGCTCGCGGTGCGCTGGACGGGTCACGCGCCGAGTGGGGAAGCCGAGGCCGTGTTCGGCCTCTCGCGCGCGAAGAACGTGGACGAGGCCCGGCTGGCGCTCCAGCCCTTCAAGACCGGCGGCCAGAACTGGATGTTCGCCGACTCGAACGGCGACATCTTCGTGTTCTCCAAGGCGGATCTGCCGTACCGCGACAAGAAGGCGTTCACCTGGGACAAGGCCACGTTCACCGGCACGATGCCGTGCTTCGTGCTCGACGGCGAAAAAGGCGAGCACGAATGGACCGGGTCGTTCCTCGAAGAGCAATACGTGCCGAAGCTGAAGTCGCCGGCCGCTGGCTTCATCGCCACGGCCAACACCGATCAGATCGGCAGCACCGTCGACAACGACCCGACCAACGAGACTCTGCCGAACGGCAAGCCGTTCTACATCGGCTGCGATTTCGCGGAGGGGCTCCGGCTCGGCCGCATCCACGAGCGCATCAACCCGAAGCTCGGTTCGATGACCGTGGACGAAATGGCCAGCATCCAGGCCGATCACAAGAGCGCGCTGGGCTCGCGCATGAGCAAACACTTCGTGGCCGCGCTCGAGGCGGCCGAAGCCGAGAAGGCCACGCCCGGCACGCACAAGGACCTGGCAACCGTGGTGGCCGATCCGCGCTACGCCGCGGCCAACGTGGCGGACATCCTCGACACCCTGAAAAAATGGGAGACCGAGAGCAACTTCGAGGCTGCCTCGGGCGTGAACGCCGACGACGAGACTCTGTCGACCGACGCCAAAGAGGCTCTCGCCGCCAAGGCCACCCTGATCTTCAACGCCTGGATGGTTCGCGCCATCGGCCGCGCCCTCGATGACGAGATGACCGCGGCCGGGGTCGGAAACCTCGGTACCGCCAACATGGTGAAGGGCTTCTGGCGCATGTTGGACCAGGATCCGTCCAAGCTCGCGACCTTCGACGCCACCAGCGGAGAGAGCGCGCTCTGGGACGACATGTCGACCACCGGCGTCGTGGAGTCGAAGAACGACCGGCTGGTCACCGCGTTGCTCGACGCCATCGATTCCATCGTCGCCATCCCCGCCTTCGGTACGGACCGCAACAACTGGCGCTGGGGTGCCGCGCACCGCGTGAAGTTCAAGAGTCTGAACCCGGTTTGGTTCGTCGACATTCCGGCCTTCCAGGATCCGCTGTTCAAGCAAGGCTTCCCGCGACCCGGGGATCAATGGAGCGTCGACGCATGCAACTTCGGCGTGGTGAAGAGCCCGAGCGCAGCCCTCGATTTCAACTACGGTTCGGGGCCCGTCCAGCGCTTCGTGACCGAAGTCACCAAGAGCGGGCCGAAGATCAAGAACGCCTTCCCGGGCGGCACGGTGCTCGGCAAAGACAGCCCGTTCTTCCGCAACGAAGCCGAGCTCTGGCGGAAGAACCAGAACCACGACGTGCCGTTCGAGATGGACGAGGTGCAGGCGGCTGCCGTCGATCCGGGCGGGGCGCACGTTCTCTTCAAGCCGTGAGGTGCCCGCCGAGCGCCGCTCCGCCGCTCGGCGGGGCGGCCGGGCCGCGGCTCAAGTCACCGGGACGCCGGGCTCGCCGTAGTCGACCACCCGCACGCCGCGGCGCTGCTTGGCTGCCTCGGTGGCGATGCGGAGCTTCTCGTAGAGCGCGACCACGTCGGTCTTCAGGCCGTCGAGCCGCAACATGGGCGTCGTGCTGTCGATGGCTTCCAGAACCAGGTTTCCGGTGCCGAGCATGCGCTGTCCGAACGGCCGCTCCACGACGTAGTCCGTGATGCGATAGAGATCGATCTGCTCCATCGTCTTGGAGAAGAGACCGACCTCGACCACCAAGCGCTGGGTCGTGATCTTGTAGCGCTTGCCGTTGCGGCGAAACCACAGGACCGGAAGCGCGAGTCCGAGCGTCAGGATGCAGAGCAGGAGGGAGCCGATGCCGGGCACGAGGGCGGGGCCGCCTTCGAACAGGACGTCTTCCTGAGGCGTGTCGACCGCGGGGGCCATGGCTAGAGCGTGCCTCCCAAGCGAATGCCACCCGGAACGACTCGGAGATGCAGCTTCGCGCTGGACGGCTCGGCCTTCTTGCCGCCCCCGAGCAGCGCCCAGGTCACGCCGCCCGCGGCGACCACGGTGCCGCCGATGAGCAGGATGTTGGCGGTCGTCGCCATGCTCTTCGCGCTGTCGAACTCGGCCTCGGCGTTCTTGGACACGGGGTTGTTCTGAGCGTCGTCGCGCTTGCTCTTGGCCTGGATACCCACGAAGACGCCCGCGCCGATGGCCGCGACACCGACGCCCGCAACCACCCAAGGCAAGACACTGGGCCCGGGCGTGGCGGGCCCCGGATCGGGCTTCGGCTTCTCCGGCGCCGGCTTCTCCGGCAGTGGGGCGGGGGGAGGAGTGCCGGGCTCGGCCGCCTTCTTCTCTTTCTCGATCTGGGCCTTCAGGGTTTCGATGCGCCGCTCCAACGCCCCGCGGTCCTTGGCTTTCGGGGCTTTCTCGAGATACTTTGTGTAGGCGTCGATGGCCTTTTCGTTCTGTCCGAGCCCTTCGTACGCGCGGCCGAGGTTGTAGAGAAGGACGGGCTCCTCGTGGAGCGAGTACGCCCGCTCGAGGAGGCTCGCGGCCTCGTCGAACTTACCTTGTCGGTAAAGGTCGGCACTCTGCTCGAAGAGCTCCAGAGCCTCGGTTTTCGGGTCCTTCTTGCCCTTGCCCTGGGCAGTGGCCGATGATGCGGAAAACAGCACGGCCGAAAGCGCGAGCGGCACGAGGAAGAGTCGGCCGCTCCGCCTAAGGACTGTGACGAATCGAGGCATTGAGTTAGGCTTATACGCTTAGAAGTGTAGTTGGGGGAATGGGCGCAGCGGAATCCACCACCACAGAGACCATCGGCCGGTACGAGGTCGTCGGCCGCCTAGCGACGGGCGGAATGGCCGAGATCTTGCTCGGGCGGCTGCGCGGGCCGAGCGGGTTCGAGCGCGCCGTGGTCATCAAGCGGATTCTGCCACACCTCGCCGAGCAGCCCGCGTTCCTCGACATGTTCCTCGACGAGGCGCGGCTCGCAGCCCGGATCCAGCACCGCAACGTGGTGCAAGTCCACGAGCTCGGCCAGGACGGACGGAACCTGTTTCTGACGATGGAGTACCTCGAGGGTGAAAACGCCGCCGGGGTCATCCGCCGCAGCTTGGTTTCCGAACAAGAAATCGGCGTCGCTCTCTGCGCCTACGTGATGGCCGAGGCGGCGGCAGGTCTCCACGCAGCCCACGAGCTCACCGACGCCGACGGTCGCCCCCTGGCGCTGGTCCACCGCGACGTCTCGCCCCAGAACATCTTCATCACCTACGGCGGCCAGGTGAAGGTCCTCGACTTCGGCATTGCCAAGGCCGCCGACCGCACGGCGCACACCGAGGTGGGGCAGCTCAAGGGCAAGTTCGAGTACATGGCGCCCGAGCAGTGTCGCGGCAAGGGCATCGACCGGCGCTGCGACGTGTTCGCGCTCGGCATCGTGCTCTACGAGCTCCTGACGCGGAAGCGCCTCTTCAAACGCGAGACCAAGCTGGCGGTGCTCGAGGCGGTGTGCCGCGAGATGCCCGTGCCGCCGAGTCAGCTCGTACCCGGCTGCCCCGAGTCCCTGGATCGCGTCGTGATGAAGGCGCTCTCGAAGCGCGCCGACGATCGATACGCGACGGCCGCCGAGGTGCGGCGCGACCTGATGGGAGTCGTGCGCGAGCTGATGGGCACGAACGACCCCGAAGAGAGTCTAGCGGCGCTGATGCAACGCCTGTTCGCGGATCGGGTGGGCGAAAAGCGCGAGATGTTGAAGCGAGTGCGCTCGGGGTCAGTCATCGGCTCGGTGCCGTCGGCCGAGGCCGACGTCTCCGTCGACATCCCGGAAATGCAGGGGCTGGAGCGCCTGAACGAAACGACGGGCGGAGGCTCGGACCCGCGGAGCCTGCTCGAAAGCGGGTTCACCGTGGGCTCGTCCCAAGCGGGTTCCGGCATCGACTCGACCCGCGCGCGCCAGGCCAGTGCGCGGCGCCGCACGGCAGCGCTCGTGGCCGTGGCCTTCGCGCTCTTCGGACTCGTCGCGGTGCTCCTGATCGTGTGGTGGACGGTGCCGCGCTCCAACGGTGTGGCCCTCGATCCAGGCACCCGCGCGCTGAAACCGCCGGATCGCGTGCTGCCCAAGCCTTCCGCGGTTGCGGGCGGCGAAGTCGTCATCCGCGTCGTCAGCGATCCCGACGGCGCACTGGTGTTCTTGGCGGGGGAAGAGCGCGGGAAGACCCCGTTCGACCTCAAGCTTCCGAAGGGCAGCGAGGGCGTCGAGCTGACGCTGAAGCGTGACGGCTACGAAGACACGGTCGAGAAGGTCGTGCCGGACCAGAACCAACGCTTGCGCGTGGCGTTGAGTCGCGCCAAGGCGAAAGGAAGCGCCACCGGCGGCGGAAAGCAGGCCGGCGGCTTCCATCGATTCGACTGATCTCGGCCAGCGGCGCCGGGGCCTTCCTCGCGCACAGGCCGGCGAGCTCGAGCTGAGCGCTCGCCGGAAAGGCCCGGTGCCGAGGCGGAAGCGGTGGGCGGCTCGACCTTCTGACGCGCCGGTGCCATAGGGAAGGCGCATGTCATTGGTCGAGCTCCGCCGCAAAGGCAACGCGCCGAACCGAGCCGAGCTCCGGCGCTTTTTGCCGACCAGCCGCGCCGAGATGGACGCGCGAGGCATCGCCGAGCTCGACATCCTGATCGTGACGGGAGACGCCTACGTCGACCACCCGGCGTTTGGCCCGGTGCTCATCGCGCGTTTCCTCGAAGCCCGGGGCTTCCGCGTCGGCATCGTGGCGCAGCCGCGCTGGGACACCCCCGACGACCTGCTCGTCATGGGCCGCCCGCGCCTGTTCGTGGGCGTGAGCGCCGGCAACCTCGACAGCATGCTGAACAAGCTCACGGCGCAAAAGAAGGTGCGCTCGGAAGATCAGTATTCGCCCGACGGCGAGCCGAACCAGCGTCCGAACCGAGCGAGCATCGTCTACGCCAACCTGTGCCGGCGCGCGTTCCCGGGTTTGCCCGTCGTGCTCGGTGGCATCGAGGCTTCGCTGCGCCGCATCGCGCACTACGACTACTGGTCCGATTCGGTGCGCCGCTCCGTTCTGCTCGACTCGAAGGCGGATCTCTTGGTCTTCGGCATGGGAGAGCGCGCCGCTTGGGAGATCGCCGACCGCCTGAAGCGGGGCGAGCCCGTGCGGGAGCTCCGCGACGTGCGCGGCACCGCGGTCGTAGCCAAGAACCCCGGCGAGTGGCAGACGCTGGCCAGTGACCCGAGCCGCGCGGTCGCCGACGGGAAATGCGTGGTCTTGCCCAGCTACGAAGAGGTGGCGGCGGACAAAAAGGCGTTCGCCCGCATGACCGCGCTCTTCCAGCGCGAGACCAACGCGTTGAACGCGCGCCCGTTGCTCCAGGTGCACGGCGCCGAGGCGGTGCTGTTGAACCCGCCCGCTCTGCCCCTCGGCGAAGCCGACATGGATGAGCTCTACGCTCTGCCATTCGCGCGCCAACCGCACTTCTCCTACGGGCGGCGGCGCCTCCCGGCGTTCGAAACCGTGAAGCACTCGGTCGTGAGCATGCGGGGTTGTTTCGGCGGCTGCACGTTCTGCAGCATCACCGAGCACGAAGGCCGCATCATCCAGAGTCGCTCCGAGAACAGCGTGCTCGCCGAGCTTCGAGAGCTCTCTCGCATGGATGGCTTCTCCGGCGTGGTCAGCGACTTGGGTGGGCCCACGGCGAACATGTACAAGCTCCGCTGCAAAGACGAACACATCGAGCGCGCCTGCCGGAAGTTCTCCTGCGTGCACCCGAAGGTGTGCGAGAACCTCGGCACGGATCACACGCCGCTCCTCGAGCTCTTGGGCAAGGCCCGCGCGCTTCCCGGCGTCGACCGCATCTTCATCGCCTCTGGCATCCGCTACGACCTCGCCGAGAAGAGCCCGCGCTTCATTCGCGAGCTGGCGGAGCACCACACCGGAGGGCAGCTCTCCGTCGCACCGGAACACGTGAATCCCTCCGTTCTCGACAAGATGAAGAAGCCCGGTGTCGACGTGTACGAGCGCTTCGCGCGTGCGTTCAGCTGCGCCAGCGAGGCCGCCGGCAAAGAGCAGTACCTCGTGCCCTACTTCATCACGGGGCACCCCGGCTCCACCCTCGCGGACACCATCGAGCTCGCCCTCTACCTGAAGCGCAACGGCATGCGACCGCGTCAGGTTCAGGACTTCATCCCGACTCCCATGGCCGTTGCCACGGCGATGTACCACACCGGCATCGACCCGATGACCGGCGAGCCCGTGCCGGTGGCGCGGGAGCTCCGCGACAAGCGCCGCATGAAGGCGCTCATCCTGTGGTGGGATCCCGAGCAATGGCCGCTCGCACGGGAGGCCCTGACCCTCGCGGGCAGGAAAGACCTGATCGGCGGCGGCCCGAATTGCCTGATCCCGAACCGGCACCCGACGAGCGCAGAGCCGGGCGAGGGACGATGGTATAAACCGAAGCGTGACGAGCGGCGGACCCAGTCGGCGCCCCACCGGCGTGCCAGCGACGCTCAAGGCGGAGGAAAGCGTCGCGGGCGAGGTGATGCGCCGGGTGAAGGCCCCCCACCGGCCCGTGCTGGTCGTCGTGTCCGGTAACGACAGCGACGTCGGCAAGCGCGTCATCGTCGAGAAGACGTTGCTCATCGGGCGCGACCCCGACGCCGCGCTCCCGCTCTCCGACGGACAGGTTTCGTGGCACCACGCGTGCATCGACGATCGCGGCGACGCCTGGGCACTGGTGGATCTCGGCAGCACCAACGGCGTGCTCTTGAACGGGCAGAAGGTCGGCGACAGCGCACTCACGCCCAACGACACCATCCTGCTCGGCACCACGGTCGTCCGGTTCGAGCTGCAGGACGGCGTGGCTCAGGCCTACAACCAGGTGGTCGAGCGCCTCTTGAACATCGACGACCTGTCGGGGCTCTACGTGCGCCGGAAGTTCGACGCGGAGCTCGAGCAACTCCTCGAGGTGGCGCGCAAGCAGGATCGTCCGCTGGCGCTCCTGGTGATGGACCTCGATGGCATCAAGGGCATCAACGACACCCACGGTCACCTGTTCGGAGCCTACGTGATCGGGGAGAGTGGGCGCCTGATCGGCAGTGTGGTGGGCGGCCGGGGCATCGGCTCTCGGTTCGGCGGCGACGAGTTTCTGGCCGCGCTGCCCGGGATCGACGCGGAGGCTGCCGCGGCGGTGGCCGAGGAAATCCGAGCGGCCGTCGCCGCTCACCCCTTCGAGAAAGACTCGATCCCGCTGCGACCGGGGATTTCCATCGGCGTGGCGGCGTTCCCGGCCGACGCCAAAGAAGCCGAGGAGCTCTTCCAGCGCGCCGACGAGGCGCTGTACCGCGCGAAGCAGGGTGGTAAGAACCGCGTGTGCCGCTGAGCTCGGCGGTACGCCATTTTCGGAGCTCGTTCGATGCAAGACGCATTCGTACACGTCATCGGTCATCCACTGATCCAGCACAAGCTCAGCTTGATGCGGAAGAAGGACACCAGCACGAGCAGCTTCCGAGCGCTCTTGCAGGAGCTCAGCATGCTCATGGCCTACGAGGTCACGCGCGACATGCCCGTGGTGATGGAGGACATCGAGACCCCACTGGCGAAGATGCGAGCCCCGCTCCTCGAAGGAAAGAAGATCGTCCTCGTCAGCGTGCTGCGTGCCGGCACCGGGATGCTCGACGGCATGCTGCGCATCGTTCCCAGCGCGCGCGTCGGGCACATTGGGCTCTACCGCGATCCAACGACGCTCGAGCCCGTCGAGTACTTCTTCAAGGTGCCGAGCGAGATGGGAGACCGCGACGCCATCGTGATGGATCCGATGCTGGCGACCGGCAACAGCGCCGCCGCCGCCATCACCCGGGTGAAGGCCACGGGCCCACGCAGCGTGAAATACGTGTGCCTCTTGGCGGCGCCGGAGGGCATCGCCACGCTGCGCCGCACCCACCCGGACGTTCACATCTACACGCCCGCCGTGGACGAGCGCCTGAACGACCACGGCTACATCCTGCCGGGGCTCGGCGACGCAGGCGATCGGATCTACGGGACGAAGTGAGGTCGGTTACAGGCACTCTTTCTTCGGGGTGCGCCGGCCCTCGCGGTCGACGGTGAACGGCGGCTCGCAAGGGCCGACCTGGAGACACTCGGGCTTGATGCTGCGAAAGCCCTTGGGATCCACGCTGAACGGCGGGTCACACGGATCATCGACACCGGTGCGAGGCGGCGGCGGTGCGGACGTGACCGACACCGTTCCGTCGCGCGAGATCGATACGCGCGCGCCGTTGGCGGTGAGCTCGTAGCCCCCGCCGGTCGTGGCGCTGAGCCCGACCTTCTCGAAGGCCTTGAGCCGCTGCTCCACCGCGTGGACCTTCTGCTCCAAGAGCGCCACGCGCGCGGAAATCGCCACGGGCTGTTCGGCAGGGAAACGCACCGACGGTGGGGGGCTCGGCGGCGCTTTGGGTTTCGGCTGGGGCTCGGAGCCTGCCGGACCCGTGAACGCGAGCAGCGTCGTCAGGACCGAGAGCCACGCGAAGTGGGCGAACCGAGGGCACATCCCGGCATGATAGCGCGAGTCTCGCCCGGATTCAGACTCGGGTTTCAGATCTCGGGCTCAGCCCATTGGTCAAGCACGCGCCTCGAGCGATCGAATGAGTCCCTCGAGTGCGGGGACGAGCTCGTCGTAGGCGGCTCGAGTCGGTCATGCGCTGGGGGCGTGAGGATTTCGAGCCGACGCTCGAGACCGACCGGGTATCGGACTTCGGAAGCGGAGCCCAACGCGATGACGAGGAATTGCACGTAGTCACGCGTTGTCCGGCGCGCGCAGCCCTCTACGATATTGGTCGGGACGGAGACAGCGGCGCGGCGTAGCTGCGCTCGAAGGCCGGAGCGTTCCTCGACCGGGAAGTGCCTCGTCAAACGCTAGAACGACGCCGGCCGCTCGCCTGGACGTCATGAAGCCTGCTGCCTGAAGTCTGTAGCCGAGTTTCTTCCTAGAGCGCGCGTTCGATGCGCTCGCACGCTTCGCGCAAGACTTTCACGCGAGAATGGCGCTTGTCCTCGGCCTCTACCAGGATCCAGGGCGCGTACTCGGTGCTCGTGCGCTCGATCATGTCGTTGGCCGCGCCTTCGTAGGCGTTGGTCTTGGCTCGATTGCGATAGTCGTCCGGGCCGATTTTGTACTGCTTGTAGGCCTCGCGCTCGCGCTCCTGGAAGCGGCGGAGCTGTTCGTCGCGGCTGATGTGCAGCCAATACTTGAGCAAGATGATGCCCTTTTCCACCAGCTGCTCTTCGAAGTCGTTGATCTCTTTGTACGCGCGCATCCAGGCGCGTTCGCTGGCAAAGCCCTCGACACGCTCGACGAGCACGCGACCGTACCAACTGCGGTCGTAGATCGTGAACTTCCCGAGTCGCGGCAAGTGGCGCCAGAAGCGCCACAGGTAGTGGTGGGCGCGCTCTTCGTCGCTCGGCGCGGCGATGGGGATCACACGATAGGCGCGGGCGTCGAGCGCGCCGGTGATGCGGCGAATGGCGCCACCCTTGCCGGCGGCGTCCCAGCCCTCGAACACCATGAGCACGCCGCGGCTCCGCCGCGCCACCTTGCGCGAGAGCCGGTTCATTCGTCCCTGGAGCAGCTCGAGCTCGCGCTCGTATTCGCTGCCGCCCACCTTCTTGCCGAGATCGAGCGAGTCGAGGATGGTGTGCGGGTCCGGCAAATCCGTGGACGCCGGCTTGCCCTGCGACGCCGGAGGCCGGTTTTCGAGCCGTTCGCGAATTCTTCCGAGCACGTGTTCGGCCACGCTGATGTCGCGGTAGCGAGCGTCTTCGCTCTCGATCACGGTCCACGGGGCTTCTCCCGTGCTGCTCTCGCGGATCACGCGCTCGCACGCTTGACGGAACTCGTCGTAGTGGGAGTGCCGCTTCCAGTCTTGCTTGGTGACACGCCAGCTGGTTTCTTCGGCCTTCTCGAGCTTCTCGAAGCGCTTCTTCTGAACCTTCTTGCTGATGTGGAGCCAGATCTTGATGATCAACGCTCCGTCGTCGACCAGGTTCTTTTCGAAGGCCACGGCGCGGCGCAGGGCAGCACCGAAGTGGTCGTCGCTGGCATCTCCCGACACCCTCGCGTCGATGGCGGGCGCGTACCAGCCGCCGAGGAAGATTCCGACCCGCCCTCTCGGGGGCAGCGCCATCCAGTAG
>Ga0268298_10005279_pt1 | contig 12188 bp, 10 predicted proteins | sample WWTPWeurt_MetaG_FD_194462 | JGI IMG/M metagenome (GOLD analysis project Ga0268298, IMG submission 194462) | Activated sludge microbial communities from WWTP in Nijmegen, Gelderland, Netherland - WWTP Weurt | ecosystem: Engineered > WWTP > Aerobic digester > Activated sludge | place...
CAGCGCCATGCCCACCGCGTTGGTGATGCCTTGCCCCAGCGGGCCGGTGGTGGTCTCGACGCCTGGGGTGACGCCGACCTCCGGGTGGCCCGGCGTGCGGCTGTGCAACTTGCGGAAGTTGCGCAGCTCAGACAGCGGCAGATCGTAGCCGGTGAGGTGCAGCAACGCGTAGATCAGCATCGAGCCATGGCCGTTGGACAGCACGAAGCGGTCGCGGTTGGCCCAGCTCGGATCGACCGGGTTGTGCTGCAGGTGCCGGCCCCACAGCGCCACGGCCATCTCGGCCATGCCCATGGGGGCGCCGGGATGGCCGGAGTTGGCCTGCTGCACGGCGTCCATGGCCAGGGCGCGGATGGCGTTGGCCATCAGGGAGGTGTCGGTGGAGGCGGAAGTGGAAGCCATGCGCGCGGGTCCGCTGGGGACAGGTGACGTGGGAAGGGGGATGCGGCCGGGGGGGCAGGCCCGCTGTCGCGAAGGCAGCAGCAGCGCCCAGGGAGAACCCGAGATTTTACCCGCTCGATAATCGGGGCCATGCAGGGCCTGCATCTCACCGCCGACCTCCACGGATGCCCCCGTGGCTTGCCGTTCATGACCGACCCTGCAGCCCTGCGCGCGCTGTGCGTCCAGGCCGTGACGCAGGCCGGCCTCACCGCAGTCGGTGAGCTCTTCCACCGCTACGACGCCGGGGGGGGCGTCACCGGGGTGGTCCTGCTGGCCGAGTCGCACCTCGCGGTGCACACCTGGCCCGAGATCGATGCGGTGACCCTGGACGTCTACGTTTGCAACTACGGCCGCGACAACAGCGAACGAGCGCGCAGCCTGGCCATCGCGCTGGAACAGGCCTTCGAGCCGGCTCGGGCCAGCCGCCAGCAACTGTGGCGCGGCGGCGCCGAGCCGACATCACCCATGCGCACATGACCCAGCCGGCGCGCAACCTGCCGGCGATGATCCTCGCCGCCGGGCGTGGCGAGCGGCTGCGCCCGCTCACCGACCGCTGCCCGAAGCCGCTGCTGCCCGTGCGCGGGCGGCCGATGATCGAGTGGCACCTGCTGGCGCTGGCGCGCGACGGCGTCACCGAGGTGGTGATCAACACCGCCTGGCTCGAGGAGCAGTTCGAGCCGCTGCTGGGCGACGGCAGCCGCTGGGGCCTGCGCATCCATTACTCGCACGAAGGCCGAGATCATGGCGGCGCACTCGAGACGGCCGGCGGCATCGCTCGGGCGGTGCCCTGGCTGGGGCCCTGCTTCTGGGTGGTGTCGGGCGACATCGTCGTGCCGCAGTTGCGCTTCGATGCCGCGCTGGCGCAGCGGTTCGCCCAGGGCACTGACGATGCCCACCTGTGGCTGGTGCCCAACCCGGACTTCCACCCCGCCGGCGACTTCGACCTGTGCAACGGTCGGGTGCGCCGCAGCGCCCGGCCGCCCTACACCTACGCGAACGTGGCGCTGGTGCGCGATCGGCTGGTCAGCAGCGTGGCATCCGGCACGGCCGCTCGACTGGGCCCGTTGCTGCATGCCGCCGCCGAGGCCGACCGCCTGGCCGGGCAACTGCTCGAAGGCCCCTGGTTCAACATCGGCACCGCACAGGAGCTGGCGCGCGCCGGCGGCTGAACGCCGACCGCGCCCCTGCCGCCCGAAACGGCCCCAACCTGCCCCATGCAATCACTGCAGACCGACGATCACCTGCCCCTGCACCTGCGCCAATGGGAGGCCGGACCCACCGCACGCGGCAGCGTGCTGCTGGTACACGGCCTGGGCGAGCATGTGGGTCGCTATGCCGCCGTGGCCGATGCGCTCAATCACGCGGGCTGGACGGTCTGGGGATACGACCACCGCGGCCATGGTGCTTCCGGCGGCGCCCGTGGCGCGCTGGCCGCCGACGACAGCCTGCTGCGCGATCTGGCCCGCGTGATCGACGCCCTGCGCGCCCGCGAGCCCGGCGCCTTGGTGCTGCTGGGCCACAGCATGGGCGGTGCGGTCGCCGCCCGGTTCGTCGCCGAGGGCCTGCAGGCGCAACCCGCGTCGTGGTGGCGGCCCGTCGATGCGTTGGCACTGTCTTCGCCCGCGCTGGACATCGGCCTGAACCCCGGGCAACGGCTGTTGCTGGCGGTACTGGGCCGGCTGGCCCCGGATCTCGCCCTGGGCAACGGTCTGGATCCGGCCTGGGTGTCGCGCGATGCCGCGGTCGTCCAGGCCTACCGGGATGACCCGCTGGTGCACGATCGCATCACACCGCGACTCGTGCGCTTCATGGCCGACGCCGGGGCGTTCGTGCGCGCCCGCGCCGCGCACTGGCCGGTGCCCACTTTGCTGCAGTGGGCGGGCGCCGACCGCTGCGTGCGCCCCGCCGGCAGCGCCGCCTTCGCGGCCGCGGCCCCGGCCTCGGTGGTGCAGCATCGCACCTACCCGACGCTGGCGCACGAGATCTTCAACGAACCCGAGCGCGAGCAGGTGCTCGCCGAGCTGACGCATTGGCTGGCACGCGGTGGAGCGGCGGGTTGAGTACGACGCCCTTGGGGCACGGCGGCGACCGGCTGTGCCGCACCGCGGATGCAGCACGCCGGGTGCAGGCGCCCTAAACTGTGGACGAGCACGCGCGCGGGCCGCCCGCCACGCCCGCTCGACCCGCCGATAGGAGATCCCCGATGAACGCCCGCGATCCGATGCCGCCGCTGTCCGATGACGACAGTGCCTGCCTGGCCGCCTACTGCAGCAGCCGCTGGGACGAGGCCATCGTGCCGGAGCTCACCCGCTACATCGCGGTTCCCGCCAAGAGCCCGATGTTCGATCCGCAGTGGCAGGAGCACGGCCTGCTCGATCGCGTGGTGCGCGACGCCGCCCAGTGGATCGAGGCCCGCCGCGTACCGGGGCTGACGCTGGAGGTGGTGAGGCTGGACGGGCGCACGCCTGTGCTGTTCTTCGAAATCCCCGCCAGCGGCAGCACGAGCACCGGCACCGTGCTGATGTACGGCCACCTCGACAAGCAACCCGAGTTTTCCGGCTGGCGCAAGGACCTCGGTCCCTGGACGCCGAAGTACGAGGACGGGTTGCTGTACGGCCGAGGTGGCGCCGACGACGGCTACGCCGCCTATGCCGCGATCACGGCCGTCGAGGCGCTGAAGAGCCGCGGCCTGCCGCATCCGCGCGTGGTGGGCCTTATCGAGACCGGCGAGGAAAGCGGCTCGCCGGATCTGCCGCTTTACCTGCAGGCGCTCGCTGCGCGGCTGGGAGATGTGAGCCTGGTCGTGTGTCTGGATTCCGGCGCAGGCAACTACGACCAGCTCTGGCTCACCACGTCGCTGCGCGGCATGGTGTCGGGCGTGCTGAGGGTGGAGATCCTCACCGAGGGCATCCACTCGGGCGATGCCAGCGGCGTGGTGCCGTCGAGCTTTCGCATCCTGCGTCAGGTACTCGATCGGTTGGAAGACGCGCGAAGCGGGCACCTGTTGCCCGAGGGCTTCCATTGCGCCATCCCGGCCGATCGCCTCGACCAGGCCCGCGCCACGGCGGCCATCCTCGGCGACGACGTCTGGAAGCGCTATCCGTGGGCCTGTGCGGCCGACGGCCAGAGTGCCCTGCCCACCACCACCGACCCGGTCGAGGCACTGCTCAATCGCACCTGGCGGCCCACGCTGTCGGTCACCGGAGCCGAGGGGCTGCCCGAACTGGGCAGCGCCGGCAACGTGCTGCGGCCCTACACCGCATTCAAGCTGTCGCTGCGCCTGCCGCCGCTGGTCGACGGGAACCAGGCCTCGATGCAGCTCAAGGCACTGCTGGAGGACAACGCGCCGTACCACGCACGGGTAACGTTCCATCCCGATGGCCGCGCGGGGGCACTGGGCGCCACCGGCTGGAACGCGCCCATGCTCGCGCCTTGGCTCGAGCGGTCGCTCGACGCGGCTTCGCGGGCGCATTTCGGTGCGCCGGTGGGCTACATCGGGCAGGGCGGCACCATCCCGCTGATGAACCTGCTGCAGGAGGGCTTCCCGCAGGCACAAATGATGGTGTGCGGCGTGCTCGGCCCGAAGAGCAACGCTCACGGCCCCAATGAATTCCTGCACGTGCCGTACGCCCGGCGCCTGACCGCCGCCGTGGCCCAGGTGATCGCTGCGCACCCGTGAGGGGTATGCCCCCGGCGCCGCTCAGCGCAAGGTGTAGCCCGTGGCAGTGAGCGGCCCGGCCATCGGCTCGATCAGGCCGATCAGCGGCTTGAGCTCGCGGTACCGCACGGCCACCCGGGCCACGTACCCGAAGAACCGCGGCAGGTCGCTGCTGTAGTGCGGCTTGCCATCTCGGTGCTTCAAGCGGCAGAAGATGCCCAGCACCTTGAGATGGCGCTGCATGCCCATCCATTCGAGCGCGCGCCAGCATTCGCCGAAGTCGGCACCCATCGGGTGGTCGCCGAACAACCCGCGGGAGCGGGCCTGCTGCCACCAGCGCACGGCCCAGTCGATTTCGCGCTCCTCGTCCCAGGAAATGAAGGCGTCGCGCAACAACGAGGCGATGTCGTAGGTGACGGGGCCGCACACGGCGTCCTGGAAGTCGAGCACGCCCGGGTTGGGTTCGGTCACCATGAGGTTGCGCGGCATCCAGTCACGGTGCACCGCCACCGTGGGCTGGGCCAGCGCGCTGGCCACCAGGGTCGCACTGACCTGCTCCCACGTTGCCTGCTGCTGCGCGGTCCAGGTGAGCCCGTGTTCGCGCCCCACGCACCACTGCGGGAACAGGTCCATTTCGCGCCGCAGCAGTGACTCGTCGTAGGGCGGCAGGGCATCGCTGCGGCCGCGTGCCTGCCACTGCACCAATGCCCCGATGGCATCGCGCATCAGTGCGTCGGCGCGCGCCGGCGTGCCCGTCTGCAGCGCCTGCAGGTAGGGCTCGCAGCCGAGATCGTCCAGCAGCAGGAAGCCCTGGGCGATGTCCGCTGCGAGCACCCGCGGCGCATGCAGGCCGGCGCCGTGCAGTCGCTGCGCCACCTCGATGAACGGACGCACGTCTTCCTGAGGCGGCGGCGCGTCCATGACGATCAGCGAGCGCGTGGCACCACTGAGCCGGAAGTAGCGCCGAAAGCTCGCGTCGGCCGATGCCGGCGCCAAGCTGGCCACATCAAGGCCGTGGACGGTGCACAGCGGTCGCAGCCAGTCCTGGAAGGCCGCCTCACGGGCGGGGTCGGGCCAGTGGATCGGTGTGCGCGGGGCAGACATGGAGCGTGCGGGGGGCCGGGCGCCGTGGCAGCGTCGCACGCAGGCCGTCGTGGATAATCCGCCGATTCTACGGAGGGCGGCCCGGCCGTTGATGCTCCGGCATCCCCGCGCCCACAGGCGCCCCCGGACCTGCCGCACATGCCGGACCTCCCGCAAGGGTGGGTCGGCCCGGGTGCGGCTCTTTGCTGACGCCATCGACCCCGTGCGAGTGCTGCCCCACTTCCCCTTGCGCCCCCTGGCTGCGATGTGGCTGACCAGCCTGGCGGTGCAGGCCCAGCCGCTGTGGCTGAAGCCCGACGGAGCGCTCTCGCAGCCCCAAGGCGACCAAAGTCGGCAGCGGCCGATCGTGCTGCGAGCCGATCGCCTGAGCGCCCGCCCGGATCTCGACGCGCTGGCCGATGGCCATGTCGAGTACCGGCGCGCCGGCACGGTGATCCGCGCTGACCGGCTGCACTACGACGTGCTCGGCGACCTCGCGGATGCGCGCGGCAACGTGCGCGTCGAGCTCGACAACGCGCGCTTCTGGGGGCCCCAGCTGCAGCTGCAGGTCCAGCGTTTCCAAGGCTTCTTCCTGCAGCCCGAGTTCGAGTTTCCGCTGCTGGGCTCCGGCGGCCGCGCGGCGCGCGTCGACTTCCTCGACCACTCGCGGGCGCGCCTGAGCGATGCCAGGTACTCGAGTTGTCCGCGTGAAGGCCCGGGCGATCCCGACTGGTTGCTGCGCACCACGCGCATCCATATCGACCAGGAGCGCAACGAGGGCCTGGCCGAAGGCGCGGTGCTGCAGTTCCTGGGCGTGCCCATCCTCGGGCTGCCGGTGTTGAGCTTTCCGTTGAGCGACGAGCGCAAGTCGGGCTGGCTGCCGCCGAACATCGCACTGGACAACCGCAGCGGTTTCGAGTTCGGCGTGCCCTACTACTGGAACATCGCGCCCAACCGCGATGCCACGATCACCCCGACGCTGCTCACACGTCGCGGCCTGGCCGCCAATGTGGAACTGCGCTACCTCGAGCCTGCCGATCGCGGGCGCCTGGTGGCCGACCTGCTGCCGCGCGACCGCGTCGCGGATCGCGCGCGCCACGCCTGGCAGTTCGAGCATGCGGGGCAACTGCGCGCCGGCCTGCGCTATCAGGCGGCCGTGCAGCGTGTCTCCGATGACGCCTTCTGGGAGGACTTTCCGCGCTGGATTTCCAGTGACACGCCGCGGCTGCTGAGCCAGCAGCTGCGCGCCGAATGGCCCTGGCAGACCGCGATGGGGCCGGCCCTGGGTTACGCACGGGTGCAGCACTGGCAGGTGCTGTCGGCAGGCGACACCTCGGCCGCCATCGTCGCACCATACCAACGCAGTCCACAACTGGGCGTGCGAGTGCAACCGCGCATGGCCGGGGGTCTGCAGGCCGCGCTGGAGACCGAGGTCAACCGCTTCACGCGACCACCGAATGCCGGCGACACCAGCCCGCCAGCCACCGGATGGCGCTGGCATGCGGCGGCGGTGGTGAGCCGTCCTTGGCGGGAGGCCGGCTGGTGGTTCACGCCCACGCTCAGCCTGAATGCGGCACGCTACGCCACCGACCGCCCGATGACCGATGGCCGCACGCGCGCCGGCCGCGTGGTGCCGAGCGTGAGCGTCGACACCGGTCTGGTATTCGAGCGCACCAGCCGCTGGTTCGGTCGCGAGCAGCGACAGACTCTCGAACCCCGCATGCTCTACGTGAACACCGCCTACCGCGATCAGAGGCACCTGCCGGTCTATGACACCGGTGCGCGTGACTTCAACACGGTTTCCCTTTACAGCGAGACCGCCTATGCCGGCATCGACCGGGTAGCCGACGCGCACCAGGTCACCGTCGGTGCAGTGACACGCTGGCGCGACGCGCTGACCGGCGCCGAGACGCTGCGGCTGGGTGCGGCGCAGCGCCTGCGCCTGCGCGACCAGCGGGTGACACTGGACGAGTCGGATGCCGCCCTCACCGAGCGCGTGTCCGACCTGCTGCTGGAAGGTTCGACTTCGCTGGTGCCCCACTGGCAGTTCGACGCCGGCGTGCAATACAACCCCGACAGCCGACGGGCCGTGCGCTCCAATGCCACCGTGGTGTACACGCCGGGCCCATTCCGCACGCTGAGCGCGAGTTATCTGTTCGCGCGCGGCCTGTCCGAGCAACTGTCGGTCGGCTGGCAGTGGCCGGTGTATCGCGGCACGGCTCGTCCGGTGGGCGCAGCCGGCGGTTGCGGCGGCACCTGGTATGCCGTCGGTCGGGTCAACTACAGCATGGCCGACAGCCGCGTGACCGGCTCCATCGTCGGCGCCGAGTACGACGCGGGCTGCTGGATCGGGCGCATCGTCGCCGAGCGCCAGTCGACCAGCCGCACGCAGTCGACCACCCGACTGATGCTGCAGCTGGAGCTGTCGGGCCTGTCGCGACTGGGGTCGAACCCCTTGCAGGTGTTGAAGGACAATATCCCCGGTTATCGCCTGCTGCGCGAGTCGCCGCTGCAGGCCTCCCCCGACGCCTCCCTACCTGGCCCACCATGACCGATACCCTGCGTTTCCCGCGTGCCCTGGCCTTGGCGGCCCTGACGCTGCTGGCGGTCGGCAGCGGGTCACCGGCCAGCGCACAGGGTACGCGCACCCTGCGCCCCGGCGACCACATCGTGGCGGTGGTCAACACCGAGTTGGTCACGGCGGTCGAGGTCGAGCAGCGCCTGGCCCGGCTGCGCGCCGATGCCCAGCGCTCAGGCGCGCGCCTGCCCGACGACGCCACCCTGCGTCAGCAAGTCACCGACAGCCTGATCGACGAGCGCGTGCAGAGCACCTACGCCCGCGAGGCCGGCGCGCGCATCGACGATGCCGAGCTCGACCGGGCGGTCGCCAATGTCGCAGCCCAGAACCAGCTGACGCCGGCACAGCTGCGCGAACGGGTGGTGGCCGAGGGACTGGACTACTCCCGCTTTCGCAACAACCTGCGCGACCAGATGCTGGTGGAGCGCCTGCGCGAACGCGAAGTCAACGCGCGCATCCGCATTTCCGATGCCGACATCGACCGCGTGGTCGATGAGCAGCGCAAGGAGGCTGCCGGCGACGTCGAGGCCAACATCGCCCAGATCCTGGTGACCGTCCCCGAAGGCGCCAGCGAGTCCGTGGTGGCAGAACGGCGGGCACGCATCGGCGCGGCGCTGGCGCGGGTGCGCAAGGGCGAGGACTTCGCCGGCGTGGCGCGCGAGGTTTCCGAGGACGGCAACCGGGCCAACGGCGGGGTGATCGGCCGGCGGCCGCTCAAGCGGCTGCCCGACCTGTTCGTCGAAACCGTGGGCGCAATGGCGGTGGGCCAGGTCAGCGAGCCGGTGCGCAGCGGCGCCGGTTTCCATGTGCTCAAGTTGCTCGAGCGGCAGGAGGGTGCCGCATTCAAGATCACCCAGACCCGGGCGCGCCACATTTTGATGCGGGTGAACGACCGATCTTCGGTCAATGCGGTGGCCGCACGGCTCGAGCAGATTCGCCGGCAGATCGAGCGCGGCGACCGGTCATTCGAAGACATGGCGCGCGAACTGTCCGAAGATGGTTCGGCCAGCCAGGGTGGTGATCTGGGCTGGGCCGCACCGGGCAACTTCGTGCCCGAGTTCGAAGATGCCATGAACCGCCTGCCGGTGGGCGGCATTTCGGCTCCGGTTGCGTCGCGATTCGGCGTGCACCTGATCCAGGTGGTCGAGCGGCGCGACGTGGTCCAAGACCCGAAGCTGGTGCGCGAGCAGGCCCGCAACATGCTGCGTGCACAGAAGTTCGAGCAGGCCTACCTGGACTGGACCAAGGAATTGCGACTGCGGGCCTATGTCGAGATGCGCGAGCCACCCCAGTGAGCAGCCCGACGAGTCGACGCGCGCCAAGCGCGTCGGGCCACCAGCCGCGCAAGCGCTTTGGCCAGCATTTCCTGGTCGATGACGGCCTGATCCATGACATCGTGCGCGCCGTCGCGCCGCGCCCCGGTGAGGCACTGGTCGAAATCGGACCGGGCCTGGGCGCACTGACGCAGCCCCTGCTCGAGCGTGTCGGGCGGCTGACCGTGGTGGAACTCGACCGCGACTTGGCCTCCCGCTGGCGCGCCCGGCAGGGTGTCACGGTCATCGAGTCCGACGTCCTGCGGGTCGACTTCGCGGCGCTGGCCGCCACTGCCGGGCAGCGATTGCGAGTGGTGGGCAACCTGCCCTACAACATCTCCACGCCGATCCTGTTCCACCTGCTTCCAGCGGCCGCTCAGGTGGTGGACCAGCACTTCATGCTGCAGAAGGAGGTCGTCGACCGCATGGTGGCCGCCCCGTGCAGCAAGGACTACGGCCGCCTGAGCGTGATGCTGCAGTGGCGCTACGACCTCGAGAACCTGCTGGATGTGCCGCCACAGGCGTTTGATCCGCCGCCGCGGGTGGACTCGGCGGTGGTGCGCATGACGCCGCTACCCGTCCCAGCGTTGGTTGACCCGCCCTTGCTGGAGGCCCTGGTGGCCGCGGCGTTCTCGCAGCGCCGCAAGCTGCTGCGACACGCACTGGGGCGCTGGCTCGACGAGCGCGGCTACGGCGGCGTGTTCGATCTGCAGCGCCGCGCCGAAGAAGTGCCCGTCGCCGAATACGTGGCGCTGGCTCAGCAACTGCGCGCCGCGTTGCCAATGCCGGGGCCGTGACGGCCACCACCGGCAGCGAGACGGCGTGCGTTGCGCAGCCCGGTCAGGCCGCGTTGAGCCACATCGCGGTATCGAACGCGCTGCTCATCATCGGCATGTTCATGCCGAAGTTCGGATTGGGGCCGTTCTTGGGCACGGGCTTGGGGGCAGGCTTCTCGGCCGCCGGGGCCACCTCGTTGACGCGGTCCCAGGCACTGGCGTCGGCGCTGCGAGCGACGGCAAACGAGTAGAAGCAGCGGAACGGAATGCGCCGCTCAGCCCAGTAGTCGGCGGTGTCGCGGAAGACGTCGAGCAGCTGTTCGCGCGCTTCGCGATCGAACCGGGGGTTGTCCGGGATCTGCTCGAGCACGACCACGAACCCGGGCTGAGCGCCCGAGCGATGAACCAGATCGGTCATGCAGTCGAACAACGCATCGAGGTTCTTGCCGAAATGGGCCGGAAACAGGAACGACTCGGCGATCTTGTCGAGCACCTCCTGCTTGGACTGTGACTCGGACAGATTGGCATACAGGAAGTGCTGGCCAGCGGCTTCGGCGGCCTGCATCAGGTCGTCGACGCGGTAGGCGCGGATCGCCTGCACGATATTGGGACGGACGGTCTGCAATAGCATGGTCTCGTTCCTCCGAAGGTCAAGCACGAGGTATCTCTGGGGCCGGATCACGACGCGATGCGCTGGAAGCTCACGTAGTGGTCCTGGGTGTAATAACAAGTCTCAGGTCGAGTCGGTGGACTGCCGCCACACACGATGCGCCGGGCTCCCCTGTTCCGGGCCCCCGGCGTACGCACCGTGTATTCGCGGTAGTAGCCACGCTCACGACGAGGCAGCAGGCGCTCGCGGTTGCCGAACACGGTGCCATCCTTGGAGTAGGGAAACGGGCCACCGGAGCGAATCAGCCGCAGGGTCTGCTGCGCCTCGGCAGGCAAGGCCGACTCAACCACGGGGGTTGGGTCGTCCACCGATGTCCGAGCCTGTACCGCCGTGCCGGCCAACGCCGACAGCGCGATGATCGAAGCGAGTCCTAACCTACCTAGCGACCCCAGCAACGATGACCGTGCGGTCCAGACCACGGGATTACCCTGAATTTCGAATGCGAGATGGTACCGGAAGCGCTGCCAGAACTCAAGTCACGTGCCTCAATTTGCAGCACCAACAAGGTTATGTGTGTAAGCGCTTACAGCCGCAAGAATGGCCAATTCGAAAGGGTTTGGGTTCTCGTCAAGTGCCTGTAAAGATGTGCATACAGGGGTTTCACTGGGATTGCTGCAGTGCGGTATGCCCCCACCTACGCCCGGGCGGGCCCGGGTGGGATCGGACGGGATCGTTCCGTTGTGCCCACGCTCGGTGCCCCCCGCAACGGGCGCGACTGGGGCCATGGACCGGCAGCCGAGGGGCCGCCGACGGGCGCACCTCGGGTTGGCCGCCCCCCTGCCAGCGCACCGCTTTCGTGCGTTCAACCGTCAGCCATCAACGAGCAGCGTTGGCGTCGGCGACGGTCAGGGCCGTGATGTTCACGATGCGCCGCACCGTCGCCGACGGCGTGAGGATATTGACTGGCTTGGCCGCGCCCAGCAGCACGGGGCCGATGGCGATGCCACCACCAGCTGCCGTCTTGAGCAGGTTGTACGCGATGTTGGCAGCGTCGATGTTGGGCAGCACCAGCAAGTTGGCTTCGCCGGTGAGGGTCGAACGCGGCATCAGCTCCTGGCGGTAGGCCGCATCCAACGCGGCATCGCCATGCATCTCGCCGTCGATCTCGAGCCAGGGCGCGGCCTGGCGCACCAGCGCCAGCGCCTCGCGCATCTTCAGCGCCGAGGGCTGGTTGCTCGATCCGAAACTCGAGTGCGACAGCAGCGCAGCCTTCGGTGCCACGCCGAATCTGCGCATCTCCTCGGCGGCCAGTATGGTGATTTCAGCCAACTGCTGGGCGCTGGGGTCGTAGTTGATGTGCGTGTCGACCAGGAAGACCTGACGCCCGGGGAGTATCAGGCCGTTCATGCAGGCATAGGTGTGGACGCCGGCGCGCCGCCCGATGATCTGGTCGATGTGCGCCAGGTGCTGCTGGGTGGAACCCCAGGTGCCGCAGATCATGCCGTCGACTTCGCCCTTGTACAGCAGCATCGACGCGATCAGCGTGAGGCGCCGGCGCATTTCGATCTTGGCGAACTGCTCGGTGACGCCCTTGCGATCGGTCAGGCGGTGATAGGTCTGCCAGAAGTCGCGGTAGCGCGGGTCGTTGTCGATGTTGATGACCTCGAAGTCGCGGCCGGCCTTCAGGCGCAGGCCATACTTCTCGATGCGAGCGGCAATGATCGAGGCG
>Ga0268298_10005281_pt1 | contig 12179 bp, 8 predicted proteins | sample WWTPWeurt_MetaG_FD_194462 | JGI IMG/M metagenome (GOLD analysis project Ga0268298, IMG submission 194462) | Activated sludge microbial communities from WWTP in Nijmegen, Gelderland, Netherland - WWTP Weurt | ecosystem: Engineered > WWTP > Aerobic digester > Activated sludge | place: Netherlands...
CGACGTGATCGCCGCCGTCAGCGTCGTCTTCCCATGGTCCACGTGCCCAATCGTCCCCACGTTCACGTGCGGCTTCGTACGTTCAAATTTGCCTTTTGCCATGGTGCGCGCTCCTCGCGAATCAAGCAGGTGATGACGATGAAAGGGGTGGTGCCCATGGCGGGAATCGGACCCGCGACCTCTCCCTTACCAAGGGAGTGCTCTACCACTGAGCCACATGGGCATCGATACAGGACTGAACTCGGGCACGAAGTGCAATCCTGTATCGACCGACGCTGGAGCGGGAGACGGGAATCGAACCCGCGTCATTAGCTTGGAAGGCTAAGGTTCTACCATTGAACTACTCCCGCCTTGCCGTCTCGCTGCGGGCCCGCCCCATCGTCATGATGGGCCCGCACGAGCTAGAGAAACCTGCAAGAAAATTTGTTCGCCTTGGTGGAGGAGGCTGGATTCGAACCAGCGTAGGCGTAAGCCAACAGATTTACAGTCTGCCCCCTTTAGCCACTCGGGCACCCCTCCGCGGCGAACGGAGGACTATAGCAGAGTTGAGGCCTTGTCGGCAACGGTCCCGGCCAGGGCCCAATCGATGGGCGGGCGGTGCGACTCGATCTGGCTCAGGAAGGCCTGCGTCTGCGAGAAATGTCCGCACCCGACGAACGGAATGGGGGGCCGGCGGGCCGACAGGGGTGACGGGTGATTGGCCTGCAGCACCAGATGGCGCCCAGGCCCAGCCGACTCGATCAGCGTGGTCTTGGCCTGCGCATGCGCGCCCCACAGCATGAAGACCTTGGCCCCAGGATCGCCAGCCACCGCAGCGACGATGGCATCGGTCAGCGCCTCCCAACCCAGGCGGGCGTGCGACCCGGCGCGGTCGGCCTCGACGGTGAGGCTGGTGTTGAGCAGCAGCACGCCCTGCCGGGCCCAGGGCCCGAGGTGCCCGACCGTGGCCATGGGCACCCCCAGGTCGCGGTGCAGCTCGGCCAGGATGTTGCGAAGACTGGGCGGCAGGCGCTGCCCCGCAGGCACCGAGAAGGCCAGCCCTTCGGCCTGACCGGGGCCGTGGTAGGGATCCTGCCCAAGGATGACCACCCGCACCTGTGGCCGGGGCGTCCAGGCGAGCGCACGCAGCACCTCGCGCGGGAAGATCACGGCGCCGCCGACACGTCGCGCCTCGACGCTGTGACACAACTGCCGGCCCGCTGGCGTGTCGCGCCAGGTCTCGACCACGTCGCGCCAGCTGGCCGGCGCGTCGTCCAGGACCTGCGCCAGCGGGCGATCCAGCCGATTGGCCGGCCGCCCGGGGTCGGCCCCTGCGAACGTTGACCTCACGCGCCGAACAGCGCGGCCAGCGCCACGCCAGGATCGGGTGCGCGCATGAAGGCCTCGCCCACCAGGAACGCATCGATGCCATGGGCGCGCATGCGCTGCACATCCTCGCGCACCAGGATGCCCGACTCGGTCACCAGCAGCCGGTCGGCAGGCATGCGGGCGCGCAGCCCGAGCGTGGTGTCGAGCGTGACCTCGAAGGTGCGCAGGTTGCGGTTGTTGATGCCCACCAGCGGTGTCTTCAGCGCCAGCGCGCGGTCGAGCTCGTCGCCATCGTGCACCTCGACCAGCACATCCATGCCCAGGCCCTGCGCACACGCCTCCAGTTCGGCCATCTGGGCATCCGACAGGCACGCGGCGATCAGCAGGATGCAATCGGCGCCCATCGCGCGGGCCTCGGCCACCTGGTATGGGTCGACCATGAAGTCCTTGCGCAGCACCGGCAGCGAGCAGGCCGCCCGTGCCGCGCGCAGGGCATCGGCCGAGCCCTGGAAGAAGCGTTCGTCGGTCAGCACGCTCAGGCATGCCGCGCCATGGCGGGCATAGCTGGGCGCGATCTCGGCCGGCACGAAGTGCTCGCGGATCACGCCCTTGCTGGGGCTGGCCTTCTTGATCTCGGCGATCACCGCCGCTTCGCCGGCCGCCACCTTGGCCCGCAGCGCCGCGGCGAAGCCCCGCACATCGCGCCGCGCCTGGGCCTCGTCGCGCAGCGACGACTCGCTGCGGCGGGCCCGGGCCGCCTCCACTTCTTCATGCTTGACGGCAACGATGCGCTGAAGGATGTCGGACATGCTCGGCTCGCTCGCTCAGACCGGGCGGAACTGGTTGGTCAGCGCGACGAACTGGCTGAGCTTGGCCGCCGCGGCCCCCGAGGCCACGGCCTCGCGCGCCCGGCGCACGCCGTCGGTGATGCTGGACACCACATTGGCGCAATACAGCGCCGCGCCGGCGTTGAGCAGCACCACGTCGCGCACCGGGCCGTCCTCGTTGGCCATCACCCGCTGGATGCAGCCGACCGACTCTTCCTTGTCGGCCACGCGCAGCACGCGCGAGTCGTACACCGGCAGGCCGAAGTCGCTGGGGTGGATGACGTACTCGCGCACCTCGCCATTCTTGAGTTCGCCCACCAGTGTCTCGCCTGACAGCGACACCTCGTCCATGCCGTTCATGCCGTAGACCACCATCACATGCTCGCTGCCCAGGCGCTGCAGCACGCGCACCTGGATGCCCACCAGGTCGGGATGGAACACGCCCAGCAGCTGGTTGGGCGCGCCAGCCGGGTTGGTCAGCGGGCCGAGGATGTTGAAGATCGTGCGCACGCCCAGCTCCTTGCGCACGGGCGCGGCATGCTTCATCGCCGCATGGTGGTTGGGCGCGAACATGAAGCCGATGCCGGTCTCATGCAGGCAGGTGGCCACCTGCTCGGGCGTGAGCATGATGTAGGCACCCAGGGCCTCCATCACATCGGCCGACCCCGAGGTGGACGACACGCTGCGCCCGCCGTGCTTGGCCACGCGAGCCCCGGCCGCCGCGGCGACGAACATCGAGGCGGTGGAGATGTTGAAGGTATGCGACGCATCGCCGCCGGTGCCAACGATGTCGACCAGCCCGGCGCGGTCGGCCACGTGCACCGGGGTGGCGAACTCGCGCATCACCTGGGCCGCGGCCGCGATCTCGCCCACCGTCTCCTTCTTGACGCGCAGCCCCATCGCAAACGCCGCGATCATCACCGGCGACATCTCGCCGCTCATGATGCGCCGCATCAGCGCCAGCATCTCGTCGTGGAAGATCTCGCGGTGTTCGATGACGCGGGTCAGGGCCTCGGTGTTGGTGATGGGCATGGCAATCTCTGTGATCTCGAAGGTTGGAATGGCGGGTCGGCGCGGTCAGGCCAGGAGAAACTCGCGGGACGCTGCCACCGCACGGTCGATGCCGGCCGCATCGACGTCGAGGTGGGTGACGAAGCGCAGCCCGATCAGACCGGTGGCCAGCACGCCGCGCCGGCGCAGGTGCTCCAGCAGCGCCGCGCCGCGGTTGCCCTCGACCTGGGCAAAGACGATGTTGGTCTGCGGCGGTGTGACCTGCAGCCCGGGCAGGCCGGTCAGCCCATCGGCCAGGCGACGCGCCAGCGCATGGTCGTCGGCCAGGCGCTCGATGTGGTGGTCCAGCGCATGCGAGGCGGCCGCCGCCAGCAGCCCCACCTGGCGCATGCCGCCGCCGGCCATCTTGCGGATGCGGTGCGCGCGGGCGATGAACTCGCGCGAGCCGCACAGGGCGGAGCCCACCGGCGCGCCCAGTCCTTTGCTGAAGCACACCGACACGCTGTCGAACAGCCGCCCGATCTCGATCGGCGCCACGCCGGAGGCCACCACCGCGTTGAAGAGCCGGGCGCCGTCCAGGTGCCTGGCCAGGCCGCGCCGGCGCGCCAGCTCGGTGGCCTCGACCAGGTAAGGCTGCGGCAGCACCTTGCCGTTCCAGGTGTTCTCCAGGCACAGCAGGCGGCTGCGCGCGAAGTGCGGGTCGTCCGGCTTGATCGCGGCCTCGATGTCGGCCAGCGCCAGCGTGCCATCGGGTTGCTGCGACAACGGCTGCGGCTGGATGCCGCCGAGCACCGCCCCGCCACCACCCTCGTAGCGGTAGGTGTGGGCCAGCTGGCCGACCAGGTATTCGTCACCGCGACCACAGTGCGCCAGCAGCGCACACAGGTTGCTCTGCGTGCCGCTGGCCATGAACAGCGCCGCCTCGTGGCCCAGCATCGCGGCGATGCGTTCCTGCAAGGCATTGACGGTGGGGTCGTCGCCGAACACGTCGTCGCCCAGCTCGGCGGCCATCATGGCCGCGCGCATCGCTGGGGTCGGGCGCGTGACGGTGTCGGAGCGCAGATCCACTAGCGGGCCGTCGAATCCATCCGGGGTGGCGGCGCCCGCCGAGCCGTAGTTCACCGTGGCGTTGGTCATGGCTCAGTGCCCCAGGCTGAGGAAGTTGCGCAGCATCGCGTGCCCATGCTCCGAGAGGATCGACTCCGGGTGGAACTGCACGCCCTCCAGCGGCGTGGCCGTGCCAGCCAGCTCGCGGTGGCGCACGCCCATGATCTCGCCGTCCTCCGAGGTGGCCGTGACCACCAGCTCGGCGGGGCAGGTGTCGCGCTCGATCACCAGCGAGTGGTAGCGGATCACGCTGAACTCGCGCGGCAGGCCGGCAAACACTCCCTGGCCGTCGGTGCTGAGGGCGCTGGCCTTGCCATGCATCTGCCGCTGCGCGCGCACGATGCGCCCGCCCAGCGCGGCGCCGATGCTCTGGTGCCCCAGGCACACGCCCAGGATCGGCAGGCGGCCCACCAGCTCGCGGATCGCCGGCACGCACACGCCGGCCTCGTTGGGCGAACACGGCCCCGGTGACAGCACCAGGTGTGCCGGCTTCAAGGCCGCGATGTCGGCCACCGACACCTCGTCGTTGCGCAGCACCTTCACCTCCTGGCCCAGCTCTCCGAAGTACTGCACCAGGTTGTAGGTGAAGGAATCGTAGTTGTCGATCATCAGCAGCATGTGCGCTCTAACCCTTTGATTTCATTGGATGTTTCGAGAAGCATCCGGATTCGCGACCCGCCTTCGGGCCCGCTGGTCGAGGCGCGGACGAGGCCGACGCGGCGGGCTGGGGGGGGACTGGGGGGCGTCGGGCCGAGAAGGCGGACGCCCGGGGCGTGGGTGTGGTCAGGCGGATGGCTTGCGCCAACGCCAACCAAAGCGAGCTGCAGGGATCGGACGGATCGCAGACATGGGGCGCATTATGGCCGCGCGCGCCGCCTGCTCAATAGCCGCTGGCCGAGGTGGACGCGACGGCGGTTGCCGATGCGGGCGCAGACCCCCAGGCGAGAACGGCCTCCTGTGCCGCGCGCATCAGCAGCCCCAGGTCGGAGGCGATGGCCACGAAGTCGAAGCCGGCGTCGCGGTAGCGGCTGACCAGCTCGAACGTGCCACCCACGGTGCCCACCGGCATGTTCAGTGCCCGCGCGCGGCGGGCGGCATCGGCCATCAGTGCCATCACCTCGGGATGGGCCAGTTGCCCGGGCAAGCCCATCGCGCCGGAGAGGTCGGCCGGGCCGAGGAAGACCCCTTCCACGCCGGGCACGGCCGCGATCGACTCGAGCTGCTGCACCGCCTGCGGCGTCTCGAGCTGGACGATGACCGACACCTGTGCATTGGCCTGGTTGAAGTAGTCGGGGGCCGTGCCGAAGCGCGAGCCGCGGCTCATCCCCGCCATGCCGCGCACCCCCTGGGGCGGATAGCGGGTGGCCGCCACCGCGGCGGCGGCCTCCTGCGCGTTCTGCACGAAGGGCACCAGCAGCGTCTGCGCGCCGGCGTCGAGCACCCGCTTGATCATCACCGTGTCGTTCCAGGGCACGCGCACCACTGGCGCCATGCGCGTGCCCGCGACCGCCTGCAGCAGGTGCACCACCGTCGACAGGTCGAGCGGGCTGTGCTCCATGTCGACCACCGCCCAGTCGAAGCCGGCATGGCCGACGGCCTCGGCCACCAGCGGGCTGGTCGACATGATCCAGGTGCCCAGTGGCGGACGGCTGCCGCGTTGCTCGAACAGTTGGCGCATGGGGTTCATCGTCGACCTTTGAGGGGGTTGCGGGGCTGGATCGTCTCGGCGGAACATGAGGCCGAGATCGCGGCAATCATCGGGCCGCACCGCTCGGGTGACGGCCTGGACGGGATTCTGGCGCAGCCGGCGGACGCGGGCTCGGTTGCCCGGAGTCGGCCTGCACATGGCCCGAGGTCGCCCAGGCGGGTGGGGCTGGGTGGCGCGGCCTCACTCGTCGAACGCCGTGGGCGACACCTCGAGCCGCCCCTGCGCATCCAGCCGCACCACCTCGCCGGCCTTCATCGCCCGGCCCTGGATCACCGAATCGCGGCCGAGCATGGCCTGCTGCAGCCGACCGTTGTCATGGAACCAGGCCATGCGGCGCGTGCCCAGCCCGATTACCCGCCAGCCCAGGCGCCAGACGCTGCCGCTGGAACTGCACGGCACACCGTCGATGGTCTCGTCCTCGGCCAGCCAGATCGCGCGCAGGGCGCCGTTGGGGTGCAGGCGGTTGCCCTGCCCGTCGTCCTGGGCCCGCACCAGATGGCCCTGCAGCCGCGTGTCGCGCGGCAGCCAGAAGAAGCGCAGCGAGCCATCGGGCTGGAAGAACAGCTGGGTGCCCTCGGGCAGCGGCAACCCCAGCACGGGCGCCTCGCGGCCCAGCCGCGCCTGGGCCAGCGCGCCCTGCTCCGAGAACCACAAGGTGCTCGACGCCGGGAACGGGTAGCCGGCCACCGCGGTGTCCCGCGGCAGACGGCACAGCGCCAGCACCCGGCTTTCGTAGCGCATCGAGCCGGGCTCGCAGGGGGGTTCGGCTGCCTGAACCCTCACGACCGCACCGCACAGCACTGCCACGGCCGTGCACCGGCTGGCCCATCCGCCCGACGCTGACCTGGTGTAGGGGATGCCCACGGCCCTGGTGTCCGGTCAGGCACCGCCGCAGCGCGCGAGGACCCCGGGCCGATCCCGCCGGGCCGCAGGACGGCCACTGACGCCCTGCGCCATCGCCGCCGGTACCGTCCGATCGGTGCGCCGCCAAGCGCGGCGTCCGCGCAGGGTCTCGCTGGGCGGGCCCAGGCGTGCGGCCTGCGACTTAGGACGGGCGAAGCACATGCGGCCAGTGTCTCACGCACCCCCGGTCCCCGGGGCTACTCGCGCCCGGGGCCATCGGCCCACCCACGCTCGCAGGGAACAGGTCGACCCCGCCGCGGGCCATGGCGGTGGCGTCTGTTGCAGGTCGTCAGGCACCGGTTCAGGCACCGGTTCAGGCACTGCTTGCCCGCGGGCTGAAGTCGGCGCTCGGGTCTGCCGAAAGCGGTGTCTGTTGGTCTCGATCGCAGACAGGCCGCCATGCAGCGGGTGCGTCCGTGCCAAAAGAGACGCGGTGTCGCTGCCCACGCAGCGCAGGGTTGACCTCGATGCGTGAAGATGGCCTGCAGATGGGCGTCCAATCGCCGACAGCGCAGTGGGCGGCTGAGTTGTACCGGCTGTCCGGCGTACGACGAGACCGGGAGGGTGTTGACCATGCACTCCACCCCAGCACCGGGGCGCTGCGGGTGGAGGATGAACCGATCAACCAGGAGATCACGCCGATGATGCTCGTGCAGGTGGGGCTGCCACCCTTCGCGGCCAGCAAGGGACGGCAGGCCTTGCGCCGGCCTGAGACGGCGGACGCCACGTGGATGCCGATGACCGCGCACAGGCTGGACGTGGATGGGTTCGAAGCCGCCCGCGCCATCCGCAGGCGGCCTGGCCACCGGCACTCCCCCATCGTGGCCCTGACGGCCATTGCGTTTGAGACGGCCCGACAGGCCTGCCTTGCCGGACCGCACGACGTCGTCCCCGAGCCCACCCTGGCCGGGCGCCTGCACCGGATCCTTCTGCACCGGCGGCTGCGGCCGCGAGTCCACTGAACGGGGCGACCCGCCGTCGGAGATCTCCATGCCGCAACGCCCGATCGACATCTTTCCCTGGAACGACAGCTTCGACACCGGGTTGCCCGACATCGATGGGCAGCACCGGCAACTGGTGCAGCTGCTCAATCGGCTGGTCACCAGCGTGGCCTATGGTGCCGACGCCCCACTGCTGCATGAGATCGTCGACGCCCTGGGCGAGTACGCGGTCCGGCACTTCGACACCGAGGAGGCGATCTGGCGCCAGTACGTGGCCGGCAGCCCGTCCGAGGCTGAACACCGGAGGGTCCACCAGTCCTTCGTGGCTGAAGTGACACGGCTGAAGGCCGCGCTGAAAGGTGACGCACCGGCCGATGTCGCGGATCAGGCGCTGGCGTTCCTGGCTCGATGGCTGGCATCGCACATCCTTGGGAAGGACCAGTCCATGGCCTGCATGGTCCGCGCCCGGATGGACGGGCTGGACCTGAACGCCGCCAAGGATCGCGCACAGGAGCACATGGGCGGCACGACCCATGCCCTGGTCGACACCATCCTGCCAGCCTACGAGACGCTGTTCACCAACACCCTGCGGCTGATTCGGGAAGCGGCCGACCACCGACTGGACAAGGCCGCCCTGACCCGGGTCCGGGAAGATCTGGAGACCAGCGAGACCAACCTTCAGGTGTTCTTCGACACCATCGACGACTTCCTGTTCGTCCTGGATGAGCGGGGGGTCATCCTCGAGGTCAATCAGACGGTGGTGAGCCGTCTGGGCCACCCGCAGGCCGCGCTCGTCGGCAAGAGCGTGCTCGAGGTTCATCCCGCGCCGCGCCATGCCGAGGCGCTCGAGATCATCGCCGACATGCTGGCCGGCAAGACCGACTGCTGCAGGATCCCGCTGCAGACCACGGATGGGCGGCAGATCCCTGTCGAGACCCGGGTGGTGAAGGGCCGGTGGAACGGCGCGCCCGCCATCTTCGGCGTGAGCCGCGACGTCAGCGAACAGGTGGGCGTCCAGCAACGGTTGAGGGCGGAGTCGGACCAACGGCGGCAGTTGCTGGACAAGGCGGCGGAGCGGGAGTTCTTCTGGCGCCAGAGCCAGCAGGTGGGTCAGCTGGGGGGTTGGCGCGCCGATCCGGCGAACAACACCGTGATGTGGACCGCGGGCGTGCATGAGATCGTCGAGATGCCGCTGGACTACAAGCCCGACCTGCAGACCGGGCTCGGCTTCTACCTGCCCGATTCGCGTGAGCGGGTGGTGCAGTGCCTGACCTCGACGCTGGAGACCGGCGAGCCGTTCGACATCCAGGTTCAGGTGCGCGGCGCCCGCACAGGACGTGTCAAGTGGACGGAACTGCGCGGTCATGCCCACCGCGACTCCCAGGGGCGCATCGACTACCTGATGGGCACGCTGCAGGACATCAGCGCCCACAAGCGCATCGAGGAGGAACTGCGGCAGAGCGAAGCCTCGCTGGCCGAGGCCCAGCGCATGGCCAGGATCGGCAACTGGGAGCTCGACTGCCTCAGCGGCCAACTCGAATGGTCGGCCGAGGTCTTTCGCATCTTCGAAGTCGACCCGGCCCACCCGGGCGTACTGAACGACGCCTTCTTCGACGCCATCCACCCCGATGACCGCGAGGCGGTTCGCACGGCCTACGTCCAATCGCTGCAGACGCGCCAGCCGTACACGCTGCGCCACCGGCTGCGCATGCCGGACGGGCGCATCAAGTTCGTCCACGAGCAGTGCCAGACCCGCTTCGACGACCAAGGCCGGCCCCTGCGCTCGATGGGCACCGTGCAGGACGTGACCGAACAGGTGCAGGCCGAGCAGGCGCTGCTCGATTCGCACAACCTGCTGCAGACCGTGATCGACCATGTGCCGATGCGGGTGTTCTGGAAGGACCGCGACCTCAAGTACCTGGGCTGCAATCCGGCCTTCGCGCGCGATGCCGGCAAGCAGGCGCCGGCCGACCTGATCGGCCGGGACGACTACCAGATGGGCTGGGCCCGCGAGGCCGAGTTGTACCGGGCCGACGATCGACAGGTCATCGCCTCCGCGGTGCCGCGGATCAACTTCGAGGAGCCGCAGACCACGCCCGACGGGCAGCAGATCTGGCTGCGCACCTCGAAGGTGCCGCTCAAGGGTGCGCAGGGCGATGTGATCGGCGTGCTGGGGATCTACGACGACATCACCGAGCTGCGGGCCACCGAGGAACGGCTGAAGGATTCGGAGCAGCGCTTTCGCAAGCTCTTCGACTTGTCGCCCGACCCGGTGTGGATCATCGACGGCCAGCACTTCGTGGAATGCAACCAGGCGGCCGTGGACATCCTGGGCTATTCCGACAAGGCTTCGCTGACCCACACGCACCCGTCGGAGCTGTCGCCCCGGTTCCAGCCCGACGGCGAGAGCTCCCATGCCAAGGCCGAGCGCATGATCGCCATCGCCCAGGAGAAGGGCTTGCACCGCTTCGACTGGGTGCACATGCGCAAGGACGGCAGCGAGTTCCATGCCGAGGTGACGCTGTCGTCCATGACCCTGCAGGGCCGGCCGGTCATCCACTGCCTGTGGCGCGACATCAGCGAGCGCAAGCAGACCGAAGCCGCCCTGCGCGCCAGCGAGGAGCAGCTCGACCTGGCCCTGCGCGCCGCCAACGACGGGCTGTGGGACTGGAACATCCGCAGCCGCGGCATGTACCTCTCGCCGCGCTGGAAGTCGATGCTGGGCCATGCCGCCGATGCGCTGGACGACTCGCTGGCCACCTGGCAGCAGTTGCTGGCCAAGGAGGACCGGGCCCGCGTCCTGGCCTTGATCGACGACTGCGCCAGCGGGCGTGCCGAGGGCTTCAGCACCGAATTCCGCATGCGCCACCGGCAGGGGCACTGGGTCGACATCCTGTCGCGCGCGACGCTGATCCGCGACGCCGACGGCGTGCCGGCGCGCATGGTCGGCACCCACGTGGACATCAGCGCCCACAAGCGCACCGAGAACGAGCTGCGCGTCAGCCTGGCCTTCAACACCTCGCTGATCCAGACCATGGTGGACGGCATCTCCGTGTGCCACGGCATCGCCGAGGCGCCGCACGTGCGCTTCACCGTCTGGAACCAGGCGATGCAGGTGCTGACCGGCTACGACATCGACGACATCAACCGGCTCGGCTGGTACCAGACCGTGTATGTCGACCCCGAGGTGCAGGGCAAGGCCCGTGCCCGCATGGACCGCATGCGCCACGGCGACAACCTCGACCGCGAGGAATGGACCATTACGCGCAAGGACGGCCAGCAGCGCACGGTGGAGATCACCACCGTCGTGCTCGGCCCGGCGGGCGACGACGTCCACGTCATGGCGGTGATGCACGACATCACCGAGCGCAAGGCGATGGAGCGGCAGTTGCGCGACTCCGAGCTCCGGCTGCGCACGTTGATCGAGCAATCGCCGCTGGCCATCCAGATCGTCGATCCCGGCGGCCGGACCACCAGCGTCAACCAGGCCTGGCAGAAGCTGTGGGGCGTGCCGCCGGACGCGCTGGCGGGATACAACCTGCTCGAAGACCGCCAACTGCACGACAAGGGGCTCATGCCGGGCATCCGGGCGGCCTTTGCCGGCTCGTCAGCCGCCACGTCGGTGATCGAGTACGACCGCGCCGGCACGCCCGGGGTGGCGGGGCAGGCCGGCAAGCTGTACGTGCGCACCATCGCCTTCCCGTCGAAGGGCTCGGACGGCCGCCTGAGCGAGGTGGTGCTGGTGCAGGAGGATGTGACTGCGATGCACCAGGCCGAGCGCGAGCTCGAGCGCCATCGCCACCACCTGGAGCGGCTGGTCGAGGAACGCACGCAGGAGCTGTCGCAGGCCAAGGTTGCGGCGGAGGCGGCCAGCGTGGCCAAGAGTGCGTTCCTGGCCAACATGAGCCACGAGATCCGCACGCCGCTGAATGCCATCACCGGCATGGCGCATGTGATCCGCCGCGCCGGGCTGACGCCGCTGCAGGCCGAGCACATGGGCAAGCTGGAGGCCGCCGGCAAACACCTGCTGGGCATCATCGACGCCGTGCTCGAGCTGTCCAAGATCGAGGCCGGCAAGTTCGCGCTGGACGAGACGCCGGTGTCGATCGGCGCGCTGCTGGCCAACATCACGGCAATGCTGCACGAGCAGGTGCAGGCCAAGGGGCTGGCCCTGAGCACCGAGATCGGCCAGGTACCGGCGGTGCTGCTGGGCGATGCCACCCGGCTGCAGCAGGCGCTGCTGAACTACGCGACCAATGCGGTGAAGTTCACCCACCATGGGCACATCGCGCTGCGCGTCGTCTGTGTGGAACAGGACGAACACGCGGTGCTGCTGCGCTTCGAGGTGCAGGACAGCGGCATCGGCATCGAGCG
>Ga0268298_10005282_pt1 | contig 12176 bp, 9 predicted proteins | sample WWTPWeurt_MetaG_FD_194462 | JGI IMG/M metagenome (GOLD analysis project Ga0268298, IMG submission 194462) | Activated sludge microbial communities from WWTP in Nijmegen, Gelderland, Netherland - WWTP Weurt | ecosystem: Engineered > WWTP > Aerobic digester > Activated sludge | place: Netherlands...
GCCGCCTCTCTAGCCTGGCCCGTCAGAAAATCATGATATCCGTTTTCAACCAGAAAACTCATATTGCGGCAGAACTCAATTCGAACTGAAATCGCTTCCTGCATTGCGTCAGGCCGAACGCCGTAAATTCGGCAGCATGACTGGTAAGTAAAAGGAAGTTCTACTGACCGAACGCCGTTAATGACATCCGGGCGATAGATCCACACAAGGGCTTCACACATCGCAGTGGCATTGATGTGGAAACTCTTATGCTTCTTCCCTGGCTCGTAAGCACGAAACAGGGTCTGCAGAACCTCATTTAACATTTCAACGTGCAAACGCTCTTGATCGGCAACAGAGAACTCCCTTTCAGGAATAAACGTATCGGGATCCGGTTGCTCTTCTTCTTTAATGCGCTGAAGACGTTCTTCCTCTTCAAGTTCTTCCATACTCATGAAGAAAAGACCCATCTGACCAGTTTGATTCATGGCTACCATGATTGGCTCCAAATATTTAAACAGCAGTACCCGCGGGTAAGACTGTGGTTGATAAACTAAGGGGTTTAGTAGGCCTTCGATGCAGCAGCGATAACCATCGGCTTCACTACCAGATCAACAGACCAATAGGCTTTCATACCTTCGAAAGCCATAAACGCCGTAACAACAACAAGACTAAGAACTCCATAGGCCTGGTTCTTGAAGAGCCAATACCCAAGGATGGAAACAACGCAAATCACCACGATGAGTGCGAACATGAGAATCTCCTAAAAGATAGAAAAATTATTTGAAAGCCCTAAAGCTTCAAAATTGAAGTGCACGGGAAGGCCGTGCGAATCTGTTAATCTAAAAGATCAACAGGAACAAAATCACTTTCACGATGCATCGAGGTTTCTCGACGCAGTGCGAAACTGACTTTATCTGAACGTAGACGGATTTATGCAGTGAAGCACTGCAAGATCGAATGAGAGCGCAACCTATGGCCGGTTGCTATAATGCTTTGGTAACCCAAGCTGGAACGCCAGATCCTAGACAGGATGCAGACGAAATTTGAACTGCTCTGAATGAAGACGTTGGCCTAAGCGCAACGCTGCATGGAGTATAGAGCAAACAAGTTGCTTTTTTATAATTTTGTTGTTGTCATTTTTCAATGCGATGGCAAGATTCTTTGCCTAGGCGTCTGCAAAAATGTAAGGGCATGAGTCCCACTTTGAACAAAGGAATCAAAAGTCATGGAAGCGGAAAACAACGGAGGGGTTGCCCCTCGAAAGTCGAATGATCGCCAGCGGGGAACGCAGATCAGGCTTGCCATACCGCTGAGCAACCTGGATCTCATTAGGGCCTACAGGCGCGTTTTTGAGGGAACCGAGAACAACTTGTACTACCTTCTCATGGTTGCCCCGAGCAGCCTTCGAGATGAGTATCCCTCAAGCATGCCTACGAAGCTTGAAGGCATGCTTACGGAGAAGTTTGAGGCTCTGGCCCGGATGAATGATCATGTGTCCAAACTTCTGTCCGACAACAACGCTGAGATGGGAGAACCTGCAGGCGCAGAGAAAGTACAGATGAGTGTTCGCACCCGACTCGCAAAGCAATACGCAGATTTGTGGGCAAAGTGCGATGAAACTCTGCTCAAGATCGATTCTGCCTGGCTCTATGGCTACGTCACTGATGCGAAGCGAAGTGAATATGTCGCTTCGGTCATCAAGCAAGTGAACAAGTTCTGGACTCAGACAAGCGCAGAGTACCGGGGCATCCAACGGCTACTGGTTGAGCGGCGCAAGCGCAATGGTCAGGCGGCTGTCTCTGAGGAAACTGCAGAAATCGCGGAGCCGCAAGCTTCCGAACCTCAGCCAGTTCCGGAAATTGAGAGTGACCCAGTGAAGCAGGGCCTCAAGGCGGCGTAAATGCCTTCAGCAACCGATCAGGCGCGATTTTATCGCGCCTTTTTTTATCGTGAAAAATGCTTCAACTGAACGCAGAACAACAGTTAGCTGTTGAAACAAATGACAACTGCCTGGTCGTAGCCTGCCCTGGCAGCGGCAAGAGCCGACTTATCGTTACGAAAGCAACGTCCATTCTTAGAACTGATCAAAATGCGAAAGTGATTTTGGTTAGTTTTACCAGAGACTCTACGGCAGAGCTCCGGCACAGAGTGTCAACAGAGCTTAGGGGGCCCATCCCAAAGAACTGTGTAATCTCAACCTTCGACTCACTCACGCTCCAGCAACTGAGGCGATCGTACGGCCAACAATCTTTGATACCTAGGCTTATTATGGGCGATGAAGCTAACTCCTACTTCATTCGCGTCTTCAAGCGCTTCGAAAATGGGACCTTCAAATCATTTCAAGATGCGAAAGAAAGGTTGGAATACGAAAGAGGTCTGATGGACTTCGTTGCGGACGAGAATACACCTGAAGGATCCCTGTACATTCAATACAACGAGCTTCTTGGCATCCACAATGTTATAGATATGGCCGGAGTTCACCGCTACGTTGTAGAGGGCTTGTATATCGGCAGCATTGCGCCATATGGGGCGACCCATATGTTGGTCGACGAGTTTCAAGACGTCGATCAATCACAGCTCGAATGGATCCTGTGTCATGAGTCAGCTGGAGTAAAAATCACAGCAGTTGGTGATGACGACCAGAGCATATACGGCTTTAGAAGTGCCTTGGGCGTTCAAGGCATGCTCGATTTTGCCAGGAGAGCTAAGGCAAAGAAGATATTTCTAACAACGAATTACCGATGTCATTCAGAGATAGTCTCGTACGCTGAATCGATGATCAAGCGTGCAGAGTCTCGAATTGATAAAGCGCTCTTGTCAGCAAAAGGGCCTGGAGGATCGGTATCCATCACGGGATATGAATCCGAAGAAGACGAGGCTCATGGTGTCGTTACAAGCATCATGGCAACGATGTCAGACTCGGGGAGCGGACTACTAAAGCCAGGTCAGTACTGCATCCTTGCGAGAACGAATTCCCTACTTGACTCATTTGATGCTCTTTTAACTGCTGAGAATATTCCGGTAAAGAGAGCTTCAGGAAAGTCCTTTTGGGAGTCCAAACCGGCCTGCTTCCTTCTGAATTTCTTTGATAGCCTAAAATCGGGAACTACGTTAGGAGTCGATCAGATACTTTCGTTTGCACTTGATTACGGCTCTGACGTTGACATGCTTCACGACAGAATATCTGATCTCAATATGCTGATGGAAGGTAGTGTAAAAGTTGTACTAAAGCCATTTTCAGCCAAAGGAAAGCGAATCATAAGCAGTTTCTGCAAGGTCGCTCCTTCAGTTCTTCAAGGTGCTCGTTCAAACACAGAGGAAGGTGCTGAAGAGGCAATCGTCGGTATATTTGATTGGTTGGATCAACACTGTGCGAAGAAAGGGGATAGGACAATACTCTCTATCGCTAATAAAGCACTACTTAAAATGAAAGGATCACTGCATGAGCGAGTTAAACGTATCAAGTCACTCATTCGCATTGATGAATCGAAAGAGTGTCAGGAAGAAGGTCGGGTTTTCCTATGCACGATGCACGGGTCCAAAGGGCTTGAGTTCGATAACGTCTGGCTGGTGTGTGTCAACAAAGGCATTATTCCGGACACAAGGGTAAAGCTTGACGATGAACTAAGATTGTTCTATGTGGCAATCACCAGGGCGAAGAACAGACTTGCTATCACGTACAACGAAGAAACAAGAACTCAGCGCGAAGTGATCGATGAGCTTGACGGTATCGCAGTTAAAATGGACTTCTATGGCCCCAGCCCATTCATTGAAGAAGCGCAACAAGGTTCGCAGGCATCTCACGATAAATCAATTGCCGCCGCGCTACTAGAGGCAATGTAGACTTAGCTATCAGGATGGCTGTGCGTCTTGCATTGATGATCGCCATCCTAAAGCTCTTCTCTGATAATCCACACTCGAGCTGATAGTCACACAAAGGAACTTTGATACCTCGATGAACAAGATAGAGCGTGAAAGCTCGTCCATGGCGACATTTTAGACGGGCACCTCTGTGAATCATCGCTTCAATCTTGCGATGACTATGCAGGTGAGAGGCGACCTTAAAGGTAGCGGCCTCTCCAATTTGCTTTACAACCAGGGTGATCACTCACTCCACTCCAAACGATAGAGCAAGAATCACCGTTCTTGCGTTAACACATCAAGCAGCCATAAGGTCAAGGGGACGACTGAGCAACCATCCTTGGCCATGCTCCAAGCCTACGCTCTGAATGTGATCCAACTGGCGTTGTTCTTCGATTCCATTTGCAAGAACCTGCACATTTAGTGCCTTTGTGAGGCCAACCAAGTGCTGCAGTGCAAGCCTCTCGCGGGAGCCAACAGCAACACCAGAAACGAAGCTTCTCGCGAGCTTGACCCTAGTTGCGACCCCCTCAACAAGAAACGACAAGCCACCAGAACGTAGACTGAATCCATCGACAGCCACGTTACACCCTAGCTCTCGAAACGCAAGAAGCAGATTGCAAGAATCTTCGTTATGTGTGAGTTCTTCCGCACGGACTTCAATGCAGATTCTCGTAGGGTCAAGATCAAAGCGACTTATTTCATCGGCAACATCGGTGACGAAGGTTTTCGAGAGTGCTTTGCAGGAAATATTGAGGGCAATCTCAAGACGCTTAGAGATTTTCTCGCTGCGCCGTCCTGAGGCGTACTCACGCAGGGCAAACCTGACGATCTGCAAGTTGACTTTTCCTATCAACGTCTTGTCCCTTGCCTTCTCTGCCACATCCAAGAACTCTTTGGGCATGAGGACGCCTCTTCCCTCACGTCGCCAGCGCCCCAGAACTTCATACCCCGAAATCGGTTGAGCGCTTTGGAGGACGTGCTGGGGAAGATAGATAGAGCTGAATTCGCGCTTATCCAACCCATCATGAATTTCAGCCTCATGCAAAGCCCCCCTGGCAGAGGAGGAGGGAATGATCATCTTTGAGCCCGTCACTCGACCTAGCGTAGTGATACGTCGCCCGAGTTGATTATCGGGTGACGTCCGTCGAATGTTGATGATTCGCGGACCAGGTTGTCGATCAGCAGACACGTCTTGTGGGGTCGGGGTCATGGCCACCTCCTAAATTTTCATGTTCCCGAGATTACGGGATTTAGGAAACCGATTTGTTTTTAGTCTGCACCATTTTTATGGTTACTTGACGAAAATTCGCTTCGATAGAGTTTAAATGACTTTGATTAAGGCTTGATTCATATAGAATACAAATATCAACCAAGGAGATATATCATGAATGAGCAAACCAACGAATCGATTCTTCCTGCTTTGGAAACCCTTTCCGGTTTGAGCATCACGCCTCCCATTATCGGAAGAATCTCTATCGGTGGCGTAGATTCTGATTTCGTCCCCTACATGGATAACGAGATTCACATTACCTCTCTGATTCAAAACCCCGACTACTCCTGGATCGAACATCCTGTTCATGAAACCGTTCGCACGAATTCGAAACTTGATGCGAACAAGAAACTTCAGTCGATTCCGGTGCGGTTGATGTACAACGATCCGAATCTGAATTTCAGTTCCAGATTTGTGGCCTTTGAAGCCACTGGGGGACGTGTTCTTTGCCATGGAAATAACGGCAAAGCATATCGGAACGAGAATGGCTGCATTGAAGAATATACCTGCCCTGGGTCTGAGCACTGCGATTTTGGGCTTAAGTCTGGTTGCAAGCCGCATGGCCGACTTTTTGTTCAAGTTGACGGCCAGGAAGACTATCTCGGTCTTTTCGTTCACCGGACCAGCGGCCTGAATACGACGAGATACCTTTCATCTCGGCTGATCCAGATGAGTAACATGATGAGGGGTAAAATCGCTGGCTTCCCGTTGTCGCTTGTGATGAGGATGAAGACCTCTCATCTCACAGGGGCGAATATTGTCTTCCTTGATCTGGAGTTCAGGCGGGGGATGAGCATCAAGGATTTGAAAGCTGCTCAAGTCGAGTATTTGACGGACTGGGCAGATATGGGCTGGGATCGTCATAGCTTTGAGCAAGGTGTCCGTACAGCTTTGACGACGAACGGTGTCAGCGAGATTGATCAAGACGATGGAGTAGCTATCCTGGCGGAGTTCTACAACAATAATTCGTCGGGTGGACAGCAGAAGGGTAAGGAGGATAAGAGCTCAGGTGGCAAGCGCGCCGCCGCGCCAATCTCAAATTCCCTCGCCGATCTTGCATCCAAGATCAAGCTCGAGGCTGAGGCTGAGGCAGCCAAGCCGTCACAATCCGTCAGCGATGACCTGGTGCAAGAGGAGACACTTGAACTGACGTAATTTGGATCGCCGAGAGGCCTCAAGGCCAGGCCTCTCGGATGCAGGTGACTTGCACATAGACCTCACCAAATCACTCCTCAAATTTGTGCTGAAAATCACCTCACGAGTGCGGCGTGCACAAAAACCGCACCAAATCGGAAGTCGTGCTCTGACAGAGCAGAAGAAACATAACTCACTGATTTTATTAACTATTCACTCATACCTGGTCAAAGCTATAACCATCTGCCAGGCAGGCCTGTGCGATCGTTTGATCCTCTCGGTCTTGCTAGACCGAGCTACATCTCAGGTTATTTATCAGACAAAATCCGCAAGTCATTGAATTGTATGTGTTCTCATGAGTTTACTCCTATTTGGTGCGGTTTCTGTGCATCGTAGTGAGCATTCCGCGCGCAGTCCTCAAGGTCAGATTTGAATCTGGGAGGTGCTTCCAAGTGTTTGATTTGTATATAACTAGAGTTATATACGGGTTTTGGTGCGGTTTATGTGCATGGCGAGAATTGAAGCCCATGAGTAGATTTGGTGCGGTCTATGAGCATGAATCCTCCGACCCAACAAGTTAAGCTGTTGTTTTTATTACGTTCTTCGGTAATGCAAAGATGCCTATCGTACGCCCAAGAAGTGGCCAGGTTGCTTATGGTGCGGTCTTTAGAGGGTTCCTTGAACCTCGGTATGGTCTATGGTCTTGATTTTTAAGCAGTACGTGTCTTATGGTGAGTTCTATGAGCAAGCCGCCTGACCAATGGAGACTGATTCAATTGGTTTGGTGCGGTTTATAGGAGCACTTCAAATTGCGTGATCACGCTGTAAGTGCTTGTTTTGTATATAACTAGAGTTATATACGCCCCATTTGGTGAGGTTTTTGTGCTCAAGTCTAGCTAGACTGGACGTTGTGGTTGGGCCCAAAAGCGGTAGATGTAATGAGTGTCCCAGTTTGATCGCGCATGTATCCAATTGATTTTATTGAAAAGATTATATTTGGTGCGCTTTATGTGCATGAACAATCGATCAGATGATTCAGGACGCAGCTGTTTGAAGTGAAGACATGTTGCTCGTGCGCACTAGGGTGGGGACCCCTCCGCACTGCACGTCGTTTTATGGTGCGGAATTTGTGCAGGCTACTTAAGTAGCCCAGTGAAGATCGGGCAGAATCCTCAGGAACTGAACTGAGTTGGCTTTGTAACGGCTCTGTGAGCATGACCATCTTGGCATGATGGCGGTGAGCTCACTTTGTGGAGCAGGCTAACGGCTCCTGACCTGTTGTCAGTCACCGACCTGATTGAGATGTGCTGGTGTCGCTAGGGGGATTGAGAGCTGCAGCCAGGAACGTACCAAAAACGGGGAGACAAGACGGATCGGTAAGTGCTGCTTCGACCGTAAGATCCGAGCTGAGTACGGGAACACGGCGCCTGTTCAGACGAAAAACTTGGGATGCCTTAAAAGCAGTGAGCAGCTGTTCCTGCTCATCGGGATCACTCCCTTTGAAGTATTCAATGGCTTCAAGAGAAGCGGCCTCTATCTGTGCATTCTTGTCTGCTCCAGCTACTTCTACCTTTTTAGTTGTTTCACTTTGCTCAGAGGGACTGGGTGCGCTGAGCGCCTTAGCACGTTGTTTCAACTCAAGCTCGGGCACAAAGGTTTTATCAGGGTTTGCAATTGCCCACATCAAGTACTTGTTAACCCTTTTAATTGGGTTCTCTGGCGTAGCTGTCTCGACAGCCCGACGCGTATAGTCCATAGCGCGTTGAAGGTCAGCATCGGTTATTTCATCCATGGACTCAGTCAGCTTGTTAAAGTCCGTATCAGTCAAACCAAACTCATTCCTGAGCATATCGTAGGTTTGACTTCTAAGTTTCGGATCATCCTCTACCTTGTGGATTTCTTTAACAGTGAACATCAGCTGCGAAACTCGCCCACCCCGACCTTTAGTATTTATTACGGGACTTACTTCAATGTTCGTATTCTCATTGATTTGCCTAACAGCGATATCAATGATGTCCCGTTTAATGTACTTCCAGTCTCTGGCGCACGGGTTTCCTTCTTCATCGCGAAACCACATGCGAAACTCGTCAGGGGTCATCCAATCGGTTTGGCCCCGAAATACGTAGTGAACCAATCTTTCATAGAGGATCGTTGCGTAAGCAGAATCAAGCTTCGCAAGATTTCTTAGACTGAGAAACGAGTAGAGACGTGGTCCGTTGAGTTGCTTCCTAAGGATATCCGCAACCTCGACAACAATTCGACTCGTCCCGTTGAAAGCGATGCTTGGGAAAATTGAGACGCTAGCGAATGCGTCTCGGTCGTAGCCATCAACGTTGGCAATGAAAAGACGGACCTTTCCACATTCCTTAAGCGCCTCGATAAAGTGCTGTTTGTTTCTGCTTGAAAATCGAATGAGCCATCTCAGGAAGCCGAGGTCAATGTCGTGTTTGCTGTGCTGAGGGTTCTGGGAAACAACGTAGCAGATGGCGTTTGCAATCCTTCTTGCAACGAGACTGAGCTCCGACGTGTCTAGCAGCGCTGTACTCTTTCGATAGCCGAAGTCTGTGGGGGATTTGTCGACCTCGAAGGATTGCTGGTGCCCAAGCATCTCAACGAAGATTTGCTGTGCCAGCACAAGATCGGTGTTCTGGCCGTCCGCATTCAAAACTATCGTCATCTCCGGATCAGGCTCACCAACCGGGAAGGCGATACCACGTGCATCCTGCTTCCTGCTGATGACAGGGAGATCTTCGGATGAGAAGAGGGCAGGGGTTGTGGAGGTGTCCTGAGCCTTACGACGTGCCATTTTTGGTGCGGTCTACTTTTTGATGCCGCACCATACTACGGCAAATCCCTTTTTGCAAGGCTTTGTTTTTGGTTCTTAACTTGTCTTCTTAGCATGTAAGTAGGTCGACTTAACATTACCTAAAAAAACCAAAACCTTACATTAGAGGACGTGCCAAGTCACTGAAAGATAAGGATTAATTGTGCTATTTGGTGCGTTTCTTGTGCTCTTGGTGCGGTATATGTGTTCCTAGTGCGGTATTTGTGCAGCATTTAGGTGCGGTTCTTGTGCTTCTGGTGCGGTTTATGATTCTCTGGTGCGGAATTTGTGCGTTTTGGTGCGGTTAATGTGCAACTGGCGGTTTATTTATAAATAACAATGGGTTAATCGACTTATCCACATAGTTTCTCGGCTTTGGTGAGGTCTATGTGCCCATTTGGTGAGCTATTTGTGCATGTTGCATTTTTGCTACGAGCGTATGCATGCGCACCGCAAGGGTTCGCATTCCCAATCTGTCCTTGTTAGGTATTTATGCCCCGGATAGCACTTCTGACGTCTTAACGCATTGGTATGGATAACTGCCATTTTCGGCATTATGGCTACCAGTGATGCTTGCAGATCGCTTCGAGCTGGGGTAGATTTGTGCTCATTCAGCTAAGTTGGTTGAGGCCACTACATGACACATCGCGATACCTACGCTCTCACCGATGCACTCCAATACCGTCTTCGCGCCGCGGGGGCACTACTAGGGGTCACGGACAACACAATCAGAGGTTACGCAGACACAGCAGGTGTTGAAGTCAAACGTGCATCAGATATCACACCAGGGGCACCCTCTGTCCGGGTCTTTGAGCCAGAGACTTTGTTTCAACTGGCTCAGTGGCGTAGATCGCAGGGCTATGTGAAAAGCCCTCACCCTGTTGGCCCTACGGTGATCACCGTTGACGTGATCAAAGGAGGAACGGGCAAAACAACAACCTCAGTCGAGATGGGGTTGCATCTACAGCTGTTGGGCCTGAAAGTCCTGCTGATTGACCTAGACATTCAGGCAAATGCAACACAGCTCATGGGGTATGAGCCCGATCTAACGGAGGATGAAGCGGACGCTTACGGTGTAACGAAGGAAGCTATCGTTACGCACACCTTCGCGTCTGTGTTGCTTCCATTCCTCGAGAGTCGAGCTCGTCCAGGTGCACCAAAGGCAAGCATCGGTATGAGTGTGGTGAAGAAGCCCTTTGGGGACAGCGGCCCACACCTTATCCCGGCTGACACCTATCTAGGAGACGTTGAGCAGGCGCTCGCCAACGCCAAGGGTCAGAGAGAAATGTATATTCGTCAGCTACTTGCGTCTTCTTGTGCGGGCTCGTTGCCTGGGTTTGATGTGAGCAAGTACGACGTGATCATTTTTGACTGTCCACCCAGCGTGAGCTTCACGAGCACGGCGGCGTTGGCAGCTGCTGACTTCGTGGTTGCACCCATTCGGCTTGATGCATTTAGCGTCAAGGGACTCACAAAGTTGATGGGGGAGATCAATGCTCTCGATGAAACCTACAAGGTGCGTCCGGAACTGGTGATTCTTCCAACCCACTATGCCCCTCAACTGGCACGGATTGGAAGAATGCAATCTCAACTCAACAACTATCGTGATCTCCTAGCTCCAAACGTGATATCGGCAAGCGAGGAGTTTCCGAAATCTCTCGATAGCTACCTGCCGCTCTCGCTGCAAAAGCCCACAAGCAGCCCTGCAAAGGAGTACAAACTGTTCGCGGAGCACATGCACGGTAAGATAGTGGCGAAAACTGCGGAAAAATTGAAGGAAGGCAAGTCTTCCTGACGGGGATTTAGGATGAGCAAGCAACGAACTTTGAGACCAAACACACCGGGGATTCCACTCCCAGCGTTTTCGAATGCGCATCGTCACCCAACGGTGATCCACGACCAGGAGGCGCATATTCCCACGGGTGATATCTCGGAAGAGCCTGAGTTGGCTAATAAGCTAGTCATCGAGGAGCTAGTCCCAGAGGTGAAGGCTGCGGGGAGGGTCTTGCGTCAAATCCCAGTGTCTTTGATTGACGCCAACCCCCTGGCTCCGCGGGAAGTCTATACGCCCCAGATGATCTCTGAGCGTGCATCCGATCTTCGCGAGCAAGGGCAGCACGATCCGATTCACGTGATTCCAAACCCTGCAGCAATCGGTCGCTACATCATTTGCGATGGGTGGACCCGGACGCAAGCTTGTTTGCAGCACAAGGTGTTGGACTCGCTTCTTGCTGAGATCCACGAAGACCTGTCCTTGCAGGAAGCAGCCTGGTTCGGCTATCAGCAAAATGAAGGGCGGCAACAGCACTGTGATCTTGATCGAGCGACCTTCTACGAAAAAATGATCGACCAAGGCATTCCTGCTGCGGAGATCAGTCGCAAAGCAGGCGTGTCAAAATCGATGATGACCTTTTATAGGTCGTACTCCCGACTTCCAGATGATGTACTGGATATTGTCAGGCAGAATCCACAGAAAATTGGTGCAACTGCTGCCTATCAGCTCTTCAAGCTGTTCGAGCGAGTTGGGGTTCGCCGCACAGTAGCTCTCGCGATGAGATTCGTAGCGGATGACCAGTCAGTAAGTTGGCTGACGAATCAGGTTCAAACGCTTCTGCATCCTGAACAAAAGCGAGCAAAGATTCCGTCAAAAGTTCAGAGGTTCTCAAACGGACAGTACAAGCAATATGGGACCAGGTTCGAGCTGAATCTGGAGGTTGAGGATGCAACCAAGCGAGCTGCGTTCGCTGATGCACTTGAGAAGTTGATATCGACTGTTGGTGAGGTTGCTGAGAGCGTCCAGCAGGATGAGGTTCAGAGTGCGGGTGACCCCGCAGAGTAGAGTTTAGACGTCTAAACACCATATCCGAGGATCTGCCTGTTGAGCCCCTAATGGCGTAAGGATCAACCTTGGTAGTTTAGACGTCTAAACTGGGGCTGGATGAGGTCAAGGGTGCAGCAGACTCCGCGGAGTTGGGAAGAGCGCGGACGGCGTAGCCGGCCTTGACTTTTGAATTGAACCTTTAGAATAGACGGCATCATGCAACGTCTTCAAGCCTTCAAATTCGAACTCATGCCGAACGGCGAACAGCAGCGCAACATGCG
>Ga0268298_10005283_pt1 | contig 12176 bp, 10 predicted proteins | sample WWTPWeurt_MetaG_FD_194462 | JGI IMG/M metagenome (GOLD analysis project Ga0268298, IMG submission 194462) | Activated sludge microbial communities from WWTP in Nijmegen, Gelderland, Netherland - WWTP Weurt | ecosystem: Engineered > WWTP > Aerobic digester > Activated sludge | place...
TTTTATTGGCATTTTGGCGATGGCAGCACCGATAGCATTGTTACAACAATGGGTAAACTTGTTCATTCATTTACCGACAGCGGCCATTTTGAAGTACAATTAGTAGCACAAAACACGTTTGGCTGTACCGATACTGCCCGTCAAAAAATAGTAGTGTTGCAGGATTTTGATGTGTGGATACCCAATGCGTTTACACCCGGCACCGATAGTTTAAACAATACGTTTTACCCGGTAGGAGTAGGCATAAGGGAGTATAAATTATTTATTTATAACCGTTGGGGGCAACTGGTGTTTGAAAGTAAAGGAAAACTTGACCGATGGAATGGTTGTCTGCAAAACAACCCGAATGCGCCCCTGCCTGACGGAACCTATGGTTACTATATTGAATTGCGCAATTACAAAGGTCGCGGATTTATGTACAAAGGAAGTGTTACGTTACTTAGGTAATCTTGCAAAGTAAACTAAAAACAAAAGGTTGACCATAAAGCCAACCTTTTCCTTGTAGGGTATTTTAAAAAACAATGTTTACCAAACGTAAACTTTTTTGTTCATCAGCAGGGCCTCTCCGGTAATGGTATCGGCACCTGTGGCGGTATCAATTACTTTGGTTTCGTACAGCACCCGGTTTTTCTCGGGGAAAATTTCTTTTACCGTAATAAGTGCACGGTAAGGCGTATCTACAAACATGGGCTTTAAAAAAGTAGTATTTTGTTTCATGTAAATATGCCCGTCAGCATGAAGCAGGGTACCGAATATTTTGGTAAACACACTTGCGCTGTAGTGTCCATGAATAATGCAGCGGCCAAACATACTTGCTTTGCCAACTTCCTGATTTACGTGAAGCGGGTTGGTATCGCCCGAAATTTGTGCGTAAAGGTCAACCTGAGCCTGGGTGTAGGAAAAATCATGGGTAAATACATCTCCAACTTGAATCATAAAAATAGTTTTAGGGGTTATTAAAAGGGTTATAAAAATGAATATTGAACGCCCGCGAAGGTAATTGATTTTGGACTGGTTCATTCAATTTTACGCAGAATTTTAATTGTGTCCTCTGGTAAAAAAGTAACCGATGACGAAGATCATCAATAAATTTTAACGTTTAAGTATTTGAATAAGTGATATATATGTATCTTACGGCTAAATACCGTATACATATAGTGCAAATATGAAAAATGTTTTTACCTTTGCGCCCGAATTCAGGTGCCCTTTTAAGTTAAAATAAATCCGGAATTCATCAAAAACGCAAAAAAATGGAAACAACAACAGGGAACACTGTAAAAAACGTGTTCGAAACATGGGCCGAGGCTCAGAAGAAAGCAATGGATTCTTTTACTGAAAGCACCGAAAAGTTTCAAAAAGAAATCCTGAACAACAACAAAACCGGTGAAGCTGCCGATTACTTCAAAAAATGGTATGATTCTCAAATGTCATTTTTCTACAATAATGAGAATAAAAATTCGTCAAACCCGATGGAATGGTTCAACAACTGGATGGGTAACCAATCGGATATGGGTAAAAAAATGAATGAAATGACTCAGGAGTGGATGAAAAACCTGAACAATCCTGCTGCCATGATGAATTCAATTCCGGGTATGCCCGAAGAAACCAAGAAAAACATGGAGCAGGCCATGAATACATACACTACCTGGATGAACTCAATGACTTCGGCTTACAACGACATGACTAAAAACTTTGGTAACCCAAATACCAAAGACTATTTCAGCAGCATGTTTAACAATACCGACAGCTACATGAAAATGTTTCAGTTGTGGATGCCGGTAATGAAAGCCATGAGTGATAAAACATATACTCCCGAGCAATTCGGCCAACTGTTTAACACCGCGCTTTACAAAGATATGATGGATAAAATGTTTGGTTTTACTCCGGATTATATGAAAAGCATGTTCTCTAACCTCAACAGCTCGTATCAGGAGAATATGAATAAAGTGATGGATATGAACAAAGGATATTTTGATAACATGAAAAACAGCCTGCACAGCAGCCTGCCATCATTTATTCAGGATCCGTTTAATTCATACCTGAATGGTTACCAGAATATGTTTAATCACCTGCAAAATGCTTCAAACCCTTTTGCTAAGATGATGACTCCAGGTTTAGGAAAAGATCAGATGGAGAAACTTTCTGAACTAAGCAACCGTTTCAATATTTTCCAGGTTCGTAATTCGCAAATGCAATACCTCGTGTACACCACCGGTATGAAAGCCATGGAAACTCTTTCGCAGAACCTGTACAACAAAATGAAGAATGGCGAAGAAACCAAAAGCTTTATGCAGTTGTATTCAGAAATGCTGAACACGATGGATAAAGCCTATGTGGAGCTTTTTGAAACAGAAGAATATTCTAAAATGCAGGCAGAACTGAGTTCAGTTGGACTTCGTATGAAAAAAGATATCGAAGATCAGATGGAAAAAATGTTTGCAAATGTGCCGCTGGTACCACGCTCGGAAATGGATGAGTTGTACAAAACCATTCACGACCTGAAATCACGTATTCGTTTGCTGGAAAAGCAAATTGATGGAGATTTTGAAGTAGAGGTGAAAGAACCAAAGGCTGCCTCAAAAAAATCAAAGAACGCATAAGTTGAATTAATAGGTTTAATAGTAACAGCCGCAGATTCTTTTCGAGTTTGTGGCTGTTTTTTTTCAAACTTCCTTAAATTCGTTTCAATTAAATCAAACCGTAACGTATGAATGTAAATGTAAAAGAAGTAATGAATGAGTTTACCAAAGCCAGCGAAAAACTGGTGAAAGGGTATGAAACATTACAGCGAATAAAAGATGTGGAAGTAGCCACCACCCCAAAAACGCTGGAATGGCAGCGCGACCATGTGAAGGTTTATCACTACAACCGCGAAACTCCGGCTAAATGTAAAATTCCTTGTCTGGTTTCATTTGCCATGATTAACCGTCAGGATGTTCTCGATATTCAACCCGACCGCAGCCTGATGAAAAAGTTGCTTGATGAAGGATTGGATGTATATATTATTGACTGGGGATATCCCGGCAAACAAGACCGTTACCTCACTATGGAAGATTATATTCTGGGGTATCTGGATGATGCAGTGGATTACGTTCGCAAAGCAAACAAAGCACCTAAAATTAATATGCTTGCCATTTGTCAGGGTGGAACTTTCAGCATGATTTACGCTTCTCTTAAACCTGAAAAATTCAATACCCTCACCACTTTTGTGGCCCCGTTTGATTTTAAAGGGAACGAGTGCATGCTGTACCGCTGGACAAAAGATATTGATGTGGATGCCATGGTGGATAGTATCGGAACCATTCCGGGTACTATGCTCGATCAGGGTTTTGGTTTCTTAAAGCCAAGCATGAATATTAGTAAATACCTTGGCGTAATGGACTCACTGGAAGACGAGGAAAAATTGCTTTCGTTTTTGCGCATGGAGAAATGGAAAGCTGATTTGCCGAATATTGCCGGAGAAATGTTTCGCAAGTATATTAAAGACCTGTTTCGCGACAATAAACTTATTAAAGGTGAAATGGAGCTGGGAGGGCAAAAAGTGGATTTAAGTAACATGACTGTTCCTTACCTCAATGTGTACGCTACTGAAGATAATATTATTCCCAATACATCTACTTTACCCATTATGGATAAAATAGGGTCGAAGGATAAAACTTCTTATCCGTTTAAAGGCGGGCATATCGGAGTATTTGTTGGTTCCAAGTCTCAGAAAGAATTAGGGCCGGCTGTTGCCAAATGGATTATGGATCGTTCGTAAATCACTCAATTGAGAAGATAACCGAAAGGGACTTGTTTTGCAGAAAACAGGTCCCTTTTTTTTAAGGTAAAGAAATACTCAATACCCAACACACTCAACTAATCCCGATAACTAAGAAAATTACCCCACCAAGGCAAGTCTTTGGCGGCCTCAAAATATTTTAGATATCCATCTGTTTTTTTGATAGAGATTTTATTGTTTTATAATTCTGATTATAGTGTTTTCTTGCAACCGGATACAGCATGAAAAGGATACATATTCAACCCGGGTTGGAAATTGCTTTTACCGATGAAGGGAAGGGCGATCCGATAATTTTTATTCATGGACTTGCCAGCTACGGCAGTGTGTGGCACAAAAATATAAACAAGCTAAAGGACAACCACCGCTGCATTGCCGTTGACCTTCCGGGCAATGGGCGCTCGACCAAAGGAGATTTTCCATTCAGCATGTTTTTTTATGCCGAATCGGTGGTGCAGTTTATACAGCAGCTTGGGTTAAACGAAGTAAACCTGTGCGGTCACTCTATGGGCGGACAAATTGCTCAAATTATTGCCCTGCGCTATCCTCAATTAGTAAAGAAACTGATATTAGCAGCTCCGGCAGGATTTGAGTTTTTTACAGCTCACGATAAATTACTCTTTAATCAAATGATGCTGCTAGGTAATTTTATTTATGCCGATGAATACCACCTGGCTTCCACCATTCGCGATGGCTTTTCGGTAATTCCTGATGAGGCAGAAGGAATGATTAACGACCTTAAAGAACAGTTGTTTTCAGGTAAATTAAGTTATTACCGCACTATGGTTACCGGTTCCATTAACGGTATGATGAATGAACAGGTGTATGATTTTCTTCCGCAACTCAATTGCCCCGTATTAGTGGTTTTTGGGGAAAAGGATAAACTTATCCCTAATAAACTTATTCATCACACCACTACTCAGGCTATAGCCCGGCAGGGAACCGCACAGCTTAAACAAGGTACGCTGCACCTTGTGCCCAACTGCGGGCATTTTGTTCAGTGGGAAAAAGCGGATGTGTTTAACCGCTTAGTAACTGATTTTTTACTGAAATGAGCCGCGGCAAAAAATATAGCTGGTTAAGTCCGGTACTTTTAATCCTTTTGGGCGGAGGATTATTCTACTGGGTGGCTCAAAAATTTGATATCACGCAGGCAATAGAAACCATTAAGCAGGGAGAATATTGGAATATAATTCCGGTTATTGTGGTTTCTTTTCTAAGTTATTTTTTACGGGTGCAACGCTGGCGCATGCTAATGAAAGCAGGCGGAAATCCATCTTCATTTGCCAACGGATTAATTGCACTTAGTATTGGCTACACGGTAAATTATGCATTGCCCCGTGTGGGCGAGGTCACCCGAAGTTTAGTCATATGGCGTAAAGAAAAAACACCTTTTGAGTTAACGCTTGGTGCCGTGGTTACCGAGCGGGTAGTTGATATTATTATGCTTTTTATAGCCTGTGTTGCGGCCTTATTGCTGCAGTTTGAAAGGTTGTGGCATTTTATACAAACCTTTATCTGGCTTCCGCTTACAGGCAGGGCAGGGATAATGGCGAAAAGCTGGTGGCTGGTAGCAATTGTACTGGTGCTGGTGTTAGGGATGGTGCTGATGGCACGCAAGTTTTTTCAATCGGATAAAGTACATCACTTGCTTTATTCTTTTTTGAAAGGTTTGTTAAGCATTAAAAAGGTACGTCCGTTTCGTCATTTTATTTTTTACACGCTCGGCATCTGGACCTGTTATTTTTTAATGACCTACCTGTGGACTTTTTCATTCCCGCAAAGCGCGTTTATAGGTCCGCTGGCTGCCTTTGTGGTGATGGTTACGGGCTCCATTGGTAGGTCCATTCCGGTGCAGGGAGGTGGAATGGGTGTGTATCATTCACTGGTAACTCCGGCTTTCATGTTGTATGGGGTAAACGAGCCGGTAGCGTTTGCACTGGCTATTATTATTCACGGTGCACAAGCTATTTTTTCGTGCATCATGGGTCTTATATGCTATGTGTGGATGAGCTTGCAGGAATTAAAAAACTAAACCCGCTTTTTGGCGGGTTCAGTTGCTGAGTTTAATGTTAGTTCTTAAAAATCATCCTCGTCAGGTGCTGCTTTGGCCGGAGCTTTTCCTTTTCCGCGTTGCTGTACCTTTTGCTTGCGGTTGTCGCGCACTTTTTCTTTTGCGGCTGCATACTGTTTTTGTTGCTCCGGAGTAAGTACGGCCATCACCTGCCTGTCGGTATCTGCGCGCAGTAGTTTCATGGCTGCACGTTTCACATCGGCACTGTCGTTTGATTGTTTTACAGCCTTCATCTTTTGTCCCCAACTGGCGCAAGCTTGTAGCTTGTGTCTTTCTTAACGTATATTTCCGGTTTTTGCTCTAACATTAATAAGCGAAAATAATATCTAATATTCCTTTTCCTCCTGTATAATCGCATGAGGCTGGTTTGTTATGTTTGGATGAGTATATTGGAGCTTTGAAATAGTTCTTAAGTTTATTCATCAGGTATTTCATCAATGATTTGGTAAGAATTAAACCAAAATGAGTCCGTGAAAAGTGAGTACTTTTTAAGAGTCCAAGTAGGGTGTGTTTCGGAAAGTTTCTGATAGTAACCATTTGTAATATTAAAATAGCAAATCTGGATTTTTGAAAGTGTATTTAACTCCTCGGGAGAAAATGTCTGTTTTTTTTCTTTACTTACTAAATAAAGTACTTTTAGATTTTTCATTTTAGCAATTGATTTAATCATAGTCTTATTAATATTGTCAGTAACAATAGCAAGAAAAAGTAGTGAATCACAATTCTCAATAGCAGATATATCCTTTATTTCGTCAATTGAATATAAGCAAAGACCCTTAAGTTTTTTGAAGTTGGAAAAATAAGCAGGTAAAGTATCTAAATGAATCCTGAAATCTTTTTTAAAGTTAAAGTATCCATCACCGTATGTTTTGTTTAGGCTTGATTTGATTCCTCTTAAATCCGGTTTGTAATAATTTTTGAAATCGGGACAAGCTATGGTAAGATACATAAGTTCACGAGCATTTCTTAATCCATATGGCAACGAATCAATTAATAGATTAATAAGATCTACCGTTCTGGCGCTATCAAAATTCAATTCATGCCAGGCCCTACTCATTTTTTTATATTCAAATCTACCAGTATCAGAATAGTAACACATATCAGAATAAAGAAAAGAATATCCAACACTAATGTATTTAAAAGAATTCATCATACTTATGCACTTTGGAAGCAGAAAATAGTCCCCAATATCCCAAATGTATAATGAATCATCCCCCAACCAATTATCCACCTGAGGAAGTCTATAAACTGTGTAAGCCAAACAGGGCTGATGTAGTGAATTAAAAATACTGTCAATAACATGATAGTACTTCCCGGCATATTTACCACGAATCTTGAAAAGCAATTTAACTTGCTTTTCTAAGCTATCTCTTTCCTTATTGCTAATATAAAGGTTTCTATTACTTAGGTCTAGCGTTAGGTCAAACTGACGTTTTAAAAGGAGTAGGCTATCAAGTTGAATTTTATTGAAGACTGGAAAAAATGGTTCTTGAGCGGCTGAAGATGCTGAATTAATGGTAAAAATAAGAATAAAAAGGCAACCCCGAATTTTCATTGACTTATTGAATAAGGCTTTAAGATAACTTCCCTGTTGCCAAATAATAAAACGTTTGCCACAAATATAGTTGCATTCCAACACTGCGTACGTCCTTTATTACTTCCACCTCCATAAAATTTGAACTTATCAATTTTATCAAGATATGCTTTATCATTTTTATGTCCACCACTAACTATTTCTGTTATGCTGCTTCCTCCGCAAATAAGAGTTTCGGTTTCATTTGAGTCTATTATCCCATCACTGTTTACAAAGTTTTCAATATTTATTGGATTCTGCCCGAATGTTGGATTAAAATAACTATAATGATCAGATTCATTTTTATGCGAAATATCTCCAAAAGAATTAATGTAGGCAATCGCATCTGTAATAACCTTTCCATCGTTATTTAGACCAATAAAAGACTGAGTATTGTGCAGCGCATCACCATTTTCATCCTTCCTGCTTGCGCTAGTATGATCAAAAAAAGTATACTGCTCATATACATGTTCCTTCATTTTAGAACAGATTATATTCCATTGCTTTGACGTGATAAGATTTCCAGTAGCAAGCGTCATTAGATTATTTTGCCAGTTTGTTTTGGTCTGTCCATATTCTAAATCATTGAATTCAAAATATGGCTCCACCATAGGGGTAAAGGCGTTAAAATCTGCAACAACATTTTTCCCATTATTACCGGTTGCAGATTGATTGTGTATTGTGTACTGATAAATATGATATCTATCTGCAAGCCCAAAAACATGTCCCATTTCGTGTGCTATGGTATAAGCAGTATCAACTGCCTTAAAGTGTAAAACTCCGGTTTTAGCATCTTTTCGGACAAAACTTCGCAGCCCCATTCGATTATGTACAATGAAAATGATTTGGCCAGTTAGAATGTCAATTTTTTCTTCATCCTGCAAAAACCGATACACAATTTTAACGCCATGGGTAAGCTCCACATCAGGAGCTTCAGGAAGGCTCAACCCTGATGACCTGTCTTCGATTACGACATCTAAATTCAAATCAACATTACTGACAGTTTCCCCTCCATTCAATTCAAATTCTTTACCATGATAAGTATTGTATATATTATCAATAAACTTAATGCAAAAGCCATTTATGCCATCAACTGGTATAGAACTGCTGGCATCTGATAAAGATACATTTGTAAACAATAATTTAATCCGCAAATGTAAGATGGCAATTTCATCTGTTAGGGTTACCGAATAGCTGGAAAGTTGGGTTTTAATTTTTATTAAATCAAAATACTCTTTTAAAAAAGGGGGGTTAGGCTTAGCTAAAATTACATTTTCAGCTACTAGAGTAATTTTTGATTCAGGATCTATTGCATTAAGAACTGAATCAAATAAATTATCGGTTTCAATAACTTTTTCGCCTGCAGGCTTCCAGAAATCTTTAAACTTCATAAAAATGCTAAATTACCCCAGACAAAAGATTTTAGTTTTCTGTCTGGGGAGTGAAAGACTATGAAACAATTTCAGTTTGAGCTGTTTCACAACAGCTCCCAAACACCTTTTTGTATTTATCAGCTTTATCTGCAGCTGTTGATTGAGCATCAATCACCTCAATAGCCTGTTCTGTCTTTTGATTTTCTAGCTGAACTCTTATGGTTTCAGCATCCTGCATATGCATATTAAAGCAATCAAGCGCCTCACCTTGTCCAAGAAGTGCATCAACCACTACAGAATCGGTAGGCATTATTCTTGATGTAATATTCTTAATAATTCCATTCACCGTGAAATCTCCATACGTCATTGAGAGGCTTGAATTTTTTCTGAAATAATCTTCTGTATCTTTTACTGCCCCAGTGTCTGAATCGTAAGTGTTTTCAGTCCTCTTTTCAAGAAAAATTTGCCTTGTTCCTGCATAATCATAAACACTGAATAATTGATCAACAATGTCCTTAAATATCGTATCAACGTCTGCAGGAACTGCTATAATGTCTTTTAATAGATCGTACAATTCATCAATTTTAACCACTCGCTTGCTTTCTTCATATCCATTTGTATAAACAAAAGAAATATCGTCAAGGTAAGTAATGGTAATTAACTCTTGATTTAATTGCCTAAAAACAAAGTTAAGCACTCTACTTTTATTAATATTTTCCAATACCCGGGTAATAGTTACCTCTTCAGAACTTGTTTCGCTCACAGTAACTTCCGTGTTTACTTCAACTTTTCTTGTAGATACAGACTTCTGTACCTGCTTTGAAACAGCACTGTTTAATAATTTAATACTTGCACTTCGTACTGAGTTAAACGTGGAACTCTTTGAACTGTCCCCTGAAAGTTTAAGTCCTCCGCTTTTCATAAAAGGGATATTCACACCGCCTCCTATAGATTTACTTTTATTATTAGATTCGTTATCTGTATAGGCACGGTTTGCATCAATACTGATTTGGTTTTCCAAATCTTTTGCACTATCATCCGTTAATGAATCTAATACATTTTCAGTTACCTTTTTATTGGATACAGTTTGCTTGTAGGTTTTAATGCTGATTGTAGTTTTTTCTCCTGGTAATAATGAAAATGTTTTAACGGTTTCACCAGCTCCATACTTTCCTGCGTAGGTATTTACTCTATAATGTTCCACAATTGTTAAACTTGGTTCCGGTGCTTCCGGTTCTTGCCTGTATTCAATATTATGGTTACCCATCATGTCTACAACAGTTACAGGCATGGAGTGGAGAGCCTGTGCAGCAATACTTGATACTGGCTGACCTGCAATACTGAAGTCAACAATTGGAGAGGAAGTACTTGACCCGCCTTCAACACAAATAGAACTTGCTAAATTTAATTGTGGACTAACATTAACAGAAATTGTTTCATTTTGACTTGTCAGGTTCACAGAATTTGGTGCACCAACAGAGACTAAGTTGTTTGATAATCTTGCTGTTAATGTTGTCGCATCCAATGAACTTACGATTGAAAAATAATTATCTGTTGGAGGTGAATCAAAACCCGGCCCCGTATTAAATGCGGAGCCAGCAATTTTAACTGGTAAATAAACATTGGCTACAAAACTGGTACTTAATGGAAGTTTGTAATCAAGTTCAAGTGGGGTTTGCGTAGAGCTAAGTGTAACAAATGGACTTTGGCTTACACAGCTAGAAGGCGTGGTTGTTTCTGGCATAAGACTTTAATGTTTAGGTTAATAATAAATAGGATCTTAGGTTTAACGTAATACTAATACAAAATAGTATAAATTTATTGGTTCAGTACTTTATGGATTTCTATCATCCCATTGCTTGTAGTAACTCGAATAAAATAAACTCCCGGATTTAAACAGAATGGCATCGAACAAAAAGATGTATTAGACTTTAAATTTAAGGTTTCAATAAGTTTCCCATGAATATCAGAGATGGAAACAGAAGACAGAAAATCATTACCATCATTTAATGTAATAACCAGGTTTTCAGAAAAAGGGTTGGGGATTGTAGCTACTAATGATTTTTGAAGCGGGAAATAAACTGAGCTTGGATTGGTTTTACCTGCCAACACATTTATTTCCTGCTGATTCAGTATCCTACTGTAAAAGCGTACCTCATCAAGTTTTCCTTCATAAAACTCCCCCATATAGTTTTTGGTAGGGTCAGAGGGGCTGCAATCGGGATTTTTGCCACTAAAAGAAACACTTTTAACTTTGACTGCATCAATATAAAGATCCAATACCTTACTTGTTTGACTAATAGTAACAGTTAAATGATGCCATTGATTATTGAGCAATCCGGAATTAGTGTACCTTAGCTCAACCCTATCCGATGACATATTCCCTCTCATTGTAAAATACAATTCTCCGGTTATATATTCATTGAGGGTTAAAGTTAAACCATCAACGTATGGACTAATCGTCCCATTAAAGAAGTCAGCATAAGTTTGATCAGCCGTCTGAAACCAAAACGATAAACTAAAACTGGTGGTGGTGCCAAAATTCAATGAGTTATTTGAAGCATTTATTTTCAAAGCTCCGGTATTGCTGAAAAGTAGGGCACTATTTAAATTGTTTTGTCGATCAAAAGTGTATCCTGGCCCCCCATTGACTTTGCTAACAATGGATCCATTACCAGATCCGTCTGTCAGGTTATTTGAAAATGGTAAATACAATGTTAAACCTTGTGTGAGGTTCACCTGAGCAAATAAGGAGGGCCCAAAACTAAGAAAAGCGATCAAACTGCATAGTGACTTTTTCATACTAGATAAATTTAGATAGGCAAGCTATAAATTAAATAACTTTTAAGCAAGTTATTTCTGCAAATTCAACCTAATACACGATGGCTTAGTTGGGTTAAGCCGAGTGTTAAAAAAGAAACCCGCCATTAGCGGGTTCTTTTGTCCGTCCAAGCTATCTCTCTCAAAAATCATCTTCACCTGTGGCTGTTTTATTCGGTTTGCCTCCCTGTTGCCTGCGCTGTTGCATCTTTTCCTTTCGGGCATCTTTAATTTTTTCTTTCACTTCCATATACCCTTTTTGCTGCTCGGGAGTAAGCAAAGGCATAATCTGCCGGTCGGTTTCCATCCCCAATTGTTTTAAGGCAGCCCGTTTCACATCGGCACTGTCGTTTGATTGTTTTACAGCCTTCATCTTTTGTCCCTGTGCCCGGTAAATTTCTTTAATCTTCAGGGTTTGGTCATCGCTTAGGTTAAGGTGGTTTTTTAAACGATAGGCCATTTTTTCGGCAGGTAAACTGTCGTGTTGTGCCTTTACTCCTAACATGCTTATGCTCATCAAAGCAATCAGCAGGATTTTTTTCATTGTCTTATTCATAT
>Ga0268298_10005284_pt1 | contig 12173 bp, 11 predicted proteins | sample WWTPWeurt_MetaG_FD_194462 | JGI IMG/M metagenome (GOLD analysis project Ga0268298, IMG submission 194462) | Activated sludge microbial communities from WWTP in Nijmegen, Gelderland, Netherland - WWTP Weurt | ecosystem: Engineered > WWTP > Aerobic digester > Activated sludge | place...
GTCGCGCACGTAACGGGCAGTGGCGGTCGAATAGAAATTGCTGGCGCCGCCATACACCAGCAGGGCCGGCAGGGTGATGCCAGCCAGCACGTCGCGGTAGTCGGCCGCTGACAGGCTGGCCCAGCAGTCGATCAGCGGGCGCGGCGCCAGGCTTTGCAGACGCTGGCGGGCTGACACCATGCCGGCGGTGTTGTCCAGGTAGGCCGCGCGGGCCTTGGCGTTGTGACCAAAGGCGACCAGGCGCAGCAGCGCCTCGGCAAAGTCGCGCTCCAGCGCGTCGATGAAGGCGGCGTTGCGGTGGTGGTCGAAGTCGCCGTAGATGCCGTTTTTCCAGGTGTCGTCGGTGAGGAGCCGGGGCGACTGGTCGATGATCACGAGGTGCGACAGGCGCTCTTCGCCAAAGTCACGCAGGTATTGCCAGAGCGTCAGTGCACCCATCGAGTGGCCGGCCACCACGGCTTTTTCGAGCCCGTAGTGATCGAGCAGATTCTGCAGGTCGCGGGCCATGCGCGGGGCAGAGGGAACGCTTTGGGTGACGAGGGGATGGCCGCCGTGGCCGCGGGCGTCCCAGCGAAAAACCCGGTGGCGCGCCTCGAACGCGGCCAGGAAGGGATTCCAGTCGCGGTGGGTGGAGGTCCAGCCATGCAGCAGCACCAGCGGCGGGCCGTTGCCGGAAATCTTCAGGTGGATTTTTTCGCCGTCATCGGCGCAAAAGCTGTCCATGCTCATGGTGGTTTCAGCCGTCTATGGGGTGCGCGGGCGTATCGAGCACCCGCTGGTAAAAGCCCACGTCGAGCCAGCGCCCGAACTTGAAGCCAGCCTCGCGGATCGTTCCCGAGTGGGTGAATCCGAGCTGTTCGTGCAGCGCGATGCTGCCGGTGTTGGCCATGTCGATGACGCCTACCAGCACATGCACGTCCTGCCCCCGCGCGGCCTCGATGAGCCTTTCGAGCAGCGCCCGCCCAAGGCCCTGGCCGCGGTGCTCGCGGTGTACGTAGATGGAGTGCTCGACCGTGTATTTGTAGGCCGGAAAGGCCCGGAACGGCCCGTAGCTGGCAAATCCCAGCAGCGTGCCGGCCGCGTCCACCGCGCCGATCACCGGATACCGGCCGGCTGCCTTGGCGGCAAACCAGGCGGTCATGCTGTCGGCCGTGCGCGGCTGGTAGTCATAGAGCGCCGTGGAGGTGACGATGGCCTCGTTGAGAATGGCGAGGATCGCGTCGGCGTGGTGCTCGGGCGTGCAGGCGATGAAGTCGGTCATGCGTCGGGGAATGAAGAGGCCGGACTGGAATTATGCGGCCCTGGCCAGGTTTCGGGCTGCGCTAGCGGTTGAACCAGCGCAGCACCGTGCCCCAGTCGTGGAGGTCGAGGCGGGTGGCTTCGCCGCAGGCAAAATCCAGCCCCAGCCAGTGCTCCGGCGGCAGGCCCAGAAGCTGGCCGGCCAGGGCGCGCAGGGGGCCGCCGTGGGCTACCACGACGACCGCCGGAGCCGGCGGCGCGGCGCGCAGATCGGCCAGAAAATCGAGGGCGCGGGCGGCCATGCGGCGCGGTGATTCGCCGCCGGGCGGGGCGAAATCGAGCGGCTCGGCCACCCAGGCGTCCAGCGCGGCCTGGCCGATATCGTCGAAGCTGCGGCCTTCCCAGTCACCAAAGTGAATCTCTTTCAGGCGCGGGTCGAGCTGCGGCGTGCCGAGGGCTTCGGCCAGCAGCCGCGCGCGGGCCAGCGGGCTGGCGTAGAGGGCAAAATCCTGAGGCAGCAGCGGGCGCAGACGTTCGGCAACCGCAGCGGCGGACTCGGCCAGGCCGAGGTCGGTCTGCCCGTAGCAGATGCCCGGCGCCACAGCGGGCCGGGGGTGGCGGATCAGGTAAAGCTCCACGATGCGAGGATCCCCAGATAGATTGAGACTTCAGCCACCTGCTGGGCCGCGCCAAGGCAATCGCCGGTGTAGCCGCCCAGGCGGCGCTTGAAGGTACGCGCCGCCAGCACCACGACGAGGGCCGCCAGCAGCAGGGCCGCCAGCGCCTCCTGCGCGCTCAGGAGCAGCAGCGGCAGCACCCCGGCCAGCGTGGCAATGCCCAGCTCGGCGGTGGTCGGGCGGCGGGCCACCGGGGCGGATTTTGAACTGTCGTCGGCGCGGGCGTAATCGAGCAGCGCCATCAGGCCCACGGCCACGAGGCGCGACAGCGGGTGGGCCACCAGCAACGCGGCGATCACCGGGTAATCGTCGTCGGCGCCCAGGTGGGCCAGCACCAGGTACTTGGCGAGCAGCATCAGCACGAGGCCGATGGTGCCGTAGCTGCCGATGCGCGAATCCTTCATGATCGCCAGCACCTGGGCGCGGGTCCAGCCGCCGCCGAGGCCGTCGCAGGTGTCGGCCCAGCCGTCTTCGTGAAAGGCACCGGTGGCGCGGATCGTCGCGGCCATCGACAGCACCAGGGCCAGATCCACCGGCACAAGCTGCACTGCCAGCCAGTACACGCCCACCCCGACGAGGCCGATCAGCCAGCCGATCAGCGGCAGGAAACGCGCCGCCTGCCCGAGCTTGTCCGGCGTGAAATCCACCCAGCGCGGCACCGGCAGACGGGTGAAAAAACCGAGGGCGATGAAAAAGAGTTCGAACTGGGCGAGCATGGGGCGGGCGAGGGACGATCGGTCAGGGGTGAAGGGCCGCGTGCGGGGCTAGCAAAACCTGTCTGCCAACCCGCCTCAGGCCTTGCCGGCCACACCCGCGGATTCGAAACTCGCCATCTCGTTGAGGAAATTCACCGCGGCCTGCACCAGCGGGTAGGCCAGCGCGGCGCCGGTGCCTTCGCCGAGACGCAAATCCAGCTGCACCAGAGGTTCGGCGCCCAGGTGGGCCAGCTGCACCACGTGGCCCTGCTCGTTGGAGCGGTGGGCGAAGACGCAGTAGTGGAGGATGTCCGGGGCCAGGGCGTGGGCCACCAGCAGCGCGCTGGTGACGATGAAGCCGTCGATCAGCAGCAGCATGCCGGATTCGGCCGCGCCGAGCATGGCGCCGGCCATCATGGCGATTTCAAAGCCGCCGTACTCGGCCAGCGCGGCCAGCGGCTCGGCCGGACGCCCCCCGCGGGCGATGGCCTGGGCCAGCAGCGCGCGCTTGCGCAGCATGCCGGCGTCGTCGAGGCCGGTGCCGCGGCCGATCACGGTGTCGAGTTCGACGCCCGTCAGGCAGTGGGTGATGAGCGACGCGGCGGCGGTGTTGCCGATGCCCATTTCGCCAAAGCCGACCACGTTGCAGCCCTGCGCGGCCAGCCCGCTGGCCAGCTCGCGGCCACGGGCCAGCGCGAGGTCGCGGGTGGCGGCATCCATGGCCGGCATTTCGAGGTAATTGGCGGTGCCGGCGCCGAGCTTGGCGTCGATCAGGCCGGGCCGGACGCCAAACTCGTGGGCGACGCCGGCATCGACCACCGCCAGCGCCATGCCCATCTGGCGGGCAAAAACGTTGATTGCGGCACCGCCGGCCAGGAAGTTCTCGACCATCTGCCAGGTCACGTCCTGCGGGTAGGCCGACACGCCGGCCCGGGCCGCACCGTGGTCGCCGGCAAACACCAGCATCTGCGGCTTGCACAGTTCCGGCGCCAGGCTTTGCTGGATCAGGCCGATCTGCAGGGCCAGTGCCTCCAGCCGGCCAAGGGCGCCGAGGGGCTTGGTCTTGGTGTCGATGCGATGCTGCAGCGCCGGGGCGATGTGCGGGTCGGGGCGAACGATGGCGTAGGTCATGGCGGGTGGCGGTGTCGGACAGACGAAGGCCGGGATGGTAGCGCGGGGAAAGCGCAAACGGGAAACGGGGTGCCCTGCCCCGACCCCGGCACCGGGCTAACCCGACCCAGGCGGGCTTTAAACCACGCCCTGGGCCAGCATGGCGTCGGCCACCTTCACGAAGCCGGCGATGTTGGCGCCATCGACGTAGCTGATGCTGCCGTCTGCACGCTTGCCGTACTGCACGCAGGCGGCGTGGATGCCCTTCATGATTTCCAGCAGGCGGGCGTCCACTTCCTCACGCGGCCACGACATGCGCATGGCGTTCTGGCTCATTTCGAGGCCCGAGGTGGCCACGCCACCGGCGTTGCTGGCCTTGCCGGGCGCGTAGAGCACGCCGGCCGCTTCAAAGGCCTTGGCGGCCTCGATGGTGGACGGCATGTTGGCGCCTTCGGCCACGCAGATCACGCCGTTACTGATCAGGGCAGCGGCGTCGGCGGCGTCGAGTTCGTTCTGGGTGGCGCAGGGCAGCGCCACGTCCACCTTCACGCCCCACGGCCGCTTGCCGGCCTCGAAGCGGGTTCCGGTGCGCTCGGCGTAGTCGCTGACACGGCCGTAGTGGTGGTTCTTGACGTCCATCAGAATGGCGAGCTTTTCCGGGGTAAAGCCGTCTTCGTCGATGACGGTGCCGCTGGAATCAGACACGGTAACCACCTTGGCGCCGAGCGCCATGGCCTTTTCGACTGCGTACTGGGCCACGTTGCCCGAGCCCGACACGCTGACGCACAGGCCCTGGAAAGACAGGCCGCGGGTCTTGAGCATTTCGTCGGCGAAATACACCGTGCCGTAGCCGGTGGCTTCGGGGCGGATCAGCGAGCCGCCAAAGCTCAAGCCCTTGCCGGTGAACACACAGTCGGCGCGGTTGCTGAGTTTCTTGTACATGCCGGCCATGTAGCCGACCTCCCGCCCGCCCACGCCGATGTCACCGGCGGGCACGTCGGTGTCGGCTCCCACATGGCGGTACAGCTCGCTGACGAAGGCCTGGCAAAACCGCATCACTTCGGCCGGGCTCTTGCCCTTGGGATCGAAGTCGGCTCCGCCCTTGCCGCCGCCCATGGGCAGGGTGGTGAGGGCGTTCTTGAAAGTTTGCTCGAAGGCCAGAAACTTGAGCACCGACAGGGTGACCGACGGGTGGAAACGGATGCCGCCCTTGTAGGGGCCGATGGCCATGCTGTGCTGAATGCGGTAGCCGCGGTTGACCTGCACCTGGCCCCGATCGTCCATCCACGCAACGCGGAACATCAGCGCGCGCTCGGGCTCGACCAGGCGATCCAGCAGGCCGTGCTCAACGTAGCGGGGATGCTTCTCGATAAAGGGCCACAGGCTTTCCATAACCTCGGTAACCGCCTGGATGAACTCGGGCTGGCCGGGGTTGCGGTCCGAGACGTGCTGGAGAAACTGTTTTGCCGATGTGTATTTCATGGAAATCACTCTGAAATGGAAACTGGACGCACCAAAACAGGGATTATCTATAATTTACGCACCAATTTGGTTATAAAAAACATTCGGCTCGGATCGGGATTAACGAAACGCCGCTCAAATGTGCCGCTTCAAGCCTTCAACACCAGCGGCAGGCCGGCGGCCACGAAGACAACCCGGTCGGCCAGCGCCGCAACGGCCTGGTTCAGGCGGCCCGCTTCGTCACGAAACAGGCGGCCAAGCGGGGTTTCGGGCACCAGCCCGAGGCCTACTTCGTTGGCAACGAAGATGACCCGGCCCGGCAGGCGCGGGATCAGTTCGAGCAGCGCGGCGCGCTCGCGGGCGAAGGCCGGCAGCAATTCGGCCCCGGCGCCGGGCGGCAGGGTTTCGGCACCGTCGAGCAGGTTGGCCAGCCACAGGGTGAGGCAATCAACCACCACGCAGCGCTCCGGCGCGGCCGTCGCTTCGAGCGCAAGAGCCAGCCCGCGCGGCGCTTCGAGCACCGTCCAGCCGGCCGGGCGATCAGCCTGATGACGGGCAATACGGGCGCTCATTTCTTCGTCCAGCGCTTCGGCGGTAACGATGACGTGCACCGGCATTGCGCTGGCGGAAGCCTGTTGTTCGGCCAGGCGGCTCTTGCCCGAGCGGGCGCCGCCGAGGATCAGTTCGCGGGTCATGGCGCCGCCAGACGCAAGGCATGCGACGTGAGGACTCCACGCCCGACAGCCGCCGCCCCATCAACGCTCAAGGCGACTGCACGCCCGCCGCGCATCGCCGGCGCACCGGCTCCAAACCCGCCCCGTTCAGTCGTCACGCCTGCCCCCTCGCCGAAAAATTCAATTTTCAACCTAGAAACGGCAGTTGGACGCACCCAATGGTGCATTCGGGCGGGTGACTGACGCGAAGCGACAACGCGGCAGGCTCATGCCTGCAAGGCGAAGCGACAAAGTCAGGCGCACGCCCGGATGTGCCAGTGGGTGCGTAGCGTAGTCATCCCAACAGGCGAGCGCCGAACGGAGGAAAAAAGCTCGTGTTCATGCGGTCTTCTGGGATGTACGAAAGCGGTCAACTGCCGTTTTTAGGTTCAATGCTATCATTGAGGGCTGTTCGCAAGCGGCCCTGCCGCCGGCAACAGACGTGTTCCAGGTGCTCCCCAGGCCTTTCGGCCCGGGAGTTAAACGGGAAACAGGTGCGCGAGCCTCCATCGAAGCCGCAATCCCTGTGCTGCCCCCGCAACGGTAAGCAGGTGCACGATGCGTCACACCGCCACTGGGCCCCTGGGCCTGGGAAGGCGACGCATCGCAAGCGGTCCGCCCTATCGGCCCGCCTTGACCTGCAAGCCCGGATACCGGCCTTGATCACATCAAGCGGAAGTGCCACGGGGTGGTGGCGACAAGTGCGGTCATGGATTTTCCCGGCCTGTATCTCCAGTCGCCTCCCCTGCGCTTCCAGACGCAATCCACCCGTCGGCGGGGACGCCAGCGGGCCAGGGAGAAACCATAAGATGATCATCCGCCCCACCCTCGCCGCCCTTGCGGTTGCCGCTGCATTCCCGTCCGTCACGCAGGCTGCCGATCACGAACAGCCCACCGTCGTCGTCACCGCCACGCGCCAGGCCCAGCGGGCCGATGAAGCCGTTGCCGACATCACCGTCATCGACCGCGAGCAGATCGAGCGCGCCGGCGCCAGCTTCTCGCTGCCGGAACTCCTCGCCGGCCAGCCGGGCATTCAGATGGCCTCGAACGGCGGGCCGGGCAAGACCGCATCGCTGTTTATCCGCGGCGGCAATGGCAACCACACCATCCTGCTCGTGGACGGCCTGCGCGTGGGCTCGGCCACCTCGGGCACCGCCAGCTGGCAGGACATTCCCCTGTCGCAGATCGAGCGCATCGAGATCGTCCGCGGTGCCGCATCGGCCCTTTACGGCGCCGACGCAATGGGCGGCGTGATCCAGTTGTTCACCCGCAAGGGCAGCGGTGCTCCGCGGGTGGATGCTTTTGTCGGCGCTGGCAGCTACGGCACCCGCGAGGTGTCGGCCGGCGTTTCGGGCGGCAGCGAGAGTGTGTCTTACGCGGTGCGCGGCGGCTACACCGAGAGCGACAGCTTCAGCGCCAAGACCCCGAAATCCAGCACCTACAACCCCGACAACGATCCCTACCGCAACAGCAACTTCTCGGGCAACCTCAGCTTCCGGCCGGCCAAAGGCCATGAAATCGGCGCCTCGCTGCTCTACGCCACCGCGCGCAGCTTCTACGATTCGGACAAGAACTTCAGCAACTACAACAACGCCGCGCAAAACATCTGGAGCATCTACAGCCGCAACCGCCTCGCCCACAGCTGGACCAGCACCGTGCGCTACGGCCAGTCCATCGACGACTACGAGAACTTTGCCGCCTACGCCCCGAACGGCGCGTCGATCAAGACCACCCAGAAGCAGTTCATGTGGCAGAACGACATCCGCCTGCCCATCGGCAGCCTGCTTGCCGCCTACGAAAACCTGCACCAGGGCGCCGTCAACGAAGGCAGCTTCGACGTCAGCCGGAGCATCAACTCGGTATTGCTCGGCTGGACGGCGGGCCTCGGCGCCCACTCGGTGCAGCTCAACGCGCGCCACGACGACAACAGCGAGTACGGCGGCAAGACCACCGGCTATGCCGGCTACGGTTACCAGATCCTGCCCACGCTGCGGGTGCAGGGCAGCATCGGCACGGCCTTCCGGGCGCCCACCTTCAACGAGCTGTACTACCCCGGCTACGGCAACCCCCACCTGACGCCTGAAACCGCCCACAACAAGGAAATCGGCCTGCTGTGGGAAAAATCCGGCAGCTCGGTCAGCGTGACCGCCTTTCGCAACAAGGTGTCGGACCTGATCGTCGTCTTCAAGGACCCGGCCACCGGCAACTCGCTGCCCTCCAACGTGCGCCAGGCGCTGATCCAGGGGGTATCCCTGGCCGCGGCCACCCGTCTGGGCGGCTTCACCATCGAGGGCGGCGTCGACTTCCTTGACGCCAAGGACCGCGATGCCGATGTGGACCTGCCGCGCCGGGCCAAGCAGAGCGGACATTTCCGCATCACCCGCAGCGTCGAGCGGCTCTCGGGCGGCCTCGAACTGCGCGGCGCAGGCGGGCGTTACGACTCGGTCTCGTTCAGTTCGAGCAACCTCGCCAGCGCCACCGAACGCAGCCGGATGGGCGGCTACAGTCTGCTGAACCTCTTTGCCCGCTACGCGCTCACGCCGGACTGGGCCGTCGAGGCCCGCGCCAACAACATCCTCGACAAGCAATACGAAACCGCCGCGGGCTATGCCACCCCCGGCGCCAACGTCTTCTTCGGCGTACGCTACGCGCCGAAGTAGGATTCACCCGAAACCCCGGGGGCCTCAGCCGCCCCCGCAAGCCGCTGAACCCATGCAGAAAATCCGCTTCCGCCGGACCCAGGCCTCCTGACGATGGCCTCCACGCAGCCCGCCATTCCCCTCACGCCGCACCGGCGCAGCCACCGCCGCGCACGGCTGGTGCTGGCCGGCCTCGTGCTGGCGGCGCTGGCGGCCTTTACGTGGTCGCTGTCGGCCGGGGCCCTGCCGGTTTCCGGCGCCGACCTGCTCAACGCGATCACCGGCGGCGCGGGCGGCATGGAAACCGACATCGTGCGCACCCTGCGCCTGCCCCGCGCCACCGCCGCCTTCGCCTGCGGCGGACTGCTCGCCCTGGCCGGCGCGCTGATGCAGGTGCTGCTGCGCAACCCGCTGGCCGACCCTTATGTGCTGGGGATTTCCGGCGGCGCCGCGGTGGGCGCGCTGGGCGCGATCCTGGCCGGCGCGGCGTCGGGCTGGATCGACGCCGGTGCCTTCGTCGGCGCGCTGGGCGCCACGCTGCTGGTCTTCGGCCTCGCCCACGGCGACGGCTCATGGACGCAAACCCGCCTGCTGCTCACCGGCGTGATCGTGGCCGCCGGCTGTGGCGCGGCCGTCGCGCTGATGCTCAGCCTCGCGCCCGAAGGCCGCGTGAAGGGCATGCTGTTCTGGCTGATGGGCGACGCCAGCAGCGTCAGCCAGCCGTGGCCGGCACTTGTGCTGCTGCTCATGGGCCTGGTTATTGCGCTGCCCTTCGCGCGGGAACTCAACCTGCTGGCGCGCGGCGAAATCACCGCCCGGGCGCTGGGCGTGCGCGTCGGACGCCTGCGGGCGCTGGTCTATGGCCTCGGCGCGCTGCTCACCGCGGTGGCCGTTACCACCGTCGGCTCGGTGGGTTTTGTCGGGCTGATCGTGCCGCACCTGGTGCGCCTCGCCATCGGCAACGACCAGCGCCTGCTGCTGCCCGCCGCCACCCTGGCCGGCGGCGTGCTGCTGTGCGCCGCCGACACCGCCGCGCGCACCGTCGTCGCGCCCATCCAGCTGCCGGTGGGCGTGCTCACCGCGCTGATCGGCGTGCCGGTGTTCCTCTTTTTGCTGGCGAGGCATCCGCGATGAAAATGGACGTCCGCCCCCCCATCCTCGGTGCCGACCGGCTGTCGGTCGAGATTGGCCGCCACAGCGTATGCCGCGAGCTCGATTTCACGCTGCAGCCGGGTGACACGCTGGTCATCCTCGGCCGCAACGGCGCCGGCAAAAGCACCCTGCTCCACACCCTGGCCGGCCTGCGCGAACCCCTCAGCGGTGCCGTGCTGCTGTCGGGCCAACCCTACAGCGCCTGGCCGCGCGGTCACGAAGCCTGCCTGCGCGGCCTGCTGGCCCAGAGCCAACCCGACTTTTTCAGCGCCACCGTGCTCGAAACCGCCCTCGTCGGCCGCCATCCCTACCTGGGCCGCTGGGACTGGGAAAGCCCCGCAGACGAAGCCATCGCCCTTGAAGCCCTCGCCCAGATGGGCCTGGAAGGCTTTGCCGAACGCCAGGTGCCGACCCTTTCCGGGGGCGAACGCCAGCGCCTCGCCATCGCCGCGCTGCTCGTGCAGCAGCCGCGCCTGTATCTGCTCGACGAGCCCCTCTCCCACCTCGACCTGCACCACGAAATCGCCGTGCTCGAGCACTTCCGCGGGCTTGCCGCCAGCGGAAGCGGTGTGGCGATGGTGCTGCACGACATCAACCTCGCCGCCCGCTACGCCAGCCACGTGCTGCTGCTCGATGGCGAAGGCGGCCACGTTTTCGGCCCGGCCCGCACGGTGCTCACCGTCGAGCGCCTGTCCGCCGCCTTCGGCCACCCGCTGCGCGCCGTGATGGACGGCGAAACAAGCCTGTTCGTGCCGGTCTGAAGTCCGACCCACACAAAAACATCAACCGAGAGAAACCATGAGCGACGCACACCCCAACCCGTCCGCCTCCGAAGCCGAACGCAACGCCCGCCACAAGGCGCGCATGGAGCGCAAAAAAGCGGTCGTCGACGCCGCCATCGCCGCCGCCACCGACAAGCGCGGCCTGCTGCTGGTGAACACCGGCAACGGCAAGGGCAAGTCCAGCGCCGCCTTCGGCGTGCTCGCCCGCGCCATCGGCCACGGCCTCAAGGTTGGCGTCGTGCAGTTTGTAAAGGGCCGCTCGGACACCGGTGAAGAAGCCTTCTTCCGCCGCCAGCCCGAAGTGAGCTGGCACGTCATGGGCGACGGCTTTACCTGGGACACCCAGGACCGCAGCGCCGACACCGCCAGCGCCAAAGCCGGCTGGGAGCAGGCCCGACGCTTTCTCGACGACCCGGAAATCGGCCTCGTCGTGCTCGATGAACTCAACATCGCGCTCAAGTACGGCTACCTCGACGTGGCCGAGGTCATCACCGACATCGAAAGCCGCCCCGAGATGCAGCACGTCATCGTCACCGGCCGCGGCGCCCCCGACGCCCTGATCGAAGCCGCCGACACCGTCACCGACATGGGCGTGGTCAAGCATGCCTTCAAGGCCGGCATCGCCGCCCAGGCGGGCGTGGAGTTCTAGCCCCGGCAGCCTTGCGGAAAGCCCGTGTTCTACCAGGGCGTGGCGGCGCGGTAAGCTTGGCGTCTTACCGTTCCGCGCCCACCACCGCCATGCATCGCATCGTCTCCATCGAAGCCGGCGCACTCAAAGCCCAAGTCCGCCGCCCGGCCTTTGCCCACACCTGGGTCGAGCACGAGGCCACCGCCCAGCACCAGATTGCCGAGCGCCTCGCCGACGCCACCATCGCCATCGTCAACAAGCGCCGGCTCAGCGCCGACATCATCGCCGGCCTGCCCGCGCTGCAGATGGTGGCCATCGCCGCCACCGGCTACAACAACGTCGATCTCGACGCCTGCCGGGCGCGCGGCATCGTCGTCTCCAACGTGCGCGGCTACGCCCGCGAAACGGTGCCCGAGCACGTCTTTGCGCTGCTGCTGGCGCTGGCCCGGCAGATCGGCCCCTTCCACCGTTCGGTGGCCGCCGGACGCTGGCAGAAGAGCGAACAGTTCTGCTATTTCGATTACCCGATCCGCGACCTCGCCGGCCAGACTCTCGGCCTCCTCGGCAGCGGCAACCTTGGGCAGGGCGTGGCGCGCATCGCCGCCGCCTTCGGGATGCAGGTCGTTCTTGGCGAACACAAGGGCGCCACCACCTGCCGCGACGGCTACCTGCCCTTCGAGCGCCTGATCCGCGAAGCCGACGTGATCAGCCTGCACTGCCCGCTCACCGACGCCACCCGCCACCTGATCGGCGCGCCCGAACTCGCGGCGATGAAGCCTGCGGCCATCCTGATCAACACCGCCCGCGGCGGCCTGGTGGATGAAGCCGCCCTCGCCGACGCCCTGCGCGCCCGCCAGATCGGCGGCGCCGGCTTCGACGTACTCACCGAAGAACCCCCCGTCGCCAACCCGTTGCTGGCGCCGGATCTGCTCGACGCCGGCAACTTCATCCTGACACCGCATGTTGCGTGGTCCAGCCGCGAAGCGATGCAGACGCTGGCCGATCAACTGATCGACAACATCGAAGCGTTTGTTGCCGGCGAGCCACGCAACCGGGTGGCGTGAAAATCTTGGTCGA
>Ga0268298_10005285_pt1 | contig 12173 bp, 11 predicted proteins | sample WWTPWeurt_MetaG_FD_194462 | JGI IMG/M metagenome (GOLD analysis project Ga0268298, IMG submission 194462) | Activated sludge microbial communities from WWTP in Nijmegen, Gelderland, Netherland - WWTP Weurt | ecosystem: Engineered > WWTP > Aerobic digester > Activated sludge | place...
CGCCAGTTTCAAAAAACTGGCAGGCCCGCCCAGGTGGTGGAATTGGTAGACACGCCAGGTTCAGGTCCTGGTGGGAGCAATCCTGTGGAGGTTCAAGTCCTCTCCTGGGCATTTTCACGACGCCGTTTCCCTCACCCGCTAGTCGACACGCGCACTTCCGCTTTCGGCACAGGACTAGAACCACCGTCCGCTTCGCGTTCGGCACGTCGCTCCCCATGGGTCGCTCCGTGGGTTCAAGTCTCACTGTACCCAGCACTACAACGCCCGCACAAAACCCGAAAGTCTCTCAGGCTGTGCAGTATGCTGCAGCGCCCGGGTGCAATCCACAGCGGCGTTCGGAGCGTCCGAGCGTCGCATAAATGTGTGTCCGTGGGTTCAAGTCTTCACTGTCCCTGGCAATGCATCTCCCGCACACAACCTGAAAGTCTCTAAGACTTTGCAGTTAGCTGCAGCGCCCGGGGTGCAAGCCACAGCGGCGTTCGGAGCGTCCGAGCGTCGCAACGGCGTCGCGAGGATGGCTTGCATCCCGGGCGTTGCAGTTTCTTACTAAATGAGTCGCGAGAGACGTGAGGATGGACTGCATCCGGGCGATGCAGTTTTCACTGCACGACGTCGCAAGAGACGTGAGGATGGACTGCATCCGGGCGTTGCAGTTTCTACTACCACTCCCAGGGACGTAAACACTCGCTGAATAATTGACTGATCAGTATTCTCTTAGGAACCACTCTGCTCTTATGTATGCAAAATTGCCTATTCCTTCCAGAACCTAAAACGCATTGACCTTTGGCAGCAAGGCTCCAGACTCCATTCATGAAATGGCAAAAGCGGCGGATGCAGGCAGTCCCACTTCTGCTTCTCCGCACCCTCTTTGTCCATTGCGCAACAGAAATCCCGCCGGCAAATCGTAACTGCAACGCCGCGCAAGCCACGGCCGATCTGACGCGGCTCGAGACGGATCCGTCCGCTCCCGCGGACAATCGACTGGGTGACTACTTGCTCGCGCAAGATCCGACGATCGCTCGCCGTGCTCGTGATATTTTAAAAAAGCGAATATTTATCGAAAACAGACAGTATCTTGTCCCACCCGCGTCCAACGGTCCGGCGCCTACGCGCCGTGACGGTCTCTTTGGCCTGAGCCATCTTGCGGAAACGAACGGACTGGATTCGCAGACGCAGGTCGCTTTCGGGCATGGCCTGAATGATGGCACGGCGGAAAACAGATACCGCACCATGCAGTTTCTAGATGCGCTCGGAAGAAAAGCAGAACCCCTCAAAGAACAAATTGCATCACTTTTTCGAGACCCGGATTCGCGTGTAGCAAACCTGACCGAATTTATGACTGCGCGATTCAGTTCAGAGAGATTCGTCCCGCGCCAGCGAATTCATGAAATCCTTGGCAAATCGGATGACCACGTAATCGTCTACGGCACGACGTGGTGCGGGTGGATTCAAAAGCAACTCGCTGGATTGAAAGTGGGAGGCATCAAACATGAGCTTCTGGATGCGGCAAATCACGAGCGCAATCTGGAAGCGACCGTGCTTGCTTTGAACTACACCGAGACGAGCACCGGGAGTGAGGATCAGTGCACAGGATATCCAACAATCGTATATAAATATAAAGCTTATGTTGGCTATCGCCCTGATATCGAGAAATGATGTTGCGTGCTGTGGCTTTCAGCGTTCTGGTGATTAGCGCCGTCAATGCTTTCGGATGCACGCACCACCAGACGATTATCGATCTGACTTCGAAAGTTGAGGTATTAACGAATGAACAACCTGAACCATTCTGGACGCAATTGTCCAAACACGACAATGCATTCCTGGTTGAGAAGCCGGAACCGCGTATTCGAATATTTCGGGTCGCATTGCCAAAAAGCGTTCCGCCCGAACCGGTTTTGCACATGCCGCTGGTCCATCAAAGCTTCGAGATCTATCAGGACGGAAGATTAATTTACTCTTACGGTTCGATGAATGGCGCTGGAGTAATTCCGTGGCGTTCGCACATCGTACCCCTCCTCACATGGGAAGATCACAGCGAAGTCACGTTAAGGGTCTTCTCGAGAGTGCGACCCGTTGGCGCCGCGAATATATACGTTGGGAGCAAATCAGATGTTGTCCTCGTTATGCTTGAGCGCGATCTGGCAAAGCTTTTGCTGTCCGCTATTTACTTTGTTGTGGGGCTGATTTCCCTGCTGGCTTTCTTTCGCACGAACCACCAACCAGTATTCCTTGCGTTTGGCATTTTTACGCTGCTCTTCAGTGCCTATGCAGTCTCAAACCGCACAAACGAAGTCCAACATCTTCTCCTGGATGCCCCTCGGTTCTGGATGTATTTGGAATTTGCATGTCTGTACACGCTGGCGCCCGCGGGCCTGTGGTTCCTGAGTCATGTTCTCCCGCGCGTCAGCCGGGGGCTTCGCCTGATCATTGTTTTGAACCTCGCATTTGCCGCAGGATCCTGGTTCCTCCATTTCACCATTGGCCTCGATATCGTTGCGACTGTCCTGCCCGGATTGATGATTGCGCTGGCAACGTCCGCCTTTGGCCTCGCAGAATGCATTCGCGGAGCGATAGCCGGCGACCGCACGAGTCGTCTTCTCGTGCTCGCGATCACGTGTTTCGCCGCATGCGCAGTTTTCGATTCTCTCGTGTTTGCTTTTGCGTTCGCTATCAGTAAGTTTGTGCGCTGGAACGTACAAACCACCCCCATTGGCTTTCTGATCCTTTGTGGAACTCTGAGCTATATAGTCGGGAACCGCTATGTGGAAGATCGCAAGAAGGCGGAACTCATATTGATTGAAACGCAAAAGAACCTCATTCGGTCCTATCAACGCTTCGTACCCGAACAACTATTCTCGCTCATGAACCGCGACAGCGTAATCGATGTCCAGCTGGGGGACGCTTCACAGCGCGAAATGAGTATTCTCTTTTCTGATATCAGATCCTACACAACTATCTCAGAAGCACTCGGGCCAACCGAAAACTTTGCGTTCTTGAACGGTTTGATGCGCATTACAGGTCCCGTGATACGCAATCACGGCGGTTTCATTGATAAGTTCATCGGAGATGCAATCATGGCGCTTTTTCCTGGACCGGCGGACGACGCATTGAACGGCGCGATCGGCATGAAGCGCGCAATTGAAGGTTATAACGCGGAACGCAGGGCTCAGGGACAGCCCCCTGTCTCCATGGGAATTGGCCTCAACACCGGCAGAGTAATTCTCGGAACCCTGGGTGAAGCCGAGAGAATGGACAGTACTGTTATCAGCGATACGGTAAACCTGGCTTCGCGGGTCGAAGGACTGACGAAATACTATGGAGTTGCGCTTTTGATCACGCATCACACCCTCGTGCGGTTAAGCGATCCAACACGCTATCAATACCGGCTGGTCGATCGTGTCGTCGTTAAAGGAAAAACAGAAGCTGTTTCGATTTTTGAAATCTTCGACGGGGATGCAGACAGAGAGACAATTGTCAAGATCAATACCCAGGTCGATTTCGAAAGAGGTGTTCAGGAATACCACGCCAGGAACTTCTCAGTGGCCCGGGAATTTTTTCAAAAAGTAATCCGGACAAATCCGAATGACCAGGTTGCCAACATCTACCTCAGCAGGTCTGAACATTTTGCGAAGCATGGCGTACCCGTAGACTGGGAAGGAATCTCGATTATGGAGGGAAAGTGAATGCAGTGGCATTGCGCATTTCCACTACACGACGTCGCTAGAGACGCCTTTCTCAAGAAGCTGTTTCAGATTGCCCAGCGCATGCGCGGATTCGCGTCTGATTTTGAACCGCATGAAGATGGTGTTGGCCAATATCAGAAATGGACTGGTCATGGTGTAATTCAGAGTCCTTTTGAAGCGCGCGCCGGCCGAGTTCTTCTCCGTTTCATATTTCAATTGAATCGTGACGCCCTGGTCACTGCTTGCTGTGGCAACCCATAGACGAGGTCTGTCGCATTCTGTTACGATCCACTGGAGTTTCCCCTCTCTGCCGCCTGCTTTGATTTCTTCTGAAAACGTTTCCCCTTTTTTCAAAGGACGATCCGCTCCAGGAGCAAGGTGGCGAGAAGACGGATGCCATCTGGGCCATAGGCCGGGCGAGCTCACCAGATCAAAGACCATCTCCGGCGAAATGGAAATATCAATTTCATTTACTACCGTAGTGGTCTGTTTCATTTATAAGTTCTTCTACCGAGGTTGCAGGAAAGGCAAGCAGTATTGAAATGTCGGCAACCAATCAAGTCCATTGAATTACAAAATATATCATCTCCCGCACACAACCTGAAAAGTCTCTCAGACTCATGCAGTACCTGCAGCGCCCGGGTGCAGTCCACAGCGGAGTTCGGAGCGTCCGAGCGTCGCTTCAGCGCGTCGCGAGGATGGACTGCATCCGGGCGTTGCAGTTTCTAACACATGAGTCGCAAGAGACGCCGAGGATGGTTTGCATCCCGGGCGCTGCAGTTTCTTACTACATGAGTTGCAAGAGACGCCTACTTCACGACAAAGAGAGATTTATAGTTCTCTCTGTTCAGATATGCAAGGAAGCCGTTTGCAAGAACGAGAAAAATCGCAACTGGAAGCCCGGTGTGATCTAGAAAGATGTGCACGCACAAAATATTCACGATGATTGGTGCGATCACAACGCTTGCCAGAGTCACAAATCGACCTGAAAGAAACGCAATCCCGCAAATCAACTCAACGGATTTGACAAGAACCATCAAATATCCGGATGCATCGATTCCTTCGTTGAAGATTTTCAAGTTACCCGTGAGTTCGGGCTTTGGATACATGTGGAAAAAGAACGCGATCGACCCCCAGATAAAAAGTAATCCCATCAGCGTACGGACAACTATGCCAGCAATTTTCATTTCGAAATCCTCTACGGCAACCATTTGAAATGGAGGGCGTGCTTACAATTGTTTTGCGAGACGATTGCATGTTTTTTCCGCGTGATTCATGACTCGATTTTTCGTGCCCGGCGGCCGCCGCATAACACGCGTTAGCTTACAATCTCCTTCTCGATCACTCAAGGGGTGAAACCACAAGCAACGAGAACGCCCTGGAGGACTTTTTTTGATTGCACGCAAGGCGCAAACGCATGGCCAATGAAACACGATGACATCTCGTGCAGCCGCCGTTTTCCCCCTGTTCTTCTTTCTGCTGAAGGTTTATCAGTACAGGATGCCTGCAGATCAGGCACAAATTCTATGGTGGTGCACAATTTCCAATCTCGGACTCGGGCTATCCATGCTTCTCGGTTTCGCGCGAGGCGTCTGGATTTTTTCATTCATGTTGATACTGGGAACTCCCATCTGGCTTCTAGATGTATGGGCCACAGGCGATTTCACCATCTATTCCGTATTCACGCATGTGATCAGCCCCGCTCTTGGAATTTATAGCGTAAGGAAATTGTCGGTACCGCGCGGAATCTGGTGGCAGGGAATGATCTACTACTTCTCTCTCATTCTCATCGCGCGAGCCCTTACACCGCCGGCTCTGAACGTAAACCTCGCACACGACGTTTACGCCGCGGCAAAACCTTTCATTCAGAATTACTGGCTGTATACGGCGATGAATTCTATTCTGCTTGCTACGTCACTTTATGTTCTGGGAAGGTTAGCCAGCCAGAGGTTTCCTCTAGCGCGAGGCCCTCGCACATAACGTTAGGCGACTCACTCTGACTTTTCACCCTGACTTTATTTACAAATACTTACGTAATATTTCGCTGCCTCATCCAGGGGATTGACCGCGAGGACTTTGCCAAAATAAGAGCGAGCCTCTTCCAACTGCCCGTTCAAATGACTGAAGACACCGTGCTCAAAATCTGATCGCGTTGACTTTCGCAATTCAAACTCCGCGGCTGGAAGCCCATCGAGGATTTCAAGCAAGGTAACGTTGTTGCTCTTGCCTTTCATGGAAAAAGAACCAAGCAATCGGAGGGAATAGTCCTGAGGATTTGCAAGTTCGCGGAATGTTGTTTCACTGATGATGGTTCCAACGCCGTACGCCTTTGTGAGTCCCTCCATACGCGACGCCTGGTTCACAGCGTCCGAAATCACCGTCACTTCCATCCTCTCATCGCCGCCTATCGTTCCGAACATCAGGTTTCCTGTGTGAATGCCAATCCCGATGCTGATCGGTCGAAAACCTCTTTCCTCCCTGTGAAGGTTGAACTCATGCAGGGCCTTCTGCATTTCTACCGCGGCGCGAACCGCACCTTCCGGGGACTGCGGGAACAAAGCCATGATCGCATCCCCGATGTATTTATCGATGGACCCACCGTTGCGTTGAATGATGGGATTCATGCGCCGGAGATAGGAATTCAGGAAATCAAAATTTTCGCGCGGCGTCATGGTCTCAGAAAGTTCAGTGAAAGATCGAATATCAGAAAATAGAACCGTCATCGTTTTTTGAACGGAATCGCCCAGCTTCACTTCCAGAATTGAATTGCGACCGAGTATACCCAGAAACTCCCCGGGCACCATTCGCGCGTACGCGCGAGTCAAATCGGTCTGCCTCTCCAGCGAATGCGATTTCTCTTCCAGCAACTGCCTCTGTGCAGTCTCCGTCTGGCGCCGCATAATATTCATTCTGTCTGCCAGACCGAGCGAAAGAAGAGTCACTTCCAGTGCCGAACCCAGCTGCATTCCATACTGCGAAACAAACGTCACTGGAATGGCCCCGAATGTTTTTAGCGCGTAAAGTACCGCGCCAACGATGAGCAACAAAAAAGCAGTCATGTAATACCGCGCAGGACGAAATCCGGCGCGCAAACTCAAGCTACCCGCGACCAGAGCACACTTGCTTGCAGCAAGACCAAGACAAACGACCATCACGGCCGAATGAGTCAGATTCAGAAACAACGCCAGGGGAGACGCAAGACACGCCAAATAGATCAAGACCGTAATGACCTGGTCGAGGCGCGGAGCGTGAGCCCGAGTGTTCAAGAAATGACGGGTGAAAATCAGAGTGCTGGCTTCCAGAGCACCGGCGAGGACTGGATTCATTTTGCGTGCGAGAGTTGTCCAGTTCGGCCAGAGATATTCGTATGCAAAGCCATACTGCGAAAACAAGAAGAATCCAAAGACTGTAATGTAAATAACGTAGTAGAAGTATCCTCTCTCCCGGAGCGAAAGAAATAGAAAGAGGTTGTAGGCCGCCATGACAATCAAGATGCCGTAGTAAGCTCCGAGTGCCATCTGTTCATCATGATCGGCTGAGTGAAAAGCCTCCGGAGACCACACGGCAAGAGGGATCTGCATGCTGTCTTCGTTTTGAACGCGTAAATAGTAAGTCGTAGAAGCCGGTTTGATTTTGTAGACGAACGTGCGATGTTCCATGTCGCGAGTGGAAAACGGAAACTGAGTTCCAGTTTGTGATACGAGTCTCTCTTCTTCAAAGAGTTCTATGTGATCAATCAGAGGGAAAGCTACCTGCAGAAACCACAGATTTTCATTGGAACGATTTTCAAGGCGCGCCCGAATCCAGTATGTGGAATGAGTGAAACCAAAGCTCAAAACATCAGAGGAACCAGGGCGAAAACGGAGTCGCGCCGATCCACTTTTTACATCGTGGATAGTCAACTGTCCGGACGCATCCTCAAGCACGTCGACCTCACGACCCAGCTGACGATGGCGAAGATCGCTTGTAAGAATGATGGGGCGCTCCTCCGTAGAAACCGGATCAGCTTGCACCCGGCCAGCCAGAGCAAAGATGGTCAGTGAGATAACCAGAACCCTGCGAACCACACTTTGTGTCTAGTTCTAGAACATGAAGGAGCAACCAGAATTTCGGTTTCATGAATTTTATTTTGGTTCGCTGGTTGTAAATAATTCGAATCGAAAAGAAAATTCAAGTAATGAAATAGGTGTCCATCCGACTAAAGCCCGACGGAGTTCTGCTTGATACTCGATTGGAACCATAACGAGCCCGGTGTCTGAAAGATATTTGTATAGAAATATTACTATTTCATCCTGAGGCAGAACAGATCTCGCTCACAGAGCCAGACACGGTCGATCCAGATTCAGCCCCTGAAACATCAGGCTCCCCAGAGCATCTTCGCGCCAATGGCAACCGCGAAGACACCAAAAATGCGTCGCAGCATTTCAGGGTTGATGGAGGTCGCGAACCTCGCACCCACAAAGCCGCCCACAATGAATCCGCCTGCGATCCACATCGCCGCCGGCACGTTTACGAACCCTGCTCTGTAGTATACATACGCGGCAAGAGCTCCTATGGGAGGAACCATCGCGGCAAGAGTCGTTCCTTCCGCCTGCTGCTGGCTGAAGGCGAAAAAGAAAACCAGAACAGGTACAAGAATGATCCCTCCGCCAATTCCAATTAGACCACTGATCGTACCCGCAAAGAATCCAAGAGCCAGGAAAAGCATATTATCGTTCATGTAAGCTATACGGCTGTTGCCATGCGAAAGCGACAGGATTTTAGGGTTCACGCATCGACGGCCGGTTCGGTCGCAATTGCCACAGGGAAGCTGCGTGGCACGGCCTGAAATCCTTGGACAAAATGAACGTTCGCCTTCGCCTTACCCTCGCTAAATATTAAAGAGAGTCGTTGACTACCAAAAGTGCCCAAAGAGAAAGACGTATTCAACGGGACAAGCGAATGCCGTCTAACGCGAAGTTACTGGAAATCATTCACCTCCAAACAGAAATCGCCAAGCTAGGAATCGACCTGAGCCAGGTGATGGCCCTCGTGGTAGATAGAACTATCCCGCTCGTCAGGGCAGACGGCGCGGCCATTGAACTGGCAGAAGGCGAAGATATGGTCTATCGCGCCGTATCGGGAAACGCGAAACCATTTCTCGGTTTGCGAATCAAGCGCAACGGAAGCCTATCGGGCCTGTGCGTACAAACGGGTGAAGTCTTATTGTGCGAAGACTCCGAAACAGACCCGAGGGTGGATCGCCAGACCACTCGAAAGATTGGGTTACGATCCATGATCGTTATGCCGCTGCGATACCGCGATGCAACAGTCGGTGTTTTGAAAGTCATGTCCGCAGAAGCTCACAAGTTCCAGAAAGAAGACGAAATGATTCTGGGTTTGCTGTCTGAAGTCGTGGCCGCGGCCATGTTTCATGCAACTCGCCTCGAAAGCGACGATCTCTTACACAAAGCCACACACGACGCATTGACGGATCTGGCCAACCGTTCTCTGTTCATGGATCGGCTGCGAAATATCTTGAGCTCGAGTAGCAATCAAGCAGGCCTTCTCATGATCGACATGGATGGGCTCAAGACGATCAACGATTCTCTTGGGCACCGTGCCGACGAATTGAGTTGTCTTTTGAGCGAGAATTCACTTTTGAAGGACAGACCATTCCCATTCATGCAAGCATCGGCGGGGCAAGCTTTCCAGAGGATTCTATGGATCTGGAGAAACTCATTGAAACCGCTGACAGTAGAATGTATGCGGCCAAGCGAAGTCATAGACAGAACGCCGCATCCAATCCCCTGAACCAACCTTCGAAACGAAACAATCCAGACTAACTCCCTGGACTTCTCAGGACCGGAAGTGATTTGCAAATCCGGGAACAATCGATCCGATCTCAGAACCAAGAATGCTCGCGGCAGTCATGACTCCTGAACTCAGAGCGCTGGCTACTCCGCAAAACAGAATGTCCTGTCCCGTTACATATAGATTCTCAATCTGAGTTTGAGGTTTCATCCAGTTTTGTTCAAACCTTCCCACATTGTGATCAATTCCGTAAAGCTCGCCTCTGGAGTAATTTCCAAAATGCTCTGTGGACAGAGGTGTGGATAATTCGTAGTAGCTGATCTTACCTTCCGCCTGCGGGACATATTTATAAATTTTTTCAAGCAATTTCTTTGAAATGGATTCTTTGTAGTTTTCGTATTCATCTCCCCGCTTGTTCCATTCCGTTCCTTTCCATTTTTCAAACCAGGCATACGGCATGGGTGCAATCACATCGATGGTGGAACGGCCCGGATGATTTGTTTTCCAGAGCGGATCTTTCGCACTCGGAAAAGAAATATAGACGAGGGGGAAATCCAGATTTGGCTTTTCCAGGAATCGGGCGAGGCTCGCGTCGTGATCGTAGTCCTGGTAGACCCAGAGATTGCCCATGGGCAATTTCAATTCTTCGGCGTCATGCTTCATTCCGGTGTAGAGGCATACGTGACCGATCGACGGACGAACCGTCTTCAATTTGGAGCCACCACCTACCTTCTCTGCGGTTTCCGTGGAAAGGAGCTTACCGAATGTATTGAAATATCCAGCGCCGCTGATCACTCGGTCTGCCAGAATCTCATGACCATTTTCCAGGCGAACCCCCATCGCGCGGCTGCCGTTCACAAGAATCTGAGATACAGGTGCATTCACCAGAATCTTCCCGCCCGGTTTCTGGATTACCTTTTCGATGGTGCGAGCGATCTGAGATGCGCCTCCCGCCGGAAAATTTCCTCCATCCAGGTAGTGGTGAGCCACTGCCGCATGAATCATGAAGCTAGACTGTGCTGGAGGCAAACCGTAGTTCCCCCATTGCGCAGTGAGAACCCCTCGGAGTTTTTTATTGCCAGTCAAATCTGCGAGCACTTCGCCGGTGGTTCGTCGCACGTATTTCGCAAGAATGGAATCAGATAGACTCGATGCCATCTTGCCCACTGCGTCCGGAAAAATCTTCTGGCTGACGTAAAATGGAATCGCAAGTCGATTGGCGCTCTTGATCAGCTTGATGTAATTCTTGAGTGTGTCTTTTTCCCCGGGAAAATGACGGAGCAAATTGGCCATAAACTGTTCTTCGCCTGCCATGAAGTCATACCGTTCTTCACCGAAGAAAACGCTGTCGTACGTATCTCCCATATAAGACCATTCCAGCTTACCGTCCGTTACCAGATCAAACAGCAGTCTAAGTGGAGAGAGTCTTTTGTGAACTTCTCCAATGTAATGAACTCCCACGTCCCACTCGTAACCTTTGCGCGTGTAACTGTGAGTGAATCCTCCGGCAGTGTAGTGCTTTTCCAGCACAAGCACTCGCTTCCCCGCCTTGGACAAAAGCGCCGCCGTGGACAAACTGCCCATGCCTGAACCAATGATCACAGCATCGTAGTGCGAATCCACTTCTTCCTGCTTGTATTTCGTTCCAACAAATGACATAGGGCCTCCCTGTGCTCGCCAGCCTGACATTGCACAATGTAACCATTGGTAACATTGATGTTTCCCGTGGCAACATTTTTAATTGTAATTTTCCCTGGCGACCGACTGCTGGTTTGAGATGAAAAAGCCTTACCACCACGGAAACCTCAAAGAAGAACTCATTGCTGCCGGTATTTCTGTGCTAAAAAAGGAGGGAACCGGGGGCCTGCGTCTGCGTGAAGTGGCTGGCCTTGTGGGTGTAAGCCACGCTTCTCTTTACAGGCACTTTACAAATAAGGAAGAACTCCTGGCCGCCATCGCAGAACAGGGGTTTCGCGGGCTCATTGAAAACGTGGAGCTCTACAAGAAGCGCGCCGGCTCCAATTTCAAATCGCAGTTCATCGAGTCTGGCCGCGCTTATGTGGATTTTGCCGCGTCACACAAGGAACAGTTTCATATCATGTTCAGCGGAATCATTCCGGATCGAAAAAAGCACCCGGCCCTGGCGCTCGCGGCGGAAGAATCGTTTGGGCAGCTGGTGCAGATTGTGGAAGAATGCAGAGAGGCAGGAGTGATTCCCTCCCACAGAGATAGAAAAGTGCACACTCTGGCTGCCTGGTCCATGCTTCATGGCATCGCCACTCTCTTGATCGAAGGCCAGATTCCAGGGGGCAGATCGCGCACTCGAGCCATCACACGATCTCTTCTGATTTTGTTGACTGTGTGATTCGCACAGACGCAGAGCCTTACTTTTTCCCTCCCCATCCCCCGTTTTTATTGACACTTCTTTCTATTGGATGCGTCTCTCATCTGTGGGTGCAACAATGAAGATTCGATCGTTTCTCAACATCGCGGCTCTGTCTCTGGCGTTTGCCTTTTCAACGGCGTCTCTTCGCGCGGAGCCAGTCGTTCTGACGGAAGACGTTCTGAAAAGATACATGGCGATTTTTCCCAGCTATATGAGAATCACTCTGGAGCTAGACGGTACCTCTAAAATGCGGGAAGGTGCAGCAAAAGAAGCAAAGGTAACAGAATTGATAGAGAAGAGGAATGCCCTTC
>Ga0268298_10005286_pt1 | contig 12173 bp, 10 predicted proteins | sample WWTPWeurt_MetaG_FD_194462 | JGI IMG/M metagenome (GOLD analysis project Ga0268298, IMG submission 194462) | Activated sludge microbial communities from WWTP in Nijmegen, Gelderland, Netherland - WWTP Weurt | ecosystem: Engineered > WWTP > Aerobic digester > Activated sludge | place...
CAACAGCCCGTTTTCATCCTTAAGTGTACAATAATTATCTGCGTTATTAAGCAATGCAGGAATCAGATTATTTCCGTCAAAAAACCATACACCGGTTGTGTAGAGAGGAGCGTTCGGTGGCATATTAAACAATCCGTTGAAAGCAGATATTAAATTTCCATACACATCTACGTTTACCTTAAGCTCGCTGCCAAAAACCAGCTTGTTGTTGTACGTTTGGATATAATTATAATGAAATCCCAACGGACCCTTTTGTTTTGACATCAGTTGCAGACGGGAAAGCGGATTGGCCAACTGAGGTAACGTTGAAATGAAATACTGCTGAATATTCCAATCAACGGAGTTTTCATTTCCGCCAAAAAAAATATGGTCGGTGAGCAATTCCGAAGTGCGGTTTTGCAAAAACAAATTTCCCTTAACCAAATAAGTACTTTTTTGAGCATAAGCGGTTAACTGAACCAGAATAAAAACGATACAACACAACTTTCTCATATAGTGTAAAGGTAATGAATTTTTAATTTATGGTAATCTTTTACTCCATTCATAAGTTGCTCTGCTTTACTAAGCCTGATGCTGAAAAGCAATTGTGCCTCTCCTGTTTCAGACAAAGTTTGCTGCTGGATGGTTGCCTGTTGCTGTTTTAAAAAACGAAATGCCTCCCCCTCCGACTCAAACGGATAAATGAGGTGATAAAAAGAACAAATTTCCTTTTCAATGAATGAAGTATTTTTCAAAGCTGAGGAAGCGGCCTCTCCATAAGCCTGAATTAATCCGGGAACACCAAGTAATTTTCCGCCAAAATAGCGCACAACCACAACCAGTACATTGGTGATGCCGGCCGATTGAATGGTTCTTAGAATAGGCCTGCCCGCTGTATTAGCCGGTTCTCCGTCATCATTGGCCCGCTGGTGTGTATCATCAATACCAAGTTTCCATGCATAGCAATGATGTGTTGCATCGGGAAACTCCCTGCGTAAATCCAATAGATGCTGTTTAATCTCCTGCTCATTTGCCACGGGAAACACATAAGCTAAAAATTTACTGCTGCGTTCGCGCAATTCTGCCTGTGCAGGTGAGTCCGGAGTTTTATAAGTATCAGAAAACAGCATTTAAAAACGGGCGATTATAAAAATAGAAATTACGGCCAGCACAATACCCGCAATTCCCTTATTGGTAAGATGCTCTTTAAATATAGCAAAAGCCAGCAACGTAGATAATAATACAATGCCAATATTATTTACAGGAAAAACAACCGTTGCTCCCAAAGAAGGTTCGTTTAAGGCACGAAACAGAAAGTACATCGAAAAATAATTGGGCACTCCAAGTATTACTCCACCCAGCAAATCGCGCGGAGTAAAACCTTTATTCCTTTTTTCGTCACTCAACGCATACCAGATTAATCCCGACAGAAAGGCCATTCCGAATACAATAGTCAATACTGACTCTGGAGTGCTTTGATTAAGATACGTAACCTGAATGTATTTCATAAGCGTATCTATGGCTCCGCTGCCGGCAAACACCCATAACGGATACAAGAGTACCACACCTGTTTTTTTTGTTTGCTCCTGCCCCTGCCCCACTACAAAATACAAGGCAACCAGGGAGCATACAATACCAGCTATTTTAATACTATGAAGCTGTTCTCCTAAATAAAATACCGCAAACAGCACCGGAATAACTACCGACATTTTTGCGGCTACCATGCTTACGGAAACTGAAATTTTTTGAGCAACCCAACCAATGGCATTAAAAACGGTGATAAATAAAACACCTAATACCAATGCCCAACCAAACCAGGGAGAGTGGAGCATTGTTGAAGCTGAAAGGTGGGTTGAGAAAGAAATGCCAACCCCAAAACAAACTGCATAATTCACAATGATGCCGTTAAACATATTCACCTGGTGCCGCTCAAAAAATTTGAACAACAGCACCACGAGGGTTGAAAAAACAATACTAAGTACTAACCAACTCAATTAATAGTATTTTTTATGAGTGTGAACCAATCCGCTCCTACCTGTTTTTTTTCTATAATTTCTCCTTTAATTGAAGGAGCCGCAATTCCTGATAAATACGTTTTGGGTGAAGTAAAAATCCGGGCTTCGTCCCATAGATTTTCGTCTATAAATGTTTGCAGGGTTTGTTTACCGCCTTCTACCATTACCGACATTATTTTGCGTTCAAACAACTGATGCAGCAACTGCGCGGCAAACCGCTGTTTAGCCAATACAATTACTTCGGCACCTTTTACAGGCTGATAATTTTTAAGCGTTGTAAAAATGAGTGTTGCCTGCGAACCATCAAGCACATGCGCATTGCCGGCCATAGCACCTGAATCATCAATAAGTACGCGAACCGGATTTTTGCCTGACCATAAACGTGCATTCAACCGGGGATTATCACCGGCTACAGTGGCCGATCCCACCAGAATAGCATCTTCTTCGGTGCGCCATTTATGAACCCACTTTTGCGCTGCAGCACCACTTATTTGTTTTGCAAGCAGATATTCTTCACTGCTTACTTTAGCTATATCTTTTGCAATAAACCCATCGGTTGTTTGTGCATATTTAAGAATTACATACGCTCTTTCCTGTTGGTGAAACACAAAAAATCTGCGGTTTAATTCCATAGCCTCTTCCAACAGCACATTGGTAGTTACCTTTACCCCCGCATCGCGCAGTTTTTTTATTCCTTTTCCGGCCACCAGCGGATTGGGGTCGGGAGAGGCAATAACAACCTCAGGTATTTTATGTTCTAAAATCAATCCGGTGCAGGGAGGAGTTTTACCAAAATGGTTACATGGCTCAAGAGTTACGTACAGGGTGCTTTTTGAAAGCAATGATTTATCTTTTACCGAATTAATGGCATTTACCTCGGCATGTGGTGCACCAAATTGCCTGTGCCAGCCCTCACCTATTATACTGTCATTATGCACAATCACACATCCTACCATTGGGTTGGGAGCAACTGTTCCAGCACCCAGCCGGGCAAGTTCCAAAGCCCTTTGCATAAATATTTCCTGACTCAACACGCAACGAAAATAACATTTTTTGTACTTTGGCTGTCGATTTCGAGTCATGACCTACAAAGAATTCCACCGGAAAACACAAAATGAACTGAGCGCCATCTACGATGAGCAGGAATCAGAGAACATTACTTTTATGCTGATGGAAGACGCCACAGGTTACAGCCGCAGCAAACTGCGCAGTCTTGACCAGGAGGAAATACCCGAGACCTTTGTGTTCAGGGTGTACAAATACCTGCACGGATTAATGCAGCACCAGCCCGTGCAATATGCTCTTGGCTATACGTGGTTTTACAAACAAAAATTCAGTGTAAATCCGTCAGTACTCGTTCCGCGCAGGGAAACCGAAGAACTGGTGTACCGCATTATCAAAGAATGCCGCGGAAGAAAAGTTTCCATTCTTGATATTGGTACCGGGTCGGGGTGTATTGCCATATCGCTGCAGCTCGAAATTCCCGATGCCGAAATTACCGCCATTGATATTTCGGCAGAAGCTTTAGAAACGGCCCGCAAAAACGCTGTGGCATTAAAGGCCGATAAAATTTGTTTTGATCAACTCGATATTCTAAAGGAAACGGATTGGGGCAAACTGGGGCAATATGATGTGCTGGTGAGCAATCCGCCCTATATTACCGAAGAAGAAAAAAAAGATATGCTGCCCAATGTGCTGCAACATGAACCCCACAGCGCTCTGTTTGTTACCAACCACGACCCGCTGCAATTTTATAAAGCCATTACCGCATTTGCGCAAACGCATCTGAAAAAAGGAGGATACCTGTTTTTTGAGTGCAATGAAAAATACGCGGTACAAATAGAAAAATTGCTTACACAAAACGGATTTGACGCTGTAGAAGTGCTGAAGGATATGCAGGGGAAAGAACGAATTGTTTCAGGAAAATTAAATTAGCACATGCAACTGGAAAATAAAACCGCCATCATCACGGGCATTAGTAAAGGAATAGGAAAAGCTTCCGCTCAGTTATTGCTGAGTAAAGGATGCCGTGTGGCCGGACTGGGAATGACCGCGCCTGATTATATGCACCCCAATCTGTTTTTTGTAACGTGCGATGTGCGCAAATGGGAAGATGTACAGCACGCTTTTTCGGAAGTAAAAAAACATTTTGGCGATGAGCTGCATATTTTACTCAACAATGCCGGATTAGGTTATTTTGGCTGGCTCGAGGAAACTCCGCTGGAGCAATGGCACCAGATGTTTGACACCAATGTGAACGGGATGTTTTATTGCTGCAAACTTGCCCTGCCGCAAATGAAAAAACAACAATACGGGCATATCATCAATATTGCATCAACTGCTGCGCTTGAAGGAATGCCGCAGGTGGGTGCTTATTGCGCCAGTAAATGGGCCGTAAAAGGATTATCGGAGTCGTTGTTTCGTGAAGTGCGCGATTTCAGAATAAAAGTAACCTGCCTGTACCCCGGCTCTACCAAAACCGATTTTTTTCGCAACAGTCCCGGTATTAAACCACACGATTATATGCTGATGCCCGAGGATGTGGCATTAAACATTGTACAGGCATTGGAGATGCCCGATAATTTTCATACCGTAAATTTAGAGATACGTCCGCTGCAGCCCAAAGGGCCCAAAAACGCTTCTTAACTTTTTATTCCCTGTTTATATTATTCCAGTTGAGGTTGCGGGTAAGGTACATTACCGTGCCAAGGATAAGCAATAATCCCACACTGCCAAACAACAGGGAGTAATCTTCTAGTTGCAGGAGGGAGTAGAAAAACCCGTAGAGTATCAGAAAAACAAATGTAACCACAACGGTTACTTTGGCATTACGTACCATGCTCCATACATAAAATGAAAGCAGGGATACGATGGCCCCACCGGCAAGCCAATAGGCCTTATCAAAATTTATATGTTCGCTAAATGAAAGCAGCAGCACATAAAATAACACAATGGCAAAACCTGCCAGCAAATATTGTATGGGATGAATGCGCTTTTTATTCAGCATCTCTACAAAAAACAGGGTAAGAAACGTAAGAAAAATAAACATCACGCTGTATTTGGCCGATCGGTTATTTTTCTGGTACTCGTCAACCGGCAATAATAATTTTACCCCGAATGAAGCAAAACGGTCAAGGTCCAAGTCATATTCCATTTCCTCGGCTCCGCGATGACCACCAATATAAGCTCCCAAACCTTGTTGCGGGTAATTGCGGTTAAGCTGCAGCACCTTCCAGTTTGCAGCAAATCCGCTATCGGAAACCGTGCGTGTATCAGGCAAAAAACTTCCGTCAAAACTTGGGCTTGGCCACGGAGAATGTAAGGAAACTTCGGTTTGTTTGCCGAGCGGATAAAACCTAAGGTAACGGCTTCCGTTTAAATCAAGATCAAAAGAAAAATGACAGGTGTTTTGCGGATTCACCACCACCGGAACACTTATTCCGGATGGAAAAATATCAGAAGTAGGAATGCCCGATTCAAACAATAACGCGGAATCGTTAAGTTTTAATTTTACCTGCTCATTTATCCCCCGCATATCCGTTACTCCTACTGAAAAAAAGGCATCTTTAAATCTAAAGCTCTCAGCCGGCATATTCAGCGGATCGAGGTTAAGAGGCGAAAACGAACCGCTCACTTTTAAACGGGCATTATACAGCATCACCATATAAATGCCGCGATACCTTTTCTGAGGAACCAGACTCCCATCAATAGTAACGGCATCGGGTAAAAAATGAGCATACCTTACTTCTGATATGGTTTGGCCTTTATCGCTCTTAATCTCCACGTCATACGGAACGCTTAAAACCATGCCTCCGAGTTCTTGTGTTCCGCCCCATTTGCTGCTTATTTCCTGTTCGGCTTTATCGCGCAGGCCTTCCCGCTCCCGTATTAACGATTGAACCATGCTGGAAGGAATAAGTAATACCAGGATAAGAATACCTATTACCATCAGCTTTAGCATTACCGAACCCGAAGCCCAGTTATTGAGCCGGTCGAAAAAGGATACATTGCCGTCAGCCATAAATTGAATGAGTTTATTGCCTAAACGAAGGTAACTAAAGGAAAGTATAAGCAAGGGAAAAGATATAGAAACTGTTTATTTCTGCCCCACAGTAATCACTGATAGTCCTACCTTTTTCAGCATCACGGCATCCAGCATTTTACTGATGGGAATAATCAGGTTGTACAGTTTCATTTGCCCTTTAGGAATGGTTTTGTTGCGCTGCAGTTTGCCCGATACATACCAGCCCAGTATACCCAGAGCATTAAAGTACCTTGACTCTACCAAATGAAAATGGTTTTCTTTAAACAGTTTATTAAGGGTGTGTTTGGTGTACCTGCGGTAGTGGTACAATTCTTTATCAAACCCGTTGTACAACGATTGAAAAGCAGGAACCAGAATAATGAGTTTGCCTCCTTTTTTCAATAACTTCTTACAATTATGAATGGCCAGATTATCCTGTTCAATATGCTCCACCACGTTTAAGGCGAAAATGGTATCAAAACTTTCAAACAGGTGTTTGCAGGCTTGGTCAAAATCGGGGCGCACTATATCCAGGTCAAGCACTCCGCCCAGATTCTTTTTACCGTTGAATTTTTCAGTAAGGGCATCCCGGTAATTTTGCCTCAAATCGCTTACCCAAATATTTTTATTATCGGCAATAAAAAAGCCCGAGATATTCCCTATGCCGCTGCCTATTTCCAGTATTTTTCCGTGGCAGTGGTCTTTAATCTGGTCGTACATCCATCGGTTAAAATTTACGGCCTCCGATATTACGTCTAAATTCTCCAGCCCTTCGCTGTCAAGCTCTTTGTAATCAAATTGCTGCGTCATAAGGCTGCGAATATACTATTTATCCTGAAACCGAAACACCCCGTTTTTTGAATCATTTAAAATCTTATTTTTGCGCCTCAGCAAATTAAACATATGCGTGTAATACAATTTCGTGAAGCCCTTAGAGAAGCATTGAACGAAGAAATGAGAAGAGATGAACATGTTTTTCTGATGGGCGAAGAAGTAGCCGAATACAACGGAGCTTATAAAGTGAGCCAGGGAATGCTGGCCGAGTTTGGCGAAAAGCGGGTAATTGATACCCCCATTGCCGAGCTGGGTTTTGCAGGTATAGGCGTGGGTGCCGCCATGAACGGATTGAGGCCCGTGATTGAATTCATGACCTTTAATTTTTCGCTTGTGGCCATTGATCAGGTAATAAATGCAGCCGCCAAAATGTATCAGATGAGCGGAGGACAATTTAATGTACCCATTGTATTCAGAGGGCCAACTGCTTCGGCAGGGCAATTAGCCGCACAGCACTCGCAGGCTTTTGAAAACTGGTTTGCCAACTGCCCCGGATTAAAAGTGGTGGTTCCTTCCAATCCCTACGATGCAAAAGGATTATTAAAATCGTCAATTCGCGATAATGACCCGATTATTTTCATGGAGTCGGAACAGATGTATGGCGATAAAGGCGAAGTACCCGAAGAAGAATACCTGATTCCTATTGGCAAAGCTGATATTAAACGCGAAGGAACCGATGTAACCATCGTTTCGTTTGGAAAAATAATGAAGGTAGCTCTTTCTGCTGCCGAAGAATTAGCCAAAGAAGGCATCTCGGCCGAGGTGATTGACCTTAGAACTGTTCGGCCCATTGATTATGCTACGGTAATAGCATCGGTGAAAAAAACCAACCGCCTGGTAGTAGTGGAAGAAGCCTGGCCTCTGGCCTCCATTTCATCCGAACTGGCCTATATGATACAAAAGGAAGCTTTTGATTATTTAGACGCTCCGGTAAAACGCGTTACCAGCCGCGATGTTCCGTTATCTTACGCACCTACCATGGTTGAAGCTTTTTTGCCTAATATTGCCCGCACAATGGAGGCCGTAAAAAGTGTGCTGTATGTGAACTGAAACGAATTTTTAATTGCGTGATATGTACCTGAAAACAGCCCTTTCACCGGGGCTGTTTTTATTTTTTTAAAGAAATAACTGACTGATTTTTGGGAATCTACAAGAATATTTCAACTCACACTTTACATTTACTTTGCTTTACCCTACTTTTATATCCTCAATTATAGAAATTAAATTGCTTACGTATATGAAGAAACAAAGTTTTACTAAACTACTTGTAGTGGCGATTGCCTGTTTAAGTACGTTTTTGGGCACTGCCCAAACTTCCGATCATAAACTTGCTTTTGGTGTCCACTTTGGTCAGCGTGAATACCATGGTGATCTTGGATTTTATTCCATTTTGAACGATCAGGTTTTTCACCCAACAGCAGGCATTTCTGCTCATTATTATGTGAGCCCGTCATTTGACGGAATGTTAAATGCCAATTGGGGACAAATTGGTTATTTATCAAAATCGGGCATTTATCAGGGATATCAGTTCGGTGGTCATATTGCCGATTATTTTGTTGGAGTAAAATACAAATTCAGCAACGGATACCTGCTTGGTGAAGATACCAAATTTAAGCCTTACGCATTTATGGGGTTGGGTGGTTTTAATTTCCTTACAGAAAACAATTTTGGTTTTAACCTGAATAATGATGTGTTTGGAAACAAAAAAGCCGAGCCATCTTATAAATTCAACTGGCCTATGGGATTGGGTTGCGACTACCCGCTCAACGGCATGTTTACTTTGTACGGACAAATTACCTATAACTACACCATGAGCGATGCATGGGACGGTGTTCAAAAAGTAAACAAATGGTCGGATAATGACCAGTTCATTTATTATGCTGCCGGTATTAAATATGTATTTGGCGGTTCGGCCGGCTCAACCGGTGGAAGCAAAAAAATTGCTAAGGACGATGATGCCGATGGGGTAGCAAACAAACTGGATAAATGCCCTAACACACGTCCGGGATACAAAGTGGATGAATTTGGTTGCGATATGGATTCTGACGGTGATGGTATTGTTGACAACGAAGACCAGTGCCCTAACGATTCGGGTTTGGTTGACTTTAAAGGATGCCCTGATAAAGACGGAGACAGTATTAAAGATATGGACGATGCCTGTCCGGATAAAGCAGGTATTGCTGCATTTAAAGGTTGCCCGGATAGTGATGGTGACGGAGTTCAGGACTCGGAAGATAAGTGTGTAGATAAAGTAGGTACAGTAGCCAATAAAGGATGCCCTGATACCGATGGTGACGGAGTGATTGATGAATTGGATAAATGCCCTGCCGTAGCCGGATTAGTAACCAATAACGGTTGCCCTGAAATTAAGGCTGAAGTAGCTAAGAAAGTAGCTGTAGCTGCTAAAGGAGTATTCTTCGAGTCGGGTAAAGACGTAATCAAAAAAGAATCGTTTGACGATTTGAATATGCTGGTTGAAATTTTAAAAGCTGAGCCTGACCTGAAAGTAACTATTGAAGGGCACACCGATAATGTGGGTGATGCTACTAAAAACATGACCCTTTCACAAGCCAGAACCGAATCAGTTAAAAAATATATGATTGCCCGTGGTATTGCAGCCGAGCGTATCAGTGCCATTGGTTATGGTTCAACCCAGCCAATTGCCGACAATACTACTCCGCAGGGAAAAGCTAAAAACCGCAGGGTTGAATTTAAATTAGCTTACTAGTATTAAATATTCTTATCAAAAAAGCCCTCCGGAAATCCGGAGGGCTTTTTTTTATGCCTCTCCCCAGCGTAAGTCAGTTCGAGCGTAGTCGTGTCTCGACTTCCATCGACAGGACAATATCAAACTAAACAATACTATTTTGAACAAACGTTGACTTTTTATGCTTTAAACCCATCAATTCTTTTAGCGAAAATCTGCGGGGTCTGCGGGAAACATATCGCGCAACTAAGAAATTTGTACCTTGAGTTATTTTGTCTCTACTACGCTCGACAGGTCAATACTGAAACTAAACACCGCCTTTTGAATATGCATTTCCTTTTCTATGTTTAAACCAACAAATCCATTCAGCGAAAATCTGCGGGGTCTGCGGGAAACATATCGCGCAACTAAGAAATTTGTACCTTGCGTACAAACAAGTTTATACATCCATGCAGATACGCAAAGCCACCACCAGCGATTTAGACCAGCTATCCAACCTCTTCGATCAGTTCAGAATATTTTATCAAAAACCTGCCGATAAACAGGCTGCTCTTGCCTTTTTAAAAGAACGTTTAGAAAACAACGAATCCGAAATATTCGTTGCTCAGGATGGAAACCTGTTGTGCGGATTCACCCAGCTTTATCCCCTGTTTTCATCTACCCGCATGAAACGGCTGTGGTTACTGAATGATTTGTATGTAGCACCACCCTATCGGGGTAAAGGAATATCAAAACAGCTTATTGAAGCCGCTAAAAATTTATGCCGGCAATCCAATGCCTGTGCCGTAATGCTTGAAACTGCCAAAAGTAACTTAATCGGGAACAACCTTTACCCTGCCATGGGTTTTGAATTAAATACCGAATTTAATTTTTACGAATGGCCCTGCGCTTAACCCTTTTTTACCTGCAAAGTCAGATAAATGTCGGTAATTTGTAACCCTGGTTTAATTAATTATACTAAATGAATATGAAACATTATTTATTGATTACCCTTGCCGCTTTTGCGCTTGCCTCGTGTGGCAACAACAAAAAAGTGCAGCAGGAAACACAACAATTTTTAGATGCCTACAATAAAAAATATGCAGAGCTTTCGGTTGCCGCCAACGAAGCGCAGTGGAAAGTAAACACTATGATTGTAGAAGGCGACAGCAGCAATGCCTCTGCAGCCGAAGCAGCCAATAAATCCTATGCAGCTTTTACCGGAAGCAAAGAAAATATTGAAACGGCCAAAAAAATGCTGGAGCAAAAAAATATGCTTACCGAATTGCAGGTAAAACAACTCAACAAAATTTTATACCTGGCAGCCAATAACCCGGAAACGCTGAAGTCGCTGGTTGACGAGCGCATTAAAGCAGAAACCGCACAAACCGAAAAACTTTTTGGCTTTAATTTTACAATTAACGGAAAAGCCGTTTCTACCAATGATATGGATGAAATACTGGGGTCGGAAACCGATTTAGCCAAAAGACAAGCCGCCTGGGAAGCGAGCAAAGAAGTGGGCAAAACACTTAAAGACGGATTGGCCAACCTGCAGCGGCTACGCAACGAAACCGTGAAGGGATTGGGCTATGCCGACTTTTTTACATATCAGGTTTCGGACTACGGAATGACCACCGATGAAATGATGCAGTTGAATAAACAATTTATAAAAGAACTGTGGCCGCTGTACCGCGAACTGCACACCTATGCCCGCTATGAACTTGCCGCAAAATACGGAGTAAAAGAAGTGCCTGCCAATATCCCGGCACACTGGCTCACCAACCGCTGGGGACAAGATTGGGGAGCCATGATTGAGGTAGAAGGATTAAACCTCGACTCCTCTTTAAAAACAAAAAATGCCGAATGGTTGGTGAAAGAAGGCGAACGTTTTTATAAAAGTCTGGGCTTTGAATCGCTGCCCGAAACTTTCTGGCAAAAATCGAGTTTGTATCCCGTGCCCCCCGATGCGGCCTACAAAAAAAACAACCATGCCAGTGCGTGGCATATGGATTTAAACCGCGATGTACGCTCGCTGATGAGTGTGGTACCTAATACCGAATGGTATGAAACCGTGAACCACGAACTGGGACATATTTATTATTACCTGAGTTATAGCACCCCCGAAATACCGCCTTTATTGCGCGAAGGAGCCAACCGCGCCTACCACGAAGCATTTGGCACCATGATAGGACTTGCTGCAATGCAAAAAGCTTTTTTAAGCAATAACGGATTGCTGCCTGCCGGCACCCCCACCAATGAAATGAAAACGTTGCTTAAACAGGCACTCAACTCGGTTGTGTTTATTCCGTTCTCGGCCGGAACCATAACTCATTTCGAGCACGACCTTTACGTGAAAAATTTACCCAAAGAACAATACAATACCCGCTGGTGGGATTTGATAAAAAAATATCAGGGCATTGAACCACCCGTTGACCGCTCCGAAATATGGTGCGATGCGGCCAGCAAAACGCATATAAACGATGATGCCGCCCAATACTATGATTATGCCCTCTCCTACATTATCCTCTACCAGGTGCATAACCATATTGCCACAAATATTCTTAAACAAGACCCGCATAACTGCAACTATTTCGGGAGTAAAGCCACCGGAGATTTTTTACGCGATATAATGAAA
>Ga0268298_10005288_pt1 | contig 12170 bp, 10 predicted proteins | sample WWTPWeurt_MetaG_FD_194462 | JGI IMG/M metagenome (GOLD analysis project Ga0268298, IMG submission 194462) | Activated sludge microbial communities from WWTP in Nijmegen, Gelderland, Netherland - WWTP Weurt | ecosystem: Engineered > WWTP > Aerobic digester > Activated sludge | place...
GGCATTAACGATCCAGTCCGCCGTGACGGCGGTGCAGTCAGGCCGGTCAGTTGAAAAGTCGGCGCTGGCGGTACGGCGGTTGGCAGGTGATAGGGGGGGGCGCGTTACTGCTTTGTGCCCTAAGCGGACGGATGTCGACACAGCGGTCTGAAGTCGGGTAACTGATCACAACAGTCGTTCCGGATGACTCGCCATCGACAAATCTTAGACTGACCTGTCATTGCATTTCAAAAGAGGAACGACTGCAATCTTGCAGTAAGCAGCCGAGCAGTGATCGTATTGGCAGAATATGATCTGAATACGAAACGACAAAAATCAACTATGGGTACGGCGTACGTGAACCCCAACACTTGATTCAGTTGATTCTTTCCTCGGAGATTGTCGCGAAAGCTTATTCAAGATGCCACAGGAACCTGCGATAGAGGTTTCGCGGCAAAACTCGCGCAGCTCCTTGAGTTCTCTTTCCAATTGGCGCAGTTGGCGGATGCGAGCGGCAACATGCCCGATGTGCTCGTCAAGCAGTTCATTTACGGCACCGCAATTTTCTGCGGGTGAATCCTTGAAACGCAGCAGTAACCGAATTTCGTCTAGCGTCATGTCCAGGCTGCGGCAATTGCGGATGAACAACAGCCGTTCCACGTGCGCCTCGCCGTAGATACGATAGTTGCCGTCTGTCCGTGCAGCTTCAGACAGCAAACCCTCGCGCTCGTAGTAGCGGATGGTTTCGACCTGGGTGCCTGTCTGGCGGGCGAGTTCGCCGATTTTCATGACGCTTATTTGATTCACTCCCTGGGGCCTGGGCAGCATCGAACATAGAAGGTGATTGTAGCCTCTTGACTCTTTAGCCGCTACAGGGTTTTCAATGTCGGTACGCAAGGAGAATTTGATGGCCAACCCGACAGTCGATAAAGCAATTCCAACCCAGCAGGGAAATTGTGCCTGTGCTGGAAATTGTACGGCCCCACGGTCGTTGCCCGTCGTGCCCGCTTCGACAAGCCAGGCTGGCTCGACCGTGTTGCACATTCCGTCCATGGATTGCCCGTCCGAAGAGAACGACATTCGCCGCGCGCTGGCGGATATCGAGAGCATCCGAAGCCTGGGTTTTCAGCTTTCGGCGCGGACACTGACCATCGAGGCGCCTGATTCGGCCGTATCAGCCGCCATCGGCGCCATTCGTCGAGCGGGTTACGAAGTGAAGCCTCTTGCCGCTAATGAGGCGGGGCAGGAATCCGATGGGGGCAATACCGACCTGCTGCGGGTGTCGCTCGCACTGGTATTGGCGCTGTGCGCCGAGTCCGTCCATTTCTTCGCGCCGGACGCCTTGGCATTCAAGATAATGGGCGTGGTGCTTGCGGCGGTTGCGATAGCGCTGTCTGGATTCTCGACCTACACGAAGGGACTGGCTGCTTTGCGGCGAGGCCAGTTGAACATGAACGCCCTGATGGGGGTGGCTGTAACAGGCGCCTTCCTGATCGGCGAATGGCCCGAGGCGGCAATGGTAATGGCGCTGTATGCCATCGCCGAGTTGATCGAAGCTCGTTCGGTGGATCGGGCGCGCAATGCCATCAAAGGATTGCTGGATTTAACGCCGGATACCGCCGAGGTCCGCCAGATGGATGGTAGCTGGCGCGAACTGCCGGCGGCAGCGGTGGCCTTGGGCGATTGTGTACGCGTCAAGCCAGGGGCGCGCATTCCCCTCGACGGGCGCGTAACGGCGGGTTCCAGCGCGGTAAATCAGGCGCCGGTTACGGGTGAGAGCATTCCGGTGGACAAGGCCGTGGGAGAACCGATCTTTGCCGGCACTATCAACGAAACCGGCACGCTGGAGTTTCAGGTCACGGCGATTGCCAGCAATACGACGCTGGCCAGAATTATTCATGCGGTCGAGCAGGCTCAGGGCGCCAAGGCGCCGACGCAGCGCTTCGTGGATCGTTTCGCAGAGATTTACACGCCGACAGTATTCGTCATTGCACTCGGAGTGGCGCTATTGACGCCGTTTATCTTGGGGTGGGTCTGGTCGGATGCCCTCTACAAGGCTCTGGTCCTGCTAGTGATCGCCTGCCCGTGCGCACTGGTGATCGCCACGCCGGTGACGGTCGTGAGTGGCCTGGCAGCGGCTGCGCGACGAGGCATCCTGATCAAGGGCGGCGTCTATCTTGAGGAGGCGCGCAAGTTGCGCGCGATTGCGCTGGACAAGACCGGCACGATCACGGAAGGCAAGCCGCGTCTGATCGCGACCGAACTGATGCCCTCGGACGTCGCGGAAGACAAGGTGCTGGTTTGGGCGGCCACACTGGCCGGACATTCCGACCATCCCGTTTCAAAGGCCATTGCTCGCGGTCTCGCGCTACCGGAAAACGGTTTGCAGGACTTCGTTGCGCTTCCTGGTCGTGGTATCGAAGCCCGGACCGACGGCGAGCGGCTGACACTGGGGAATCACCGACTGATCGAGGAGCGCGGTTTATGCGGCCCGGCGATCGAGGCGCGACTGGCCGTCCATGAGTCGCAAGGGCGCAGCGTGACGTTGCTGGCTTCTGAACGCCAGGTGCTGGCGATCTTTGCCGTGGCGGACACGATCAAGGAGAGTTCACGCGAAGCTATTACTGAAATGCACCACCTGGGCGTTGTATCGGCCATGCTCACCGGTGACAACAGCGCAACCGCCGATGCAATTGCGCGGCAGGCTGGGATTGATGATGCACGCGGCAACCTGCTCCCCGAGGACAAGCTTGCGGCCGTCGCAGACTTGAAGAGACGGCACGGCCTGACGGCTATGACCGGCGACGGCATTAATGATGCACCGGCGCTAGCAAAGGCTGATATCGGGGTGGCGATGGGGGCCGCTGGAACCGATACCGCCATGGAGGCTGCCGACGTCGTGATAATGAACGACGATCTGCGAAGAATTCCCGAACTAATCCGCCTGTCGCGCCGGACGCACGCGGTTTTATGGCAAAACATCGCACTTGCGCTTGGCATCAAGGCGGTATTTCTGCTGCTTGCAATTTTCGGTAATGCCACCATGTGGATGGCGGTGTTCGCCGACATGGGCGCCAGCTTGCTCGTTGTTGCGAACGGGGTTCGATTGCTGCGGAACTCGGGTATTAACCAACCTTCCTGATAGAATAATGCTTATGCGTCGCCTGCTTGTTATTTTCTTGCTGGTCCTGTTGCCGCTCCAACTGAGTTGGGCGTCTGTGGCGGCTTATTGCGCGCATGAGTCCGAAAGTCAGGCTCAGCATTTTGGTCATCACGACCATCAGCATCAGGCAAGCCAGGATCAGGACAATTCCGACTCGAAGCTCTCTGGCAGCATTGATAGCGATTGCGGTACGTGCCATGCCGGATGCTGCGTCGCCATGCTGGGCAACATTCAGTTCAAGTCGCCTGTCCATGCATCCAATGTCATCGATGGCTCTTGGACAGGACTGACTTCTCCCCCGCTCGAAATTCCCGAACGCCCTAATTGGGCAGCCCTCGCCTGATCGGCGGGGCGGGTAAATTCCTATTCGTATTACCCCGCGTTGCTTGGCGAATTGACCCGCCAGTGACGCTGCGATCCATATTCGGATCGAGTCTCGCCGATTCCCCACTGTGATTTTCATCTTTATTTTCACTGGAGAATCGGATGCATCAAGCAACAAGCTGTTGCTGGCGGAATCGCGTGGCGCTTGCCGCCACACTCGTTCTGTCTGCGACGCAACTATGGGCGCAATCACCCCCGCCATCAACGACGGCGGTTAATTCCCTAAAACAGGCGTACGAGACCGCCTGGGCTCGCCAGCCCGAGGCACAATCATTGAACACCCGGCGCGAGGCGGCCAGCGCCCGGCGCGAGGCCGCTGATAGTTGGCTGGCCGAGCCGCTTTCCATTGAACTGTCGGACAAAACCGATCAGCTCAATCACAATCAGGGAATGCGCGAGTATCAGGTCGGCCTCGCCATACCACTCTGGTTGCCAGGGGAGCGCACGCGCACCGCCGCCCTGGCCGACGCCGAGAGCAGGATGGCTACCAGCCGTGCGCTCGCGGCTCAGTTGCGTGTTGCCGCCTCGATCCGCGAAGCCTGGTGGTTGTGGCAACGTGCCCAAGGCGAGCAAGCCCTGGCCCGCGAACGACTGACCAACGCACAGCAACTCGCCGACGATGTTGCACGGCGTGTCAAGGCGGGAGCCCTGGCGCGTTCGGATCAACATCAGGCCGAGGGTGCCGCCGCCAGTGCTGAAATGGCCTTGTCGGAAGCCGAAGCGGCTCTTGCCGCCGCGACTCAGCAACTGCGCGCCATGATCGGCGCAACGCCTGACAAGGTGGCGGCCGCCAACATGGAAGACCTGCCAGAGGCCCCTGCGGATTTTGCGGCGCTCGACACGACGCATCCGGCGGTCATCGAACTGTTCGATCGTGCCGAAGTTGCCCGCAAGAGTGCCGATCTGGCCGACAGCCAATCGCGCGCCAACCCGGAGTTGACGCTGGCGACGACACGCGACCGGAGTGTGTTTGGCGACTCATGGCAACAATCCATCACCCTGGGTATCCGCATTCCTTTCGGCTCCGAAAGCCGGCAGCGCGCCAAGGTCGGCACGGTTCGAGCTGAGGCCATCGAGGCAGAAGCGCAGTTGCGGATCGAACGCGAACGCCTGATTGCCGACCTGGAGGCCACGCGAGTTCGAGTGGCGTCTGCCCAGAATCAACTCAAGGCGGCGGAGAAACGCGCAACCCTGGCCAGGGAATCCCGCAGCTTCTTCGAGAAATCCTTTCGCCTTGGCGAAACGGATCTGCCCACCCGCTTGCGTATCGAGCTGGACGCCGTCGATGCGGAACGTCAGATGACACGCACCCGTATCGAACTGGCCGCCGCCATTTCCGCATTCCGTCAGGCCATGGGCCTGCTGCCTGAATAAAAGGACAAGTGAATCATCATGAAGCTTCGTAACACACTACTGATAGCGAGCTGGGCTGCCCTGACTGCTCTTGTGATACCAACAGCGCTGGCCGGTGAGGGTCACGATCACGGCGAGGCACCAGCTGCAGCCGGTGGTGCCGCTGCGCCACGTTTTTCCGCAGTTTCCGAGACCTTTGAATTGGTCGGCATCTTGAATGGCAAGCAACTCACGCTGTACCTGGATCGCTTCGCCGATGGTAGTCCGGTCAAGGGTGCCAAACTCGAACTCGACTTGGGTGGAACACGTATAGCGGTAGAACCTCACGAGGAAGGCGAATTCGAGGCAACGCTGGCGCAAGAACTCAAACCCGGGGTAATCGCTGTCACGGCGACGGTCGTTGCCGGCGAGGAAACCGACCTGCTGGCAGGTGAACTGGATCTCCACGACGAAGCAGCCGGTGTTGCGGCCATTCAATCCCATGGCTGGCAGGCATATGGCCTCTGGGCCATCGTGCTGGTGGTTGGCGGCTTTCTGGCCATCGTCTTGTATCGTCGGATGCGCACTGCCCGCGCATCGCGCATTGGAGGTGTGGCATGAACGCCCGTTCTAACTTTACTGCCGTGTTGCTCACGGCATTCGTCACGCTAGCCTGGGCGGGGGATGGTCACGATCACGGCGATGCACCTGCGGCACCCACCGGCAGCGGTCCCAAGCGCCTGCCCGATGGTAGTGTGTTCCTGCCAAAACCTGCCCAGCGTCAGCTGGGTCTGCGTACCCTGCCCGTTGAACTCGGTGACTTACCGCGTGCCGTCGAACTGGCAGGCAAGGTGGTCATGGACCCGAATGCGGGAGGTAAGGTCCAGGCGATGGTCGCTGGCCGTCTCGAAGCCGGCCCGAAAGGTTTTCCGAGTCTTGGACAACGTGTTCGCAAGGGCGAAGTGCTGGCTTATGTCGTACCCGCCAGCGGTCAGATCGAGCGTGGCAACCAGACGGCGCAACTGGCCGAACTGCGCGCTGCCAAGGGACTGGCCGAAAAGCGCGTGGCACGCTTGCAGGAACTCGCTGATACCGTACCCAAAAAGGACATCGAAGCAGCAGAAAGCGAACTGGCCAGCCTGACGGAGCGCGCAGCAGCGGTAGGCGGTAGTCTGAGTAACCGCGATGCCCTGGTAGCCCCGGTATCCGGCGTGTTGGCTTCGAGCAATGCGGTGGCCGGCCAGGTTGTCGATGCCCGCGAACTGATCTTTGAAGTGGTCGATCCCAAGCGGTTGCGTATCGAGGCACTGGCTTATGAGCCCGATGTCGCCGCCGATGTGGCCACCGGGAGCGTGGCTATCGGCCAGGAACGAATCGCACTGAGTTTTCTCGGTGCGGCACGCAGCCTGCGCGAACAGGCGTTGCCCTTGATGTTCCAGGGCGAGGACGAACGGCTCAATCGTCTCGCCGTCGGTCAGCCTTTGAAAGTATTTGTGCAGACCCGCAGCACGATTCGTGGACTAAGTGTGCCGGCCGCGTCGCTCATGAAGAACCCGGCCAACCAGACCATCGTCTGGGTCAAGGCTGCACCGGAACACTTTGTGCCGCGCACGGTGACGGTGGAACCGCTGGATGGCGCCAATGTAGCCGTCACCAGCGGCCTGAACGCGGGGGATCGGGTGGTAACACAAGCCGCGACCCTAGTCAATCAGGTGCGCTGAGGAGCCGTCATGTTTAAGTGGCTACTCGACAACAGCCTCGCCAACCGCCTGCTGGTGATTATCGCCAGCCTGGTGCTGATGGCCTACGGGGCATTCACGCTGATGCGCACGCCGGTGGACGTTTTTCCCGACCTCAACAAACCCACGGTCACCATCATGACCGAAGCCGGGGGCATGGCCGCCGAGGAGGTGGAGCAACTCATCACCTTTCCGCTGGAAACAACCATGAACGGACTGCCCGGTGTAGAAAGCGTTCGCTCCGTATCAAGTGCCGGACTCTCTTTCATTTATGTGACCTTCGACTGGAGCATGGACATCTTCCGTGCCCGGCAGATGGTGTCGGAGAGACTTTCGTCGATGGAAGAGGGACTGCCGGAGGACGTGATTCCGCGCATGGGGCCGATCAGTTCGGTCATGGGCGAAATCATGCAGATCGCCATTCCCATCGACACGGCAAAGATGTCACCGATGGCGGTACGCGAATACGCCGACTGGGTGCTGCGGCCGCGCCTGATGGCAATTGCCGGAGTGGCCCAGGTGATTCCCATAGGCGGCGAGGTACGCCAGTTCCAGGTGCAACCGGATACGGTGCGGATGGCAGAGCTCGGCATTACGCACGACCAGCTTGATGCGGCGATCAAAGGCTTCTCGTCGAACACCTCGGGTGGCTTCCTCGAAATGAAGGGGCGCGAGTACCTGATCCGCAATCTGGGTCGAACCTCGCGTTTGGAAGATCTCAAGAATCTGGCGCTGACGGCGCGCAACGGGCAGCCGATTCTGTTGCGCCAGATCGCCGAGGTAACGTTTGCACCCGCCACCAAGCGAGGTGATGCCGGTTTCGAGGGCAAACCTGCCGTGATTCTTGGTATCCAGAAGCAGCCAACCGCCGACACCATCGGCCTGACCCGTTCCATCGAGTCCGCGCTGCATGAGCTCGGCAAGTCCTTGCCTGCCGGCATGGAACCGCCGCGCGTCACCTTCCGTCAGGCGAGTTTCATCGAAGCATCCATCAATACCCTGCAAGGCAAGCTGATCGGTGCCTCGGTGTTCGTCGCTGCCATCCTGTTCTTTTTTCTGGGTACGTTGCGTCCGACAGTAATCGCCCTGACGGCGATTCCGGTCTCAATCTTTATGACGGCACTCGTCTTCAAATATTTCGGCATGTCCATCAATACGATGACACTGGGCGGCTTGGCCATCGCCATCGGCGGCCTGGTCGACGATGCCGTGGTGGGGGTGGAGAACGTATTACGCCGCCTCAAGGACGAACGCATCAAGCACCCCGGTCATCGTCTGCATCCGCTGGAACTGGTGGGACACGCTACCATGGAGGTGCGTTCTGCGATCCTCTACGCGACGGTCATCATCGTCCTGGTGTTCCTGCCGTTGTTTGCCCTGCCGGGCATGGAGGGGCGGCTGTTCGTGCCGTTGGGCATTGCCTTTATCGTGTCGACGCTGGCCTCGCTGATCGTCTCGGTGACCATCACGCCGGTGCTGGCGTTCTACCTGCTGCCGCGCATGAAATCCCTCGACCACGGCGACACGAAGGTTCTCGCCTGGCTCAAGGCAAACTATCGCGTCAGTTTGCAGGTGGTACTCAACCGTCCGCGCGCCGCGCTGTCTGCGGGAGCGGCGGCCGTGGTGATTGCGGCGGTGGCCGTGCCGTTCTTTCCGACGACCTTCTTGCCACCCTTCAACGAGGGGACGCTGTTGATCGGTGTACGGCTGAACCCCGGCGTGACACTGGCGGAATCTTCTGCGCTTGCCCGGCAAGCCGAGGTGCTGGTCAAAGGCGTGCCGGAAGTGGTCCACGTCGGTCGGCGCAGTGGCCGGGCGGAACTGGATGAGCATGCCGAAGGGGTACATGTGAGCGAACTCGATGTTGGCATCAAGCCGGCAGCGGAGCTGACGCGCTCAATGGACGAAGTGAAGGCCGATATTCGAGCGCGCCTGATCAACCTGCCGGCCGCCATCGAAATTGGCCAGCCGATTTCCCATCGGATCGATCACATGCTCTCGGGCGTGCGCTCGCAGATCGCCATCAAGATTTTTGGCGAAGACCTGGACGTGTTGCGGGGCCAGGCAGATGTGCTGCGCGGCAAATTGGCGGCGATTCCCGGGATGGCCGACCTGCAAATCGAGAAGCAGGTGCTTTCGCCGCAGATCAAAGTGCGGGTGGACTATGCGGCGGCCGCGCAATATGGCGTGCCGACACCGCAAATTCTGGCCACCTTGCAGGGCCTGATCGAAGGCGAGAAGGCGGCGCAGATCGTCGAGGGCGGGCGTCGCTTCGCTTTGGTCATGCGTCTGCCCGAGTCATCGCGCACGATCGAGGGCCTGGGCCGCATTCAGTTCAGCACACCCCATGGCAGCGTTCCCCTATCGCGCATTGCCACCATCGAGGATAGCGACGGCCCCAACCAGATCAGCCGAGATGGTGGCAAGCGCCGCATCGTGTTGTCGGCCAATGCGCAGGGACGCGCACTGTCCGAGATCGTTGCCGACATTCGCAAGGTGGTGGGTGAAACAAAAATGCCGGAGGGCTACTTCGTTACGCTCGGTGGCCAGTTCCAGGCACAAGAGGAAGCGTCGAAGCTGGTCGGCCTATTGTCCATCGTTTCGCTGACGCTGATGTTCGTCACCTTGTACAGCCGTTACAAGTCGGCCACCCTGTCGGTGTTGATCATGGCCAACATCCCGCTGGCTCTGGTCGGTGCAGTGATTGGCTTGTGGATTTCCGGACAACCATTATCGGTGGCGGCGCTGATCGGGTTCATCACTCTGGCCGGAATCTCGGTGCGTAACGGCATCCTCAAGGTCAGCCATTACATCAACCTGATGCGTATCGAAGGTGAGGACTTCGACCACAAGATGATCCTGCGCGGATCTCTGGAGCGACTATCGCCGGTGCTGATGACCGCGCTGGTAACCGCCTTTGCCCTGGCACCCCTGCTTTTTGAGGCAGAGCAACCTGGCACCGAAATTCTCAATCCGGTGGCGGTGGTGATTTTCTCCGGACTGATTAGTTCAACCTTGCTCGACACCTTCCTGACACCGGTGATGTTCTGGCTGTTCGGTCGCAAGGAAGCCGAGCGCCTGATGGACAGTAGCGAACGTGAAGCACTTTGATGGTCAATTTATCCAAAGAAAGGACTTACCCATGAAGACGTACAAAACCCTGCCTCTGCTGGCTGCACTGACTCTTTTTTCGGCTGGCGCTGTTCACGCTGCCGAGGGACACAATCACGGCCATGAGCACAAGCCCTTGCACGGTGGCTTTGTGACCGAAGTCAAGGATATGGATTACGAACTCGTCGCCAAGCCGGATGTTCTGCAACTGTATGTCCGTGATCACGGCAAGCCCGTCGATGTATCGAAGGCAAAGGCCAAAGTCACCTTGTTGGCAGGGGCCGAAAAGCAGGAAGTGGAACTTGCGCCCGCAGCCGACAGGTTGGAGTCGAAGGGCAGTTACAAGGTTGGGGCAGGAACCAAAGCGGTGGTTGTGGTCAATTTGCCTGGCAAGCCCGCCGCTACAGCGCGTTTTGTATTGAAGTAACCCATAGCGTTAAGGGAGACCAAGATCAAACTCAGACTTCTCGTAACGGCAATCGGTGCGCTGGTGCTGGGCGGATGTGCTAGCCATGGCCATCAGCTATTTTTGTCGAGCACAGAAAATAGTCAAGCCATCGGATCCTTCATGCATGGAGGAAGTTCAAAACCAACAATGACTCTGGCTTACAAAGAGACGGAGTTTGCTTCTACCGGTTTTGAAATCCGAAGCAGCCAGAATCTACGCGAGCTTCAACAACAACTGGGAGGAAATTTCAGCAAGCACTATCAACGAGTGACAGCCGGACTCGATCTGGATCATCTTATTTACCGGGCAGAACCCGTTCTCAAGAGTGCAGACGGCGAAGCTATCCAGTGTTTCCTGGAATGGCGGTCCGGACGGTCTCCATCGGGTGTTTGCAAGTCATCTGGCAATGGGGAGTTTGAGATAAGAGCTAATTGATGGCCGTCAAAGGTGAGATGGAAATCGACAGTGATGGCTCGGGAGTGTTTCAACCGGGCCATCCTTGGGCAGCTAACCAGCTTATTGCCGACATTGATTCGATATACCGCTAACGGCTCAATTGGCCGAGGTGTGTGAATTGGCCTTCCGGCAGGTTCCGGGTTGCAGCAGTCGTTCAGATGCCCGTCCCGAGGTTGGAGTGACCGGCTGGTTGTGGCCGTACTGAGTCTTTGGACTAACAAGCCCTGGCCGAAGTCCTGTAAGGCAGATCATCACTATTGAAGTAACTCTTTCGGCCTGAAGTGCACGCCAGACGAATTGCCGAAATGCCTTACTCGCCATCCATCCAGTCCGCCGCACGTTGCAGTGCAGTCTGCAGCGAATGCCGGGCGACGTCGCTGAGGCTTTCGCCGAGTTCGAAGCGTTCGCCGCGGATCGCCAGCAGCCAGGCCGGCGGCGGCGCGCCGTCCTCGATATCGGTGTAGACCTTGAGCACCGCCTGCGGACTCATGGCGTGGGTGGTGAAGCTGTCGTCGCGCGCGGCTTCGATGCGGGCGAGCGAGCAGGGCGCCGGCGCGTCGAGGCTGGCATCGACGAACAGCACGCGGCGGCGTCCCTGCAGGTCGAGCGCATGTTCGACCTGGAGCTGGAAATCGGTGAGGCATTCGACCTCGCCCCATTCCGGATGGCGGCGTGCGAGTTCGGCGAAATGTTCTACGAACAGCGGGCCCAGCGCATCGTCGCCGCGGCTGGGATTGCCCCAGCCGAAGATCAGTGTCGGCGCGGTCAAGGGATGTGGTGAGTGAGGCCGCGATGGTCGCGCGTGGCGGAATCGATCACCGTCCCGCCGGCGTCGACTATCGCGACTTCGAGCGGCATCTGCCCCAGCGCATGGGTGGCGCAGGACAGGCAGGGATCGAAGGCGCGGATGGCGATTTCGATGTGGTTGAGCAGGCCCTCGGTGACTTCGCGCCCGTCGAGGTATTGCTTCGCCACTTCGCGTACCGCCGTGTTCATGGCCTGGTTGTTGTGCGTGGTGGAGACGATCAGGTTGGCGCGAATCACCTGGTCGTTGCCGTCGACGCGGTAGTGGTGGATCAGCGTGCCGCGCGGTGCCTCGATCACGCCGACGCCGCGTTCCTGGCGTTCGCCGCCGGCCATCAGGTCGCTGCCGGTGATGTCGTCGTCGTGCAGCAGGTCCTTGATGGTTTCGGCGGCATGCAGCATTTCGATCATGCGCGCCCAGTGGTAGCCCAGCGTGGCGCCGGCGGCGCTGCCGCCGTCGAAGGCGAGGAATTCCTCGCGTGCCTTGTCCGCCAGCGGCGTCGGGATGTTGTCGCACATCGTGACCCGGGACAGCGGGCCGACGCGGTAGGAGCCGTCGTCGGCGCCGAGCGACTTGAAGAAGGGAAATTTCATGTAGGACCAGGGCTTGACGTCCTCGGCGATGACATCCCAGTAGCGGCCGTAGTCGAAATGGTCGAACAGGGTCTTGCCGTCGATGTCCCTCGCGCGCAGGCCGCCGTGGTAGAGGTCCATCGCGCCGTCGGCCCGCACCAGGCACATGCCGGCGGAACGG
>Ga0268298_10005289_pt1 | contig 12165 bp, 13 predicted proteins | sample WWTPWeurt_MetaG_FD_194462 | JGI IMG/M metagenome (GOLD analysis project Ga0268298, IMG submission 194462) | Activated sludge microbial communities from WWTP in Nijmegen, Gelderland, Netherland - WWTP Weurt | ecosystem: Engineered > WWTP > Aerobic digester > Activated sludge | place...
TTTGGAGCACTCCAGCCTTCGCTAATAATTGATCCTAATTGATTTCGGTAATTGGTTTGGGGATAAGCACCTTTAGCTACCTGATAATATATTCCATATTTAAATCTTTTGCTTTTAGTAAATTTTGAAAGCCCGAATACCAAACAGGCGTACCCCTTCAATGGCTCTGTACTGACCTGAGTTGAAATTAACCCTGAAAAATTACCACGTACATCTTCATACTGCGATGTTCCGCCACCCGCAAAGAAAAAATGTTTATACCCCAACCCGAGGAACAAACCAATACTATCTAACTGAGGCAGCGTGTACGAAATCCCAATGGAGGGATGCAAAAGTGTAAACCTGTTTGTATTGATAAATTTGGCCGTTGTGCCAGTACTGTCCTGCATCCTTTGCTTAAGAATGTATTGTTCTTCCTGAAGGTCTAAGCTAAATTTTAATTTTAATCTCTTTGATAAATCTACACGCGCAGTGTAACCAATTTTAAAACCTCTTGCCAATGTTTCGTAATCATACAAATCATTTCGGTATCTGTCAAATCCGTAAGTTACTTTATAAGGAGTTAAAAAACTAATTAAAGGAGCAAAAGATATACTTGATTGAATTTTGCGTTGCGCATAAGAGCTTAACGAAACAATCGTAAGGGAGAAAAGCAATATGAGTTTTTGGGATAAACACATTTTCATCGCGCTAATATAAGGAAGAAAACAATTAGACTAAGAAAGCCGTTGGTGAATTGGTGAGGTGGTGAGTAGGGGTCATTTTATGCAAAGTGTGCAAAAGGTCAGAGAAAGTATTTTATATCTAGTGCAAAACTTCTGCGGCTTTCTGCGAGATCAGCGGGAAAATTTCACGCAAGGCTCGCAAAGGCGCAGAGAAAATATTCTATGTGTTTAGTGTGGAATTTCTGCGAGTTTCTGCGAGATCAGCGGGAAAATTTCATGTAAAGGACACTAAGAAGGGTATTTACAGGAGAGAGAAGTGTACAAATGTAAAACTGCCAAGCCCTACAATCTCTTCCCCAGGTTGTAATTTAACTGAAAAAGCAAACAGTTCACTTTTGGAGCACTCCAGCCTTCGCTAATAATTGATCCTAATTGATTTCGGTAATTGGTTTGGGGATAAGCACCTTTAGCTACCTGATAATATATTCCATATTCAAATCTTTTGCTTTTAGTAAATTTTGAAAGCCCGAATACCAAACAGGCGTACCCCTTCAATGGCTCTGTACTGACCTGAGTTGAAATTAATCCTGAGAAATTGCCATGCACGTCTTCATACTGTGAGATTCCCCCGCCAACAAAGAAAAAATGTTTGTACCCTAATCCAAAAAAGAAACGAATACTATCTAAGGCTGGAAGAATGTAGGACAAGCCAATGGATGGATGTACTAAAGTAAACCTATTTGTATTGATAAATTTAGCTGTAGTGCCACTGCTGTCTTGCATCCTTTGTGTAAGAATATATTGCTCCTCCTGTAGGTCTAAGCTAAATTTCAATGTTAATTTTCTTGACAAATCAACACGTGCTGTATAACCAATTTTAAATCCTCTTGTCAATGCCTCATATTCGTACAAATCATTTCGGTATCTGTCAAATCCAGGAGTTACTTTATAAGGAGTTAAAAAACTTATGAGTGGGGCGTATGAAAAACTTGAGTAAATTTTCTTTTGAGCGTAACTTACCAATGCATGCAAAATAAAGAATAAAAGCAGAATATTTTTTTTACTAGAATAAATTTTCATTGCGCTAATATAAATAATTATTAATAAAAAAGGTCACTGGTGTGCTCCAGTGACCTTTTCCCTATTATTTTATAACCTTTTCCTTTAAAATTATAAAACCTTCTTCATTAATTACTGTTACAACATACACACCTCCTTCAGGTTCCTTCATTGATATAGAAAACTCTTTAACTGAAGCTACAATTTTCTCCCTTTTTATTTCCTTACCTGACATATCTTCAATTATTATAGTACACCCTCCTAATGATTTATTCGAATGTACTTCCAAACTTTGACATATAATTGGATTTGGGTATAATGATATTACATCTTCTAAAACTATTTTATTTGAAACCGAATTTGGTTGATTCGTCTGACCACCACTTCCCCAATCATATTCATCATCAACAAAGTTATCCGGTATTACATCCGCAATTAAAGTCAATGTAATCTCCGTACTATCATATTCGCCTAAATCCATCCAAGTTGTGTCAGGGGTAACCGTTGTCGAATCTGAAAATGCTCCAGTTGAATATCCAAAATTTGTTACATTATTAAAATCTCCTGAAACCGTTACCACTTGGTTTCTTATTGATATTTGAGAATCCCATAAAATCTCCGTATTATCAATTTCATGGTCATCACCACTGGAATGTTTCCATATTACTACTCTATACTTTAAGTTATAATCGGATAAAGTCCCCATACCCATCATACCTGTGAGTTTTAACTTTAAATGGTTTCCATCCCACGTATCATCAGCAGAAATTCGGCTGTAAGCGTATTCGGTCCCTGTGTTTCTTTTAAATGCCTGTTGAGGGGCATTAGTCCAAGTCCAAGCCTCTCCATGGTCAGTAGCTGAGGAGTTTGCAACAAATGCATGTGCCCAAGCAAGTACATTACTAACCCCGAAGAAACGGGCGTCACTTCCTAGTGAAGCACAGCAACATTGGTACTCTCCATAGTCGAATTTACCCCAACCCCCTGTGGGGTGTTTTGCATAAATGTAAGTCTGAACCCACTTTCGATAGCCAACTCCTGATGGCTGAAAAATGCAAGTCCATCTTCTGTTTGCTTTTGCCATACCGAAAGTAACATCCATTGCTATTACTAAGATAGCGATAGTTAAAATAATTTTTGCTCTCATATTGATAGTTTTTAATTAATATTTCAAATATAACAGGAAAATCTACACTGTCAACACTTATGATGACAGTATTTTTTTAATCTAGGTAAAAGTTTGTTGCTATTAAGCTTCAGGCTTTGGATAAAAAAATTGTCATAAAAAAACTTGGGCAAACCATAGTAAAAATTCGAGAAAGCAAAAATATTAGCCAATCGGATTTAGCCCGATTATGTATGAAAGATAGACAAAGTATCGAACGGGTCGAAAATGGCAAAACAAATCCAACAATAAGTTACTTATTAGACATTGCAGAAGCTTTAGAGGTAAATTTGAGAGATCTTACTGATTTTGATTAATGCGATCTGCTTTCGAAAAAACATTCGGATATTACAAAAACTCTTTAAGCAGCTCGGTTACCGATTGTTCTTTTACCAGTATTGTTTGCATACCCATGGCAGCCGGAGCCATCAGGTTTTTTTCCAAATCATCTAAGTACAAACAATGCTGTGGCTGCAGTGCGGCATCGGCTATTACGTATTCGTAAATATCGCGGTCGGGTTTGCGAAGACCAATCTGGTGCGAGTAATATACTTTGTTGAACAGCGACTCCCACTCCCCTGTGCCCAGCAACTGCCCAAGGTAGGGAGTAAATGCTTCGTAATGGGTTTGGTTGGTATTACTAAGCAGGTACAGGTTATATTTTTTCTTTAATTGTTTCAGCATTTCCACCCTTTCCATAGGTAAATCCAGAATCATGGCGTTCCATGCCCCGGCTAATTGTTCATCGGTTAAATGGCTTCCGCCCAGTTTGCGTAGTTCTTTATAAAAAAAGGTGCTGCTCACTTTGCCCTTTTCATATTCATTAAAAAGATTACTTTGTTGCAATGAGGTAAAGTGCGTATCGATATCAAAACCCAGCGCCTTGAAAGCCTGATTGGTGAGTTCGTAGCGAAGGTTGATGAGTACCCCGCCAAAATCGAAAATGACATGCCGTATGGAAGATTGCTGAAACATTTAGATGTGACAAAAATAAAGCGCACCATGCTACACGATGCGCTTCAACCTGGTGGGCCCTGTTGGAATCGAACCAACCACCCTCTGATTATGAGTCAGATGCTCTAACCGAATGAGCTAAGGGCCCTGATTAACTTTTGTTAAAAAGCCAATCGTTTGGGAGCGCGAAAATACACGATTACTTGTAATTTTCAAATGCAGTTGATAGCAACACCTATTACCCTGCTTAGCATGATGGTAATATCAAGTTGTAAGCAGGAGAACTCCTTTTAATGGAAGTTTTAAATCTGCCTGTGGTAATTGCAACAGATTAACGAGAACTAAGTGTAGCCGGGAAGAAATATCTGTTTAATAGTGGTAAAGTTTCCCGCAGAGCTCGCAGATTTGCGCAGAGTGTTCTGCGTTTTCTGCGAGCTCTGCGGGATAAATAAAAAAAGTATTATCCCGGGTTTGGGACATTGAACCTGCGAAAAAAGGCTTTTCTATTTTATAAAACTTTATCCATATTCACCTCTATCCAGTCGTTTTGCAGTTGCACCTCGTACAGGGTAAGGTTTTTAAGAGCGGGTTCTTTGGTTACGTTTCCGTCTAAATCAAACGTGCTGCCGTGTGCTGCGCAAAACAATCCGTTTTTACTGGCCACTAATATCTGATCCTCGTGCGAGCAGCGCATGTAAATGGCTTTGTATTCGGTTTCACTTTTTTTCACCAGCAGCACATCGTAGGGCATCCAGTTTACCCGCACCACCACCACAGGCGATTTCTCAAATTTTTCTTTCGGTACTCTTATCCTCCTGCTTTCTTCGCCCGGCCTGAATACCGGCAACGGGGCACAGCTTTCTAAAAAGCTCATCACCCCGCTACCCAGCGCCATGGCCATGTATGCCCTGCACGATGTTTTGATAAAAGTTCCTCTGTTCATTGTTAAAAACTGTAAGCCATTCCCAGGTTCACAAACTGATTCATGCGGCTAAAAGCATATCCGTTGTTGTCGGGTGTAGATGTGTACAGGGCACTGTTATAATTTCCGGTAGTGCGAATAACGTAATCGGCCTTAAATGATACCCCGCGGGTAGGCTGGCAGGTAATACCGGTAACAAAATAATGTTTTTTCATGTACCCGTCACTTAGTGCATTGGTTGGAATTTTACTGTTCATGTCCAAGTATTCGTAGCGTGCAAATAACGTGAAATTTTTAGTTGTTTCGGGTTTAAATAAACGTAGGGTATTGTAGCCCAGCTCAACATAACCTCCGGCCATTGCGGTAGGCGTATTGCTGGCGTATACATTGTTTATTTTTTGTGCATCGGCCATATTAATTACAGTGGCTAATGCTTTTACCTGCCATCCTTTGTTGTGGTATTGAATATTGGCCTCTGCTACACTTACAGGAGTACCAAAGGGGCCGCGTCCCAGTTTTAAGCTGTCCGACATTTTTTTATCCAGCCCATTGGCACCGCCATAGTAGCCCGATACCTGCATACGTAGGTTTTTGTAATAATAAAGTAAAGCCCCTGTAACCGCAATATTAGAAGCCGAAGCCTCTCGTCCGGCATAACGGCCACTTCGAATTCCTCTTCCATAACTCAACGAAGAGGCATCTAATCCGTTAACCACCGCAAACGAATAATTGAGGCCCGGCATAGCGCGTGATAAGCCGTAAATTCCTACTCCCAACTCGCGCCAGGTAGAAGGAATAATGTAACGCTCTACAAAAGGCCGATCGTTTCCGTTAAATGTAGTAGGCAGGTGATTCTCGTTGATAATACCAATACGCGGAATAAACAATCCGGTTACCATATACACATCGCGGTTCAGGTTTACTTTTAAGAAAAACTGCTCCATCGATATTTCTCCGCCACTACCATCCACTTTGCCATCTTCCAGCTCCATCTCACTGAAAAACGTAATCTTATCGGAAAAACGATGACCGAAGAACATAACATTTCGGGTAAGATTGGCTTCACCGGTACCCACTTTTAAATCGTAGCTCACTTTAGCCTCTCCGTAACCCGATATTACCGTGGGGTTGTTGCTGGGAGTAAGTCCTGCGCTCAATGAGTCTTCTTTGGTAAATATTTGAGCCTTTGCCACTAGGCTGCTCAACGCCATAAAGGCAAAAAGAATGAATTGTTGTTTGTTTGTTTTCATGGGTGCGAAAATACTATTTGGAATTAATCTAAATAAAAATAATTTATGATTTTTGTCAATTTAAATTGCCATACACAAATAACCAGATAGTTATAAACCATATTTTTACAGAAATTAATTACCTTGCGCCAGGCTATGGCTAAAAAACAACCCAAAAAGGGAGCTCCGTTTACGGCAGTTTTAGGAAGATTTAATTCCAACCTGTGGCATTTTTATGTACCTGTAACAACCGCGCAGGCGCAATTATTTGTGACCGGAAAAGACCGCAGGGTACTTTGCTCGCTTAACGGAACCGAGCCCTTTGCCTGTGCGCTGATGCCTGACGGGCAGGGCGATTTTTTTATCAATATCAATAAAGCGCTGCGCACCAAATTAAAACTGAGAGAAGGCGATTCGATAACCGTTGCGCTCACCAAAGACGAAAGCGAATATGGTATGCCCGTACCCGAAGAATTGCAGGAACTGTGGCAGCAGGATGACGAAGGGCGGGAAATGTTTCATTCGTTAACCCCCGGTAAACAGCGTACACTTATTTACATGGTGGCAAATGCCAAAAGTTCGCAGGTGCGCCTGCGCAGAGCCCTCGGAATTTTAAACCATTTAAAAGCTACAGGTGGTACCATTCACTACAAACAACTGCAGGAAGAAATACGAAATACTTTATAACTAAATTCTCAATTCTATGCACTCCCCTAATAAGAGAAAAGCTATTTATGTATCGTGTATCTTATTAAAAAATTAATCAAACGGCCAGTTCTTTTTAGATTTAGCCATGAGCAAATAAACTAATACCCCCATCGCTATAAACCCAAGTGCTCCCAGTATAAACTGTGTTTCGGAAGAGAAAAAAATAAACATCCATACCGCAATGCCCAGTAACGGTGGCAATGGAAACAACCACATGCGGTAAGGGAAATGTGTTTCTTTTTTGAGGTAATGCAGAGCCAGTAACCCTGCACTCTGGCTCACAAACTGAATAAGGATGCGCATCACAATAATGGCGGTGATCACTTCTTTCATTTTAAAAAGCAAACTGAACACAAAAGCTACCGCGGCCAAAATTAACAACGACACATGCGGAAAATGTTTGGTGGGATGCACCCGCGCAAACACCGGAAAATAATTACCATCGGCAGCTGCGGCATAGGGCACTCTGGAGTAACCAAGCATTACCGCAAACAGTGACGATACCGCGATAAACAATACCAGCACCGTTGCCACGCGGGCGGCCGTTGTTCCGTAAATGGTTTCAAAAAAAGTGCTTACAATAAACGGAGAATCTTTAGCCTGCTGCCACGGGATTACCCCCGATACGGCTGTTTGCATAAGCAGGTATAAAATGGCAATCCCTGCAATGGAAATAAATATACTTCGCGGAATATTTTTTTGCGGATGTTCTATTTCGCCTCCCAGATGACACACATTATAATAACCCAAAAAAGAATACACTGTTTTAATGGAAGCCTGCCCCAAACCAAAGAAAAAAGCCGGAGTAAAATCCATGGCATCGGGATTAAATGTAAATGCAAGGTGAGCATTAAAATGCGTGAGCCCCGAACCAATTAACCACAGCATGGTTCCGATAACCACGGTATTCATCAGCACCGATATTTTCCCTATGGATTCAATTTTACGGTACAGCAAAGCCGTTATAAAAATAACCAAAGCCCCCGATACCATTTTCTGCGCTACACTGCTTAGCGGAATAAGATAGGTAAGGTACTGCGCAAACCCAATGGCGCCCGAGGCAATAACCAATGGTGCCTGAAAAGTTGTTTGCCAGATATAGAGAAATGATAAGAGTTTGCCCCATTTGTGTTTACCAAACAGGTGCTGCAAAAAAGCATAACTGCCTCCGGCCTGCGGCCATTTAGCTCCCAGTTCGGCCCACACACAGCCATCCATAAATGAAAGCAGGGCCCCCAGCAGCCAGGCTAAAATGCACTGCGGTCCGCTCATGGAGCCAATAACAAACGGAATGGTGATAAACGGACCGATACCTACCATATCAATCATGTTGATGGTAACAGCCTGCCGCAATTTTAACCCGCGTACTAAATCACTCATTGCAACGAATAAACGAAAAACTCACGGCATTGCCAACATAAACATAACAGGTGGGAAAAAGGAAGTCAACCGCGCATTCACCCAAACACTTTATGACCGCTCCTTCTTCCCGTTCCTTTCTATGCTTCACCCGCAGGTGTGTTCAACAGGTTTATACGTTCAATATCTTTATCGGCTTCGGCAAACAAACCTAATTTCAGGTTGCAGCAGTAGCGTACAAAAAGAGCGTAGGTGTTTTCAGGCTCCTGCTGTATTACCACATTTAATTCATCCAAAGCCTGCTCTAAATAATCTGCCTGAATAAGAAGCTCGGCACGATTTAACACAGTGGCTACATCAATTTCTGCTGCTGCGGGTGGCAACGGATTGTTTAACCATTCAATCCAGGGCTCGCTTATAATGGATAATTGCATATTTTCAGTTGTTTTAAATTGTTGTATTAACCCAATACCGATGCTTCTTCGTCACCCAGAGATAAAGCCTGCGAACGGTCTTCGTATGCCCCCCGCTCATCCAGCAAGTGACGTTTGCACTCGCTGCGTAGCAAAAATGCTTCCTTGTAATATGGCTGCAGTTCAATAGCCATATCTAAATCAGTGAGTGCACCCTGATAGTTTTCGCCCGCGTAAGCAAGCACGGCTTTAGTATAATAAAATAAGGCATTGGCAGGTTCCAGTTCAAGAGCAGCCTGTATGAGGTGAAAAGCTTCCATAGGTTTATTTAAAGCCAGAGCATAACGGCTGGCCTCATTCATATAGGCAGCCTGTTTAAATCCGGATAAACGAATAGCCTGACGGATATAATGGTAAGCGCTGCGAAAATCCCTGCGCGAAGCATAATACGTGGCCAGCCAGGCATCCGGTTCGTGCCACCGGGGCTCTAGGTCAATAAGCAGTTTAAACTCGGCTATTGCCTCTTTTTCCATACCGCAGTACAATTTGCATTGCGCCCATTCAAGCATCAGCCCGTGGTCGTTTGGGTTGGTTAAACACAACAACTGATAGCGGTAAAACGCTTCAGAATAATTTTTTTGATCCTTTAACAGGCGGGCTTCCTGCAGCAATGCCGGAGAAAAACTAACGGCCGGATGAGCATAAGATGAATGTTGCATAACTTTTAATGTTTTATTTGATAACAAAGTTGCGGGGGCAGACCGCAGTCTATTTGTGGTTTGCTTGGCGATGCAATTTTTTTTTCAAATCTTTGAACATGCCCGAAATCAAATCTTCGTCAAGGCGTTACAAGGTGATTGATTATTGCCTGCGCAAAATGCACTACCCCTCAAAAGAGCAATTGGTGCAAAAAATACGCGATATGCTGGGCGAGCGCATCTCGGAGCGCACCCTGGAAGAAGACATACGCACCCTGCGCGAAGACGAAGGCCTGGGATATATGGCTCCCATTAAATATGACAAGCGGCACAAAGGCTACTGTTACGAAAATCCGCATTTTTCGCTTAGTAATATTCCGCTTAAAGAAGAAGAAGTGTACTCGCTTGAGTTTGCCGTTGGGGTACTTCGTCAGTTTAAAGGATTAAAACCGGTGAAAGAATTTGAAGAAGCCGTGCAAAAAATAGAACAATACATTAACCTCTCCCTTCACGCAGGCGATGCCGAATTTGAACAATATGTGCAGGTAGAAAAAGGCACAGGCGAAAAAGGAATAGAGTTTCTGGAGCCCTTGTTTCAGTGCATACGAAAACAACACAGCGTAAAATTGCTCTACCATAAATTTGAAGGTGAGCAGGCGCAGGAATACCTGTTTCATCCATATATGCTTAAAGAATACCGCAACCGCTGGTATGTTCTGGGGTTTTATCCAAACCGCGGGTATATTATTACCTTTGCCCTCGACCGTGTAGTGGGACTGGATGCCCTGCCTCAGCAATTTGAACGCGATAAATCGTTTCATGCTGATACGTACTTTCAACACAGCTTTGGTATCACGGTAGTTCATAACAGCAAACCCGAAAAAGTAGTGTTGAAATTTGCTCCTTCACAAAGCAAGTTCATTAAAACACAACCTTTGCACCCGTCACAAAAAATTTTGAAAGAAACCAAAACCGAATGCCGGGTACAGCTCACAGTGATTCAAAGTCATGAATTGCTCATGCATATTTTAAGTTATGGTGCCGAAGTGGAAGTGGTGCAACCGGCATCCCTGCGCGAAGAAATTGCATCCTTTCTCAAAAAAGCCGCTTCGCAGTATTAAAGTACTTCGAAATTACACCAAAGCTATTGTTTTTTTGTAACCTTGGTTACATAACCCGGTGATATAATTCATCTGCGATTTTGATTTATCTAATTCGCTCATTTTCAGAGCAAAACTACCTTTGTCTCATCAAATAAACGATACCGCATATGAAAAAATTAGTGATACTAGGAGCAGGCACAGCAGGAACCATGATGGCCAACCACCTGAGCCGTGAATTGGATTTAGTTCTTTGGGAAATTGATGTAATAGACCACAGGCAGGAGCATTATTACCAGCCCGGTTATCTTTTTCTTCCCTTTGATATTTATGAACCCGAATACATTATGAAACCGATAAAGGATTTTATTCCGAAAGGAGTGAATCTGATTAATGACAAGGCAGAGAAAATAGATGCCTTAGCGAAAAATTATGATGCACAACGGAGATGTGATACACTACGATGTGCTTATTGTGGCCACCGGATGCAATATTGCCCCCGAAGAAGTAAGCGGAATGAACGGACCCGAATGGCACAAGAGCGTATTTGATTTTTACACCTTTGAAGGAGCACTTGCACTACGCAACAAACTGCGCGAATGGGAAGGCGGAAAACTAGTGGTGCATATTACCGAAATGCCCATTAAATGTCCTGTGGCTCCTTTAGAGTTTGCTTTTCTTTCCGACTCCTACTTTAAGCATAAAAACATGCGTGAAAAAGTAGAAATTACCTATGTAACTCCATTGAGCGGAGCGTTTACCAAACCTAAAGCCACTGAAGCACTAAGCCATTTGCTCACCGAAAAAAACATAACACAGGTAAATGACTTTGGAATTAAAACGGTTGACAATGCCAATAAAAAAATTATTGACTACGAAGGCCGTGAAGTGCCTTTTGATTTATTGGTTACCGTGCCAACCAACAAAGGCGATGCGCTGATGGAACGTTCGGGGCTGGGTGACGATTTAAATTATATTCCTACGCACAAGGCCACCCTGCAATTGGTAAAATACCCCGATATTTTTGTGCTGGGCGATGCCACCAATATACCGGCATCCAAAGCCGGGTCGGTAACACATTTTGATGCCGAAATTCTTACTGAAAATATTTTACGCCACATTCAGGGAGAGCCGCTGAAAGAAGAATTTGACGGACATGCCAATTGTTTTGTTGAAACCGGAAATGGCAAAGCACTCCTCATTGACTTTAACTACACACACGAACCCGTAGAGGGAACATTTCCATTTCCCGGGGTAGGCCCGCTGCGTTTGCTCAAAGAAACCCGCATGAACCATATGGGCAAACTGGCTTTTAAATGGATTTACTGGAACATGCTTTTAAAAGGAACTCATATCCCGTTTGTTTCAACAGCTATGCAAACAGAGGGAAAACATTTTTAATCAAATAAACAAAAACGTTATGGAAAAGATGATTGCAGGTAAAAACATTCAGGTAAATGAAGAAGGTTACCTCACCGATTTTTCTCAATGGGACAAATCGGTAGCACATGAAATTGCCCATCATGAGGGCATAGGAGAATTAACCCCCCACCACTGGAAAATTATTGACTATTTACAGGACCAGCACAAGCAGGAAATTCCGCTCAGCATTCGCAAAATAGGTAAAAGCGGAGTGGTGGATATTGAACAGTTTTATTCGCTGTTTCCGCAAGGGCCACTTAAAAAAGCAACAAAAATTGCTGGTATTCCCAAACCGGCCAGTTGTATTTAATCACACTTAATCAACCCGTATTATGAACGAATTTAATGGCGAAGTAAAAAAGATGATGATCATCCTTTCCAAAGCTTCATTGGAAAATGTATATGCCGCATTTATTCTGGCCAACGGAGCTCGCATGGAAGGAATAGAAGCCGAGTTGTTTTTTACCTTTT
>Ga0268298_10005291_pt1 | contig 12164 bp, 11 predicted proteins | sample WWTPWeurt_MetaG_FD_194462 | JGI IMG/M metagenome (GOLD analysis project Ga0268298, IMG submission 194462) | Activated sludge microbial communities from WWTP in Nijmegen, Gelderland, Netherland - WWTP Weurt | ecosystem: Engineered > WWTP > Aerobic digester > Activated sludge | place...
AGGTTATGAAGGAGTAAATGCCCCGGCCACTTATAAAGACCGTAAACAAATTATTGCCTCGTTTGGTGGTTTTGGCAGCGGACCATTTCAGTTTAAAAATCCCAGTGGCGTGTGTTATTTTAAACGGGTGGTGTATGTAGCCGATAAAGGCAACGGACGTATTTGCCGTTTTAAATTAAGCACCGATATAGAATGAGGAAGTTACTTTGATAACTTAACTCCGGTCTCGATACCGTACCAATAAATTCATTTTTACCTGAACTATTATCAATAGATTTTCCCACGCAGAAAACATTACAAAGAACATCAGCGAAGTTCTGCGCTTTCTGCGGGAAAAAAATTAAAAAGGCCACCAGCTTTTTTGTTTGATACCAATATAAACCCCGTTTGTGCGGGTTTCTACTTCATAGTTGTTTACAAAATCGCTCTGTAAACCCTTTCCGGTTTTTAAGTCGTATCGAAATCGGTGAATGGGACATGTCACAATTCCATGTTCATCGCATTTTCCCATCCCTAATCTTCCTCCGGCACTATGCGGGCAACGGTCGTCAACAGCAAAATATCCATCGGGCAAACGACCCAGACATACCAGCTTACCCTTTACATCGATGGTGCGAACAGAAAATAGGGGCTGCGGGTCCTCACCGTCTTCGTCAAAATCATAAATTTTGTACCATTTCACAGCCATACTAACTAGGTTTCACCACACTAAGCCGCAACCGGATCTGATAACTTGACTGATCAGATTTCATCATCAACACCATAGAGGTATCATCCAAATGTTCAATAATGGATGGTTTAGGAGTGTAATCCTCCTTACTGCTTTTTTTCATTGCCGAAGTATTTACAATAATCAGTTCCTTTCCGGCATTTTTTAATTCCCAGGTAGCATTACTGATTTTGCCGTTGTAGGTAATCTGTGCAACCCCGTCTTCGTGCAAATCATATAAGGTATTGGTGAGCATGCTGCCCATCACCTCGCGCATGGCATCTTCAAAACCCGCAGCCACCGGATCGTTGCCCATTTTAGTGGTGTCGGTTTTAATAAATTCAACATGGTACACATTCCATTTTTGAATTAACTGCTTTTCTTTACTTCGGATGCACGAGAAGGCCGCCAGCAGCAGCAAACCTGCATAAAATCCTTTGTGTTTCATTCTGTACAAATATCTTTTTTTCACTGAGAAAACCATACGCTTTTAAATTTTACTCTTCTTCATTATCAGCAGAGTTGTGTGCCTGTGCGTAATTTTTTACCTTTGCCGCCATGAAAACAGTAGATACCATTAACTTTTCCGGAAAACGGGCACTGGTGCGTGTTGATTTTAACGTACCCTTAGATAAAAAAACATTAGCCATTACTGATGACTCGCGAATAAAAGCCACCATACCCACACTTAAAAAAATATTAGCCGATGGCGGTTCCTGCATTTTAATGTCGCACCTGGGCAGGCCTTTGAAAAAATTGAAAGAAGACGGAACGGTAGATTACGAAAAACATTCGCTCAAACACACCATACAACGCACTTCTGAACTGCTTGGCGTAGCGGTAAAATTTGCAGCTGATTGCATAGGTACGGAAGCAGCCCAGCTGAGTGCCTCGCTTAAACCCGGTGAAGTATTGTTACTGGAAAACCTGCGTTTTTACAAGGAAGAAGAAAAAGGTGATGTAAATTTTGCGCAGAAATTAGCAGCCTGTGGTGATGTTTACGTAAACGATGCTTTTGGCACAGCCCATCGTGCACATGCTTCTACCGCCATTATTGCACAATTTTTCCCGCAGGCAAAATGTTTTGGTTATGTAATGGCCAAAGAAGTGGCCAATGCCGAAAAAGTGATGAAAAACTGCCAGCGCCCGTTTACAGCTATTGTAGGCGGTGCTAAAGTTTCGGATAAGTTGCTCATTATAGAAAACCTGCTGAATATTGCCGACAATATTATGATTGGTGGTGGTATGGCTTATACCTTTATGAAAGCTATGGGAGGCAAAATAGGCAATTCGCTATGTGAAGACGACCGCCTGCAGCTAACCCTTGACCTGATGGAAAAGGCCAAAGCCAAAGGAGTAAAACTGCTATTGCCAGTTGACTCGAAATGCGGAGACAATTTCTCGAACGAAGCAGCCCTGCAGGTAACAGACAGCAATCAAATTCCTGACGGATGGATGGGATTGGATATTGGCCCCAAAGCCATTGAAACATATAAAAAAGTGTTGCTCGATTCGAAAACCATTTTGTGGAACGGCCCTATGGGTGTATTTGAAATGAGCAATTTTGAAGCAGGTACCAAAGCCGCAGCCGAAGCAGTGGCCGAAGCAACTGCCAAAGGCGCTTTCAGTTTAATTGGCGGTGGCGACTCGGCAGCGGCCATCAACAAGTTTGGCTTTGAAAGTAAAGTAAGTTATGTGAGTACCGGTGGTGGTGCACTGTTAGAATATTTTGAAGGCAAAGAACTGCCGGGTATTAAAGCGGTAACTGAATAAACAATTTGCGCCCCTCCTCTAGCTCGCGTACCGCTAGTGTAGCTATATTACTAACTCGAAATCGGTAGTTTGTTTTACCGAAACCCTGACACTGAACCTTGCTAAATGAAAAAAGCCGCAGCTGCGGCTTTTACTGGTAGTCCCACTTGGGCTCGAACCAAGGACCTACGGTTTAGAAAACCGTTGATCCCTGCCTGCCGCGCTGCTGGCTTGTGACTCGGCAGGCAGGTATCCAGCTGAGTATTTGTAGGTAAAAAAATACCAAAGATACTGAAATAAAAAAGCCGCATGAGCGGCTTTTTTTGTAGTCCCACTTGGGCTCGAACCAAGGACCTACGGTTTAGAAAACCGTTGCTCTATCCAGCTGAGCTATGGGACCATTTTATTATATAAACTTTTCAAATATGCTTTTCCATGTCCGCTTTTCAAATACTTTTCCCTTTCTCGTGCACTACGCCTGTCCGGAAACTCTTCAACACGACATAACTCCCATGGCTTATAAAATTGGGTAGAAGCAGTCATTCCTCTGTTATGTTCAGACAATCTTCGTTCAACATCTGAAGTCATTCCAACGTAAAGTCGGGCATCTTTTGAACTTTTTATAACTTATACAAAGAACATCATTTGCGAAAACCGTTGCTCCCTGCCTGCCGCGCTAAGGGCCTGTGCCTCGGCAGGCAGGCATCCAGCTGAGCTATGGGACCAACTGCTTTTAAAGTTAAAAGTTCAAAGCTTAACGGCTGTTAAACTTTGAACTTTTACCCGTTTTGTCGGGGTGGCAGGATTCGAACCTACGACCTCCACATCCCAAATGTGGCGCGATACCGGGCTACGCTACACCCCGAAAATTTCTCAATACTACTTCCCGATTGCTGGTCGGAAACATGGAGCCGTTGAGAGCCAGCCCTTGTTCCATTCACTAACCTATTGATTTAGTTGCGGAAAGGGAGGGATTCGAACCCTCGATACGACTAAACATCGTATGTCGGTTTAGCAAACCGGTGGTTTCAGCCACTCACCCACCTTTCCTTTAATGGGACTGCGAAAATAGACAAATTGAACAAAACAACAAAAAGCACCCTGCCCATTTCGCATTGTTTATTATTTTTTTAACCTTTTGCATTAAAAGTTGCTAAAAAAAGCAAAATTGCCTGATACTTTTAGGTCGATAACTGAGTCTATACATAAAAACAAGATATCCTGTATGCCAGGGAAAGATAATCTGAACTATAAGTTCAAAGACATCAAAGTATTCGGGTCAACCGAATGGCTTGCCAATAATGAAAAAAAATACCGGCTGGTGTATGACGAGGCCGAGTGTTCGTTTATTTACTGCGAGCTTTCGTTTTTCAATAAAAAATTTGATGAGGAAGACTGGGATGTAAAAATCCAGATTAAGTGTTACAAAAATGACGGTTCGCTTATTTGCGATTTAAAAGCCGACCGCAAAATTTCGAAAGAAGAAAATATTGTTTACATACGCGAAGGATGGGGAGTAAAAACCCCGGGGTCGTACTGGAAACGCGGCTCTTACCGCTGGGAAGCATGGATTGACGGAGAACCTGTGGGCGGTAAAGAATTTTTTGTAGAAAAAGAGGGATTGGTTACCGAGAGCATCAACAACTATTTTCACGTAAAAAATGTGCGGCTCTACGAAGGCCCGGATGCCAATGTTCCCAAAGGAGAACGTAAATACCTGAAACATTTTAATGCCAAAGATACACGTTACGTATGGGTTGAAATTACCAGTGATAACCTCATCAAAAAATACGAGCACTGGATGTGTGAGTTTTTTTTCAACTTTAAAACACATAGCGGACAACTAAAAGGAAGCATTGATAAACTGCAAATGGTAACAAATAAAGATGATGAATTTATTTGTACCATCGGGTGGGGTTCTGACCACCGGGGCACGTGGGGGCAGGATATGTACACCGTAGAAATTGTTTTCATGGATCAGATTGTTGCTTACATTTCATTTGAGGTGGGCGATGCCGAAATAGAAGCAACCGTTGATGATGAGGTAATAGTCCCGGTAATTGCCAAAACACCGGCAAGCGACCGCTTTAAGCAAGAAGCCGAGAATATGGATGAGGTGATGAAGAGCATGGACGAACTCATAGGCCTCGAATCCATTAAAGCAAAAATTAAAGACTATACCAACTACCTTAACTTTATTCGCCTGCGCAAAGACAAAGGATTTGAAGACGAGGATAAAATTAATTTGCATGCCGTGTTTACCGGTAATCCCGGAACAGGTAAAACCACCGTGGCCAAAATGCTCGGGAAAATTTATAAAAAATTAGGCCTGCTCAGCAAAGGGCATGTATTTGAAGTTGACCGCAGTGATTTGGTTGCAGAATTTATAGGGCAAACAGCTCCCAAAACCAAAGAGGCTATTAAAAAAGCAAAGGGTGGAATTTTATTTATTGACGAAGCATACTCGCTGGCCAGAAAAAATGACGACTCGAAAGATTTTGGCAAAGAGGTAATAGAAATTTTACTCAAAGAGATGAGTGACGGGGATGGCGATATTGCCATTATTGTAGCCGGTTACCCCGAGGAGATGAATAATTTTCTTGGATCAAACCCAGGGCTTAAATCCCGTTTTAATATGTACTACGAGTTTCCTGATTACACGCCACAGGAACTGATGCTGATTGCCGAATTCAGCTGCGGAAAGAAAAATATTTTATTCAATGGTGAATCGCGCGAATTTTTATACAAAAAATTAGTTGAATCATACCGCGAGCGCGACAGCACTTTTGGCAATGCCCGTTATGTAAATTCATTGATTGACGAAGCCAAAATGAATATGGGATTGCGGGTGATGCAAAGCGTAGACCCGGCCAAATTATCGAAAGAAGAACTTTCAACCATAACAGTAGCCGATTTAGAAAAAATATTTGGCGTACGCAAACGCATGGTGGCCGATATTCCTATTGATGAAGATTTGCTGAAGAGTTCGCTCAACTCGCTGCATAACATGATTGGGCTCGACCCGGTGAAAAATGAAATTGACGAGCTGGTGAAATTGGTTCGTTTTTACCGCGAAATTGGCAAAGATGTACGTCAAACATTTTCATTGCACACGGTATTTACCGGTAATCCCGGAACAGGAAAAACTACTGTGGCCCGTATTCTTGCTCAAATTTACAAATCGCTTGGCATACTGGAGCGGGGCAATCTGGTAGAATGCGACCGTCAGGGATTAGTAGGCGGATATATTGGACAAACGGCTATTAAAACCAACGAAACACTTGAGCGGGCAATGGGAGGCGTTTTATTTATTGACGAGGCTTACTCCCTTACCGAAGGAGGAGAAAATGATTACGGCCGAGAAGCCATTGAAACCATTTTAAAACGGATGGAAGACCGCAGAGGCGACTTTGTGGTAATTGCAGCCGGATACACCGATAATATGCGCAGATTTCTTGAATCGAACCCCGGTTTAAAATCGCGTTTCGACAAAGAACTGCATTTTGATGATTACAGCGCCACGCAGCTTTATGATATTGCCGTAAAAATGTTTGCCGACAACAATATTAAACCGGATAAAGAATGTGCTAAGTTTTTGAAAAATTTTCTGAGCGACATGCACACGTTCAAAGACAAATATTTTGGCAATGCGCGGTCGGTAAGGAGAATTGTGGAAGAAGCCATTAAAAATCAACATTTGCGCTTGGCAAAATTAGAAGCTGCTAAACGAACTTCTGATATGATTAAAATACTTGCGCTGGCCGATGTGGAGGAATTTAAAATTGATAAAGATGCAGGTGATAAAAATGCACCGAGCATCGGGTTTAAAATAAATTCGTAACGCAACCCTATTGAAAGGAAAAAAGCTCATCAGCATGCTGGTGTTTGTACTCAGCATTTTGATTTTTGAATTGCTGAGCAGCAAACTCTCGGAATATATTTTAGGCATTAAACGTTTTGCCCTAAGCCCGTACAAAGCCACTCTGGTTGGTATGGCGGTAATCGTTTTTGTTTTGTTTCCTGCATATAAATGGATGGACAGCGCGGTGCAGCGTTTTACCAAAAAATTTCTGACAGCAGGTAAAAATATTGCAGGCACTTACATCAGCATTTCTCTGATGTTTTTCATTTGTTTCTTGATACTCTTTTTGCTTTACCTCAACAGGTGGTTTTCCATTTCGGCAACGCAGGGAGTAAAAAAGATAATGCTTTGGCTTCTCCATTTCTTTTAAAAAAACTCACTTCAAACCTGTCTGCGCCAATCCTTCTCTGATGAGTTTTATTTTTAACACCGCAGCTACCGTGATGCTATCCTGAATTTCTCCGCTCAGCACACGCTGATACAATTCGTCAAAATGAATTTTACGAACCGCTAATTTTTCATCTTCATCTGGCTGCGACTGGGTATATTCCAAATTGGTGGCAAGGTAAATATAAGCTATCTCGTCACTGGCCGAATTGCTGAGCTGCATAAACTGAATAAACTCCCAGTTATGTGCAATCACTCCAACTTCTTCGAGCAATTCCCGTTTAGCCGATTCAAGCGGTTCTACATTGCGGTCGCCCCCGCCTTCGGGTATTTCCCAGGTGTAGGTTTGCAGCGGATAGCGGTACTGCCCCACAATCCAGGTGTAGCCCTCTGCATCAATGGGCACCACACCTACGGCAAGTTTTTTAAATCCCACTACTGAATAAGTACCGGGATTTCCCGATGGGTTTGTTACTTCGTGATGATCTAATTTTATCCAAGGCGATTCGTAAACCTGTGTTACTTTGTGCGTGGTCCAGGGGTTGGGTTCTACAGGAAGTGGTTCCATCTATTTGGTTTGTTCTTTAATTCCGAATTTGGCAAACATATATCTTTCATACGCTTTTTTTATAGCGAATACAAAATCATAATCGGGGCTGGCTAATACAAATTCATTGGTGAAGCCGCAGTATTTTTTAAATGCAGGAATATCGGCATAATCCAATCCGGTAATATCATGCACCAGGTCTTCATTGAACCGTTTGTTTACCACACGCTCCACTTCCATTCGCCTGTACATTTGTTCAAATTTAATCATCTCTTTCCCTTTATGTGTAAAGGGAGCAATGATGGCCGAGAGGCCACCGTTTAGCGCCATTCCTCCGCCAGATGCCGAACCCATAGACGGATTCACAGTGTACCTTTGTATGAGCCCCTCATAAAATATTTTATCAGTTGCTTTTGAATCAGATGTTTTTATTGCCACCACATGTGCCGACCGCAATTGAATAACCAGTACTTTCATGTACACTTTTATCTGAAGTGTGCCTGTATTTTCATTTGTTTTATTAATGAGATTAGTTACCGGAATAGTTTGTGTCATCATTCCGGTATAAGAAACAGTAAGCGTATCGCTCTTTTTAATATACAGGGTAAATCGTCCCTGCGGATCGGTAATGGCACCTCCGTCCGAACGTTTAATAATCACATAAGCCTGACTTAACGGAGTAATGCTATCGGGGCTGTAAACCCTGCCGTTTAACTGGTAACGGGGTTCCTCGTCCTGCGCAAAAACGCTGACAGTACTCACAATAAAAACAAAAAGCAAAACCCCAAACCGCATAGGCAAATTTACATATTAGCTCGCATTATTTTGTCAGAACGCAAAAGCAGCTTTAATAGTACCCCATTTAAAATCGGTTCCGCCCCTGAACTGTTTGGTTAAAAAATCTCCGCGAAACTCCAGATCAAATCCACCAATGGTAATTCCAAGTGAGGCATGGTAATTCCACAACTGCCGCTTTACCTCATTGGGTGCTAATACATACTGATTTTTTTGTTGCTTAATCAATCCTCCTTCAAGAGTGGCATCAAAAGCATTCATAATATATTCCTGCCCGAAACGCAGGCAAAGCTGCGCTCTGCTCACCCTTTTGTAATGAATATTTCGGCTGTTATTAGGCCCCAGGCTGCTGAGGTAAGGATTTAAAAAACCCATGCGGATAAAATACCCGGCACTTCCTTTTATATCAATCATGCCCACGTTTGCCTCGGCTGTTGCAAATCCCTCTATTAAATGTGCAAATTTAAAAGCAAGGTAATCGGCCCGCAGCCGGTACTGAATAGCCAGGGAATTACTCAGTTGCTTATCCCATCCTTTTGGAGTGTTATTGGGCGGGATTAAATGCCCCAGCGATTGCACCTGCTTACCTAAAGCCGATTTACCCAAAACACCCACCCAAAAATCGGAAGTGAGCCGGTAACGGCTTTTGATATTATTACTTACCCCGTTCAATCCAAACAGCAGATATGAAGCAAACGGACGATCGCCATAGGTAATGCCCGTATCATTTAAATCGCGGGGGGTGTACATATTAGATATAAGCGACAACCCTTGGTAATAATCGGTTTGTGAGCCCCGGGTTTTTATATTGGCCCATTTTAGCGGACTCTCCTTAAGCAATTCATGGTAGGTAAAAAAACAAATGCCATTGGTAAAATACTTATCGGTTTTAAAGAAAATATCATTGGCAAAATGAAATCCCGCAATGTTTTCGTCAGATCGGTTTTTGAATACCTGCCGTTGCCCTAAAGCCACCCGGATGCCCGCGAGCCACACCCAGCATATTGTTACCATATAAAACCAATGAGATTTCATGAAGAAGGCGCAAGATATAACAGCCGTTCAAACTTTTTAAACGGCCGTTTATCGAAAATATTCATTTCCTGAGTTCCAAAGCGTATTTTGCAGCTTTAATTCAAAATAAATTTTATGAAACGTATTTTTATTCAACTGGTACTTATTCTGGTTGCCTTTTCAGCTTTCGCCCAGAAAAAAGAAGCCAAGGCTCCCGACAACTGGTTTAATCTGGACCCGAAAAAAAATAAGGTAAACGGTATTGGAACCGAACGCGCCTACAGTGAATTGCTGAAAAACAAAAAATCAAACACAGTAGTAGTAGCCGTGATTGACGGTGGAACCGATATTTACCATGAAGACCTGAAAGATATTATCTGGACCAATGAAGATGAAATTCCAAACAACGGAATTGATGATGACCACAACGGATATATAGACGATATTCACGGATGGAATTTTATTGGCGGGCACAATCCCGACTCAAACGTGAAAGAAGATACCTACGAACTTACCCGTTTATATGCACACCTCAATTCGCTTTACGGCAAAATAGATAAAAGCAAAGTTTCTCCACAAAAGAAAACCGAGTACGAAAAATACGAGCGCGTTAAAAAAGTATATGAAGACGAAAAAGAACGCTACACCAAAGGCTTGCACCGCATCTCCGAAATTGCCAAGGGAGTAGAAGCGGTATTAACTAAAATAGGCAAGCAGGAACCAACCGTGGGCGAAGTAGAAAACTTTAAACCTACAAACGACCGCGAAGAGAAAGGACGTGCAGCCCTGCTGAGTTCCCTAACCAAATCTATTAAAATTGAAATGACCAATGTGAAGCCCGACATCTCTTTTATTATTACCATGAGTGTGCTTACACAAACCGGAACGGCCGACAGCTGCAAAAAAATGCTGAGCAGTTTTATTGAGTACTACAGCAAATACCTGAACTACCATTTGAATACCGATTTTGATACCCGCAAAACAGTGGTGATGGATAACTACGAAAAAATGAATGATATTTCGTATGGCAACAACAATGTGAAAGGGCCCAGTGCCGGTCATGGTTCGCACGTAGCCGGAATTATTGCTGCCATGCGCAACAACAATATTGGTATAAAAGGAGTAGCCGATAACGTACGTATTATGGTGCTGCGTGTAGTGCCCGATGGTGACGAGCGCGATAAAGACGTGGCCAATGCCATTAGGTATGCAGCCGACAACGGAGCAAAAGTTATCAATATGAGTTTTGGCAAAGCCTGGTCGTGGAATAAAAAAGCGGTTGACGAAGCTGCCAAATATGCCAGCGATAAAGATGTGCTGCTGGTACATGCAGCAGGAAATGATAATAAAGATCTCGAAAAGTATTATAACTACCCCAGCGACCAGTTTGAAGGAACCGAAGATGTGATTCCAAACTGGATTGAAGTGGGTGCCTCGTCATGGATGAAAGGCAAACTTGTTCCAGCCAGTTTTTCAAACTACGGAATGGAAGCAGTTGACTTATTTGCTCCGGGTGTAGATATCTATTCTACAGTTCCCGATACAAACAAGTACGACTCGTATGACGGAACAAGTATGGCCGCTCCGGTTACCGCAGGTGCTGCCGCTTTAATTCGCTCGTATTATCCAAACCTCACCGCCACACAGGTAAAAGAAATTTTAATGAAAAGTGTTACCCCGGTAAAAGGCAAAGTAAAAATGCCCGGTAAAAAAGATAAAGTGAAAATGAAAATGCTGTGTAAAACCGGTGGTATTGTAAATGTGTATAATGCCCTTATACTGGCTGAAACATACAAGTAACACGTAACTCACAACTCCATAAAAAAGCAGACCCGAAAAGTCTGCTTTTTTTATGCCTTATGATTAATGAATTATTTCGCCACTAACCGCTTGAGCCAATACCCGCATACCATCACGCCTAGCGCTCCGCTAAAGGCAAGTCCCATATCTTTTTGTGCATCCCACACATCGCCCTGAGTGCCCAAGTAGGCAATTCCTTCTGACGGGAAAAAAATATCGGCCACGGCCCACTCTACCAGTTCGTAGGCGGCACTGAAGGACAGGGTAATTTCTACCGGCAAAGTCCAGCACACCCAATTGGGCCATTGAAAATGATTGATAAAATAATCGCGCATGGGATAGGTAAGTAAAAATCCGAAACTGAAATGAACAATGCGGTCGTAATGGTTGCGCTCCAGATGAAGCGTATCTTTTAGCCAGTAACCAAAAGGATTCTCGGCATAGGTATATTCGGCTCCGTAAATATGAAGCATGCCGTACACAAACAACAGCGTATAACTTAAATCACTAAATTTAAACTTGCGGTATCCGGCAAACAGCACTGCGAGGATAAATGCAGTGAGTGTATTTTCGGTAAACCAGTTGGTGCGGTCAGTAGTGTTTATAAAAGTAATAACCCAGCATATAAAAAAAACAAAGACATAAGTTTTAAGCAATGCGTTTTCCTTAAATGAAACACGAAGCGAATGAGAGGCGGTAGTAAACACCATACGGGTTAGGGTATATTAGAAAAAATTACTGCTTAAAAATCTGCCTGCTCACAAATTCGGCATGAGCCATTTTATTATGAGGCATTACATACCCGCCTCCGTGGTAGCATGTTTTTTCTTCGGGTGCGGGCAGTTTCACAAAATTTTCTTTTGCGGTAACAGCTACCTGCTTTCCTACTTCTTCCAGCAAAATATCATCGGCCCACATTTGTCCTTTCCCTGTCAGGTAAAATCCGTAAACAACCTTCTCGGCTTCTTGCGGCACATCGAGTACTACTTCTCTTTTCAGCCATCCCTTTGCTCCGGCAGCCATGCCGTTGTCGGTATTATCAAAAGCCAGCATATAGTTTTTATTTTCCAATCGCAGCCACAATCCGGCAGCAGCACCGGGTTCATTTGCTTTTAACCAGGCCGAGAACCGTACCCGTTTTCCGGCAAAGGCGCGGGCATCTGTGCTTTTCCTCAGCGTTCCATAATCAGAAGGATCAATCTCCTCTCCTTTTATGGAGCGAATACTGAGTACATCATTTCCTGTTCTTCCTTCCCCTTTACTCAATCCGTTTTCGTAATACGAAGGAATACCGGGGC
>Ga0268298_10005293_pt1 | contig 12163 bp, 7 predicted proteins | sample WWTPWeurt_MetaG_FD_194462 | JGI IMG/M metagenome (GOLD analysis project Ga0268298, IMG submission 194462) | Activated sludge microbial communities from WWTP in Nijmegen, Gelderland, Netherland - WWTP Weurt | ecosystem: Engineered > WWTP > Aerobic digester > Activated sludge | place: Netherlands...
GCGTCGGGTGCTCTCTGTATTACTCTGGACATCCAGACAAAGCGCTCGAGCCGACAAAGCGCGCGCTTTGGGTGCAAGAACTCGTTCTGGGGCACGACAATCTCGAGGTCGCCAATACTAGAAAGAATCTTGCACGAGTCTACGATGCTCTCAGTCGCTTTGATGAAGCGGAGCCGCATTATGTAGCGGCCATGAATACCTACAAGAATAAGGATCAGAGTAAATCACACGCGTATGCGGAAACGTTGTGTTTCTATGGTGACCATCAGATGTTCATGCGAAAGTACGATGATTCGCTTGGACACTACAAAGAGGCGCGTTTGATTTTGGCCGATCTTCAAATGCAGGGAACGCGCGAATACGCCTGGACTTTGCAGCGCGTTGCCAATGCTCTGAAGGCGTTGAATAGACATGACGAAGCGCAGCCTATAGATGCTGAAGCCGCAAAGATTTTGGGTAAGGTCTAAGTCGAACGCGAAGTAGAAGTGAAAATCAGGATCAAATCTCTACTCGAATCAAAAATCGAATAGAGATTTGAAAATCGAGAATAGAAATTGAAGAATGAGATGCCGGCTGGAAGCCGGCGCTCCGGCCGAGCTCCGGCCGAGCTCCTGCCGAATTGCGGCCGAGCTCCTGCCGAATTGCGGCCGAGCTACATACCTAGCAATTTGAATACGGGAGGTAGAGCCATGCTCAGCAGTCCGCCGATGAGAAAAGCTGCTATCCAGGAGCCAATCCAAATTGTGAATGCAACTTTTGGTCCGCGCTCTTTTGTCATAACACCGACAGTTGCGATGCATGGTACGAAGAGCGTGATTACGATCATAGCGGTGAGAGCCTGCGCGGCGGTCATTGAAACTTCGGTCAAACCGAAGGATGCGAAGTCTCGGCGGACTATGCCCAGTACGAAAGTCGTGGCTATGCGCGGATCGGCAGGAAGATGAAGCCAGCTGACGGTGATCGGCTGCAGTGCATTGACGAACAACGAGAGAATTCCAGTCATGTGAGCGACGCTGACAGCAAAGCCGGCGATAAAAAATGGCTTGGTCGCCTCTTTGAGGAAGTTCCAGGATTTCGACCAGGTTTTTTTCAACACATTATCGAGTCTGGGTAATCGCATTGGTGGCAGGTCCATGATCAATGCGTCTGATTTGCCTGGTAGCACCATATTCAGTGCTACTCCAGTAGTAGCGAGAATGCTGGTGACAATTGCGCCATAGATAGCCCAAGCGGAAAGACCGCCTATTTGAGCCAATGTTCCTGAGACGACGCCGAGTTGAGCCGAGCATGGAATGGCTACTCCGAGCAGTGCAGTCGCGATCAATTTTTCTCGCCGAGTGCTGAGTAGGCGGGTCGTGATTGTGGCCATGGTCACGCAACCAAGTCCGAGAATCAGAGGAATAATGGCGCGACCATTGAGACCGACCTTGTTCAATACCCTGTCTACAAGTACGGCAAGTCTGGGAAGGTAGCCTGAATCTTCCAACATTGAGAGTCCGAAGTAAAAGCCGAGGACCAGCGGGAAGAGCAAACCGAGCAGGTAGGTGACTGTCAGCGTCAGCATCCCGTATTCGCCGACCAGTATGTTGCCGAGTACAGACTTTGCAGAGGGATGGCTCCAGAAATCGTATTTAACTTCTGCCGGAGCGGCTGTTTTCAATGCCGAGTCCAGTTTTGCGCTAGCTAAATTATTGGCGAAAGTACCTTGAGGAAAGTCGAAGGTTCTATCTTCGATTGTTATTGTGCAAGGAAAGGTGCTTGCTGCAACGCGCCTTATCAGAGGCTCGTAGTAAACTTTCATGCCTTTTTTCTCGGTGATATCCACAACCGTACCGGCAGCGAATACACCAAGCAATTGATAGAAGATCATGTAGCAGACGAAAGCTGCGGCTATAGTTCCTGCCACAGGATGAAGAAGCAACCTTCCCAACTTTGTAGAGAATGTTTTTTTCTTCGATAGTGATTTGACGCAGACCTCGGCGACTTCGTTGACCCTCTGCCGTCTGCATCGGTAAATGTCGGCGCGATGACTTTGCTTCTGTTCCAGCATTTGTCCTAGCGCGTTTTCACCCAAACTGCGTTCGGCTTTTAAGGCTGTTATCACATGTGCGTGTGCTTCGATAGACTGGTTATCTTCCTCTAGAATCAAGATTGCATGCGCCTGAGGAATGTTGCAGTCGAGAAGCGGCGCAAGCAAGGGAGATAATGAAGGCTCACATTTTCCTTTGCGCGCGTTCGGAATATTGGCGATTATTCCTTCGATTCCTTCTTTGCAGACGGCGACGCTCGTAATAACAGGAACACCAAGCATTTCGCTGAGAGTCGCTGTATCGATGAGCAGCCCTCTGTGTTTTGCCTCGTCCCACTGATTGATCACCACGAGCATTCTTTTGCCCATGTCTATCATTTGTTGGGTCAGGAAAAGATCGCGCTCCAGGCTGAGGGCGGAGACAACGTTAACGACCAGCTCTGCATCGACGATTAGCTTGCGGGCAGCTTTCTCTTCGTCGTTAAAACTGGAGACGCCATAAACACCTGGTGTATCGACGAGCTCGTGTTCGCCGAAACTACCGTGTGCAATGTCGATGGTCGTGCCTGGATAATTGGAAACGTCAGCGCTCAATCCGGTAAGCGCATTGAAAATCACTGATTTGCCGACATTCGGATTGCCTGCCAGCACAATTTTCAGGTGCGAACGGACGCCGGGCTCCAGCCCGCGCGGCCTTGCTTCCAGGACGCTGTCAATTCCAGTCGCCATTGCCTCTCCAGCTTTGATGAGTTGAAGTTTATCAGCTACTTACAAGCGCTTCAACTTATTGAAAGAAAAGATAACTATGGTTTTGGTTCCGCACGTATCTCGGGACCATCGTGCTAAAGTCAAGCACGTTGCGACTTATATGCTTGGAATAAGCGGTCGCACCAGTGATTTCGGCAGGAGAGGAGGCTGAATCGGCAAGATGATCTTTTGTTCATCTCACCACTTCAGGTCTTTTGTTCTGGCTCTTTCGATGGTGGGCAGCTTACTTCTGCCTTTCGCAGCTGTTGCGCAGGTGCCGCTGGACGGTAAGCTGCCTCTTTCCCCGTCATCGAGCGCTGCACCGTCCGCCAGTTCAATTTCCCCGCCAGCAAAACCGGCAACATCGGTCACATCCCCGTCTGCAAACCCTAACGGCTCGGCAGTCCCCGCTCCGGCCGCGACGTCCAGTCCTGCGCCTGCAGCCGGGTCTTCAGCTTTGCCGTCGTCGTTTACCCAAGTACGAGCTAAAGGTCCGCCGCAACCAAAAGAGTATTCGCTGCCCAACGGTCTGCGCATAGTTCTGGTCGAAGAACATTCTCTTCCTGTCGTCTCCTGTCTCGTCTGGTACCGGGTTGGTGCCCGTAATGAAAGACCAGGCGGCACGGGACTTTCGCACATGGTTGAACATATGGCGTTCGACGAGGTGGGTACTTTCCGGAAAGGCGAACTTGGCGCCACAATAGTGCGCAACGGCGGGCAGTTCAACGGCTTTACCAGCGACGATTTCACCGCTTTCTTCGAGACTCTGCATCCAGCCAAGCTTGATCTGGCTCTGAAGATAGAGGCGATGCGCATGCGTTCCGTGCGTTTTACCAAGGCCGCTGTCCAAGCTGAAATTGCCAATCTGAAAAAGGAATTCGAAGACGAGAAGAACGACCCGGCTGCGATGCTCGCATCGGAGGTGCGCTGCGTTTCATTCTTGCACCATCCCTACGGCAGTCCTACGCGGGGTTGGCTGCCCGATGTGGAAAATCTGACAGCCGAGGACGCCAAAGGTTTTTACGATCGTTTTTACGTTCCGAACAATGCGACGCTTGTGCTGGTGGGAGACTTCAACTCCGCCAATGCACTGGCGTCGATCAAAAAATACTTCGGTGCATTTGCACGTTCTGCAACACCCATCCCGATAATTCGCGCAAGAGAGCCGGAGCAACGCGCAGAACGCCGAGTCTTAATGAAGTATCCGGGAAAGACCGAATTGCTGCAGATTTCTTATCATGCCCCTTCGATTGCCGAGCAAGACAGTGCTCCCATGGCTGTGCTGGAGAAGCTCCTGAATGCCAGTATTTCCGGACGATTGAAAACGAAATTGATGGAGCCGAAGATTTGCGCTGGTGCAAATTGCCAGTTTGAACTCAAGCACGATCCCGGTTTGATCACTTTCACCGCCACACCTGCTGCTGGTCAGACGCTGCAGAAAACCTTGGATGCAATTGATGGACTGATTGCACAATTGAGAAGCCAGAACGTCAGTGACGCAGAACTTCGACGCGCCAAGAATCAAGCTGAGTTTGCCTGCTTCTCTGAGCGTGATGGTCCGTACCGCACAGGGTTCTATGTCGGCTACTTCGATAGTATCAGCTCCTGGAAAAGTGCATACAACTGGCCAGAGCGTTTGCGCACCGTCAGCAGTGCTGACTTGCTTCGCGTGGCTCGTATCTATCTCGTTCCTGAAAATCGTGTAGTGGGCTTCCTATCTTCCTCTTCAACGCCAAAACCGGCGCCGCAGCCCCCTTCACCGCCGCCCTCCAAGCAGAGCCCGCCGAAGACACCTCAGGCGGATACACACATTGATAAAAATCACGGTCATACCCCAATCAGTTTTGAGGGCTCCAGACAAACTCTGGTCGGCTACAAGAAGGACGATTCTGCAGCCTCTCCCGAAGTCCTGAGATTGGCGCAGAAAACATCTTCAAGCAAGTCGGATGCAGGAAAGAGCAGTGATAAGAAAGGCGCTGCCAAATCTGCGGAAACGAAGAAATCCGAGGAAACGAAGAAATCCGATGCTTCGAAATCGCAAGATGCGAAGAAAGCGGATACGAAAGCCGCAGACGCGAAAAAGGCTGATTCAAAGTCCAGCGACTCGAAAAAGAACGAATCTAAGAAGTCTGAAACTGCAAAAGGGGCTGACGCGAAGAAGCCCGATGCAGCCAAAGCTGCGGATCCTAAGAAAGTTGAGCCGGCAAAAGCGGTTGCGCCGGCAAATAATGCAAAACCTGCAGCTGCTGCTGCAAGCAGCGGTACCACAACTCGTCCTCCGGTCACTAAAGCTGGTGCTCCTCGTCCACCAGCAGGCAGCAGCTTGCACACAGGGCACTATACGCGCAAAGTCCTGAAAAATGGTCTGACTGTAATCGCGTTTGAAAGCCGTCTTTGCCCCATTGTACAGATTACCGGCGCCATCCGTGCTGGAGAGGCCTATGAGCCCGCCGCCAAGCCTGGTCTGGCTATGACACTGGCAAATGCGCTCAATTATGGAACTCAACACGCTACCAGAGCTCAATTGCAGGCAGTCCAGGAAGACCTGGGACTGCCACCGCAGGCGATGCTAAAGTTCGAACCGGGAGTTGAGCAGATTACATTCCAAACCCGCTGTCTTGCAAAAGATATGGTTCAGCAACTCGGGATTGTCGCTGAATCTATTGCGTCCCCTGCGCTTGCAGATGCAGAGCTGGAGAAGGCCAAGCAAGATGCGATTTCGCAGTTGCGGCGTTCTGACGAAACAGTTGCAGCGCGCGTTAATCGAGCTTTGATGCGCAGTTTGTTAGCTGCCAATTCTCCTCACTTTCCCTCTGATCCTTCGGAAAAAGCAAAGGTAATCGAGTCTCTGAAACAGAGCGAAATAAAGGACTATTACAACAACACTGTCGGTCCTGGCAGTACGATGATCGTGATTGCCGGAGACTTTGACGGTGAGCAAGCTATTAAGTCGGCTGAGGCTGTATTCGAAAATTGGCAAACCAATCCCCGATTAGCTGGTGAACCGAGTTTGGTACCATCGACGCGCCGGTCTCTCAAGGTCTCGGTTCCAACTAAAGACCGCTCGCAGACAATGGTCTGCATAGGAAAGCTGGTCAAGACATCGCCTAGTGACAGAGATTTTTGTAATCTTGCTATCGCCGATTGTGCGCTGACAAACCATCCGATCTTTTCTCGTTTGGTCCAGAGGGACACTGACGAGGCGGTCCTCGCCACTAGTCTTTCAACTGAGGACATAAACTCGAGATTTCAGTCTATAGGCGGGCTGACCTCCTGGTCTTTGATCGTGCCTACCGAGCCGGAAGCGGTCGCTCGGGAAGTTAATACTATTAATACTGAACTGAAAGCTTTCGTCGCCAAAGGAATGACGCCGAATGAAATTCAGGAAGTGAAAAGGTATCTTTCCGGGGTAATTTGTGTGCGATATATGCCGAACTTGTCCGCGGCAGCAAAGAGCGTGCTGGACGCCGCTTTGGAACGTGCTGAAGGGGACTTTGTTGGTGAGCTGCTTTTGAAGATCGCAAATGCCGATGGCGAATCTATTAACCGGTTTATAAGGAATGTTTTTCGACCGGACCAAGCAACGCTGGTCGTCGCTGGCGACAAGCAGGCTATCAAGCAGGTGCAGCCTAAGCCGGATGTCGACTCGAGAGTGCGCGCCGGTGCCGCTGAGGCACGAGTTGGAGACAAACCAGAGACAGTTTCACCTCAGTAAAATTTCAAGTCGTGTTGCCAAGCAAGGCGGGTGGAAGAATGAAAATTTTTACGAAGTCAAGAAATGGTTTGGCGAAACCTGAGTTGTCGTTAACATAAGGGCGATATGCTTCGATTGGCAGTCCAATATAAGCGAATCGGGTTTTCAAGAGCCTCCAATCGCTGAACTGTTGAGGTCTTTCGCTGCCACCATCCGTGGTTACGTAATTGTGAAAACTTAGACCACTGGACCGACTCCGTTTAATCTTCTTTTGCTTCAGGTTGTCATTTAATTAATGTGTTGAGCCAACCAAGGCGCTTTTCCCTGTCTGTGTACGCAATTTGGGAGGTTGTAAAATTCCGCAACATCAATCCTGGCGGGAATCTTGAGACTTAGTGAAGATGTTTGACTTCCGGCTACAAATTCCGATAAGATGCAGTGTCGGTCATTTAGGTAATCCCAGTGTCAGACCTTTTTAGGCAAAACCCCGGTGTAAATGTGATGACTACAGTAGCCAGTCGCGACAGAGACACAATTGAAATCGAACCGCTTCCCGAGTACACACGTGAGGAACTCGGCTATAAGAAGGACGTCTCCAACGCTATGCCGTCCCTCAATCCTTCAGCCAATGTCACTTCATCAGGAAGCTTTGAACGATGGGAGCGTTCACCAATTGTGGAAACCGAAGAACAACATTCAGATGTCTTAGAGGCTCTTTGGCCCGGCGTGCATCATGATTTTGAGCGCACAGCCAATACCTCCAAGAGAGGACCCAGTTTTTATTTGACGATCGGATTCATGGGAGGCGCAATTGTCTCCATGCTTGCCGTGTGGGGATTTTCCACAGTGTCATCTGTGGTGGCAAATGCTGGAAGCGGCAACCCCAACAAGATCGTCGTCACTCAAGGTCAGCAAGGCAAAGCTCAAAACGGAGCCCCGCAAACAGCTGCGCCTGCAACCGCCGGCACGGACGTGATCGTACCGCTGGCGTCTACATACGAAGTTCAAAACGGCGACACCCTAGCTGTGATTGCATTGCGCAATTACAAGCACGCCAGCCCGCGCTTGTTGGATGAAATCTGCCGCGCTAATGGCATGCGTAACGCGAACGTGCTCAGCCTCGGACAAAAGATCACCCTTCCGGAATATCACCGCGCAACCAGCCAGGTAGCATCGACAACAAGCAATCCTATTCAATAGTTCGTTTATGTAGGATTGAGAGGAATTGTCACGCTCGACGCTCACGACAGAGGACGTACTTGCTCTTCTCAATGAGCGGTTGTCTTCGTACGAGCATCGCCCGCAGCAGATTGAACTCGCGCATGCCATAGAGCGTACTTTCAAAACTCAGCAAACCGGGTTGTTCGAGGCCGGAACTGGCATTGGAAAGAGCTTTGCGGCTCTCATACCGGCTATTTTGTCCGGAAAGAAAGTCGTCGTATCTACCAACACGATCGCCCTGCAAGAGCAGTACATCAACAAGGACATTCCGGCTCTTAAAGAAATTCTGCCCTTTCATTTCGATGCAGCATTGATGAAGGGCCGCGGAAACTATCTTGGACTGCGCCGCTTCGAAGATCATCTTCTTGAGCAATCAATCGATGAGGAATTCGTCGACTGGGTGCATGATACCGAAACTGGTGATATGTCTGAATTGGACTTTGTGCCTCCCTTGGATGTCTGGATGGAGGTCAACTCGGATTCTGACGACTGCTTCCGAAATCGTTGTCCCAAATTCGCCGAATGTTTTTACTTTGAAGCCCGCCGCCGCGCTGAGAAAGCCGACATACTCGTCGTCAATCATGCGTTGCTCCTTGCTGATGCCGCATCCTACGGAAACATTCTTCCTCAATACGACATGCTGATCGTGGATGAAGCGCATCACCTGCCGGATGTTGCCACGGATGTTTTTAGCAACGGTATCAGCAATCGAGGTGTGCGAATAACGGCTTCTAAAGCCCTGAAAAAGGTGCAGGCGCCCTTGGGCTTGATCCGGGATCTGGAACTCGAGTCCACTGAGTTTTTCCATCGCCTCGCTTTTGCATTCCCGGCAATGAAAACCCGTATACGTGAGCCGATTGATGGTGCGCACGAATTTGCTTTGACTCTAAAACAGCTTAAGAAGTGGCTGGAAGACGAGACCTTTGAAGGTGTTCTCGACGTCGGTCAGGAGCGCGAGCGTGCGCGACTGAAGGCAAAGGCGATCATCTCTACCCTTGGTGGATATATCAATTGCCTGGAAATAATGGCAAAGCCAGACCCGAATTGGGTTCTGTGGATTGAAAAGGGAGACAACCATTTTTCGAAAGTGGAAGTGGTGGCCGCACCTTTAGATGTCTCCGGATATATACATGATTATGTTCTAGACAAAACCGGTCTTTCCTCTTCTGTATGGATGTCGGCGACACTGGCGACCGGCGGCGAAGATCCGTTCGCGTATTTCAAGCGCTCATGCGGAATGCAGGGGCATGTCATTCAATCGAAGATTTCCAGTCCTTTTGATTTCGAAAAGCAAGCGCTGCTCTACTTGCCGAGAAATCTTCCGGAGCCGAATACAAAAGAATTTTTGATGAAAGCGTGCGATGAGATTGAAAGGATCTTGGAACTTTCGGATGGTCGCGCCTTTGTCCTTTTCACAAGCCGCTCTTCACTGATACAGAGTTTTGAATATCTGGCTCCTCAATTGCCATTTCCGGCAAAGCGCCAGGGTGAGATGCCCAGGAAAAAACTTGTGGAATGGTTTCGTGAAACACCAAAAGCGGTGCTATTTGGAACATCGACATTCTGGGAGGGTGTTTCTGTCGAAGGCGATCAATTGAGTTGCGTGATCATCGACCGTATTCCTTTCCAGTCGCCTGATGATCCAGTGTACGAAGCTAAATGCGAAGCTATGAAGCAGGAGGGTGAGTGGAGCTGGTTCAACGATCTGGCGCTGCCTCACGCGACCATGCGCTTGAAACAGGGCGTCGGTAGGCTGATTCGGACCAAGAAAGATGTCGGCATCGTTTCTATCCTTGATGCACGCATGACTGGAAAGCAGTATGGGCGCCGGATCTTGGAGTGTTTGCCGGGCATGAGAATCGTGCGCAGCCTGAATGGTATGAATACGCTCGAGGACGTTTTCGGACCTTCTTTTGCGGCACAGCCCGAAAGTGTGGAGAGCGTCATTACGACAACTCCTGTCAGACAGACGAATAAAGGTTCTGGAAAGACTTCAAGTAAGAAATCTCATAAAGCTTCCAGTGAGACCACAGTATAAGTTGCTGCCTCTATTCGCTTTCCAGCTCTGAGTCGGGAATGACATCGTGGCGAATTAAAACCAGCGAAATCGGCGAGTGTTCGACGAGGTAGTGAACGATCGGATCTTTTTTCATAAGAAAAAAGGTGGGCGATTGCGCACCGATGGTAGTGGTTCCAACAAAGAGCAAATCGGCTTTCAGTTCAACGGCCGCCTTTACTATACCCATTGCCACTTCGCCGACTCGTACTTCCCCTGTGGCGTTTACACCCTGCTCTTTGAGTTTTGCCACCACGTCATCAATTTGCGATTTTGCTTTGTCGACTGGACGGTCCGACGATATTAGCTGTGCGACCACCCCTACCTTGTTGGGGTCCGGCACCATGCGAACGAGGACAACTTCGGCACCCAGTGCCTTGGCATGGCGCGCCGCTGCTTCGACAGTGCGGGCACTTCTTTTCGGGCTGCTGAAAGCGACTACGAATCGCACTTTTAGTCTCCCTCTCTCATGGCGTTACCCCTTCCACACTGCTTTAATCAAAAGGTAGCTCACTGCTGCAAGTGTCGCCGCCACCGGCAAGGTCAGAACCCAAGCCAGAACAATCAACTTGAGGGTTTTGGGATTGAGCTTCTCGGCTCCATGCATAGGAATCGTACCGCCGGCTACGGCAGAACTCAAGGTATGGGTCGTACTGATTGGCGCACCAATTGCAGAGGCAATCATAATGATCATGGCCGTGCTCATGGAGGCACCGAAACCCTGCGCGTGGCTCAAACGCTCACGGCTGATTTTGGTTCCGACCGTGCGGATGACGCGCCAGCCACCGATGACTGTACCAAGCGCGATGGCTGTCGCAGCCGAGGCTTTCACCCATAACGGGACTTCGCCGATGGTATAGCCGTACTGAGCGAAATGGGTTGCAAGAACAAGCGTGATAATGCCCATTGTCTTTTGACCGTCATTGCTGCCGTGGCTGAAACTTACCGACGCACTGGAGAGTATATGCAACCAGCGCATCAATTTGGGATGGTGTTGGGCGCTGCTGCCTGGGTCTTCTTTGTCTTTAGAAAGTTGCAAAGCGAGCCATGTGAAAACCATGCCGGCGACAAATCCGGTCAAAGGGGAAATCAGAAGCGCCATCAAAACCTTATAGAGTTCGTGCGTATCGACGCCCTTCACACCAGCGGCGGTGACTCCAGCGCCAAAGAGGCTGCCTATAAGGCAGTGCGAAGAACTGACGGGAATGCCGAACCACCAGGTTATTACGTTCCAGAGCACGGCGGCGACAAGAACCGCCACCACTATTGACAGCGTCACGGCATCCTGGGGGATGATTTTCGTGATCACTTGTGCGACTGCCGTCCCTACGATGAGGGCACCTAGAAAGTTCAAAATCCCGCTCATAACTATCGCTACGCCGGGTTTTAGCGCTTTTGTATATATAACGGTGGCAACTGCATTTGCCGTGTCATGAAAGCCATTGACGAAGTCAAATCCAAGCGCGAGGGCAATCGCCAGTATTGCGATTGCTGTGTCCAGGTCCAGGCTCATCTCAGGTTTGCCTCAACCGACTGGCTTGGCCCAGTTCGGAAATCATGGAAGTTGCTTTTCACAAGCAATAAATAGCAGTCCCGGGGTTAAGGACAGACTAAGTAATTCGGAATGTAAAACACTTACAAGCTAAAGACTGCTTCAGCCGGCTCAAGATAAGTGGGATCTAAATAAACCCACAAATCGCCAGGGCGCCAGCTTAAGGGCTTTCGCAGAATATATCTGTACACGAAAAGCTTCTGTATAATGCGCCGGGCGGTAGGATTGTCTTCCCCTCTCGGGTCATTTGCCAACCGAGTGCGCAGCTGCATCGCTTCTCGTTTCGTATAACATAGCGCTGGTCCGCCGTTGGCTCCTTTCGAACGACAAAGAATAGCGATCTTTCCGCTCGGTTGGGGCCACCCCAGTACAAAGTATCCATCGTTGTTCATAACTATCTATGATAATTCATGTTGCGATAAAGTCCAGTGAAGCCTAGCCAATAATGCTCAGTTTCGGAAATATAGTCATTCTGCACCCAGCCGCTATAGGTGATGCCATGTTGGCGACACCTGTCGCCGCTGCACTGAAGCTGAATTACCCCGGCGCCAAAATTACTTACTGGAGTCACCCGGTACTGCGCCAGCTTTTGCTCGGTTTGAACCCACACGTCGATGAATTTATAGACTATTCCCGCGACCAGGGTTTCTTTCAGATGGTCAAACAGATTGAGGCTATGAAGCCCGATCTTTTTGTCGACCTATCTAATTCGAGCAAATTGAAGTTTTTACCCTGGTTCACCCGCGTCCCTATAGTGCGCTATCAGAAGCAGAGGTCTGACACCCCGTCGACTATGCATGCCGTCGACAATTTTTTAGCGACAGTCAAACACCTCTGTCCCGAAATGCCCGACCCTCTATTTCC
>Ga0268298_10005294_pt1 | contig 12161 bp, 5 predicted proteins | sample WWTPWeurt_MetaG_FD_194462 | JGI IMG/M metagenome (GOLD analysis project Ga0268298, IMG submission 194462) | Activated sludge microbial communities from WWTP in Nijmegen, Gelderland, Netherland - WWTP Weurt | ecosystem: Engineered > WWTP > Aerobic digester > Activated sludge | place: Netherlands...
ACCAACTCCACGGTGCCGGCGTCCACCCGGGAAATGTAGGGCACCGCGTTTTTGGGCGAATACTGCATCGCCACCTTGCGGGCCCCCCGCAGGGTCCGGGCCAGGCCGGCTTCCAGCTCGCGCCAGGTGGCGTAGGAAAGTGTTCGGCCGGGCAAATGATCAAGGGCGTCGGGTTCGATGCGATGCACTAATTTAACGGGCGCCCCACGGCCCGGCACGAAATAGAGCCAGCGACGGGTGAAAAACTTATTGGCGGGGACCCGGAGAAGTCGAAGAGCCAGGCGATCGTTGTTTTGGAAATAAAAGAACAGCCAACCGTCCAATCCTTCGTCGCGAAGCGCCTGTTGGACGGACCCCAAGGGAAAATGGCCTTTCGTCCATCGGTCAGACATGGAATCGAACCTGTTGCCACACGCGGCGGGTCAAACTTGAAATGGCGAGGCGGTCGATGTCCTTGGCGGGGAACCATCGATGACCCCCGGCGGCCTTTTCGAGCTTGCATCGCCAAGGATGGACGACGATTTCCCGGTGGGACAGGGTGTGTCGAAGGGCCGGCAGGGGCCGGGGCGACGAAGGAGCGGCCTGGAATCTTTCCCGAAGGAACCGGGCCACCTGGGCCGCCGGCGGCGAATCTTTGAATTCAAGTCCGGGAAATTCCCAAAGCCCGGCGTAAAGGCCCGTGGGCGGTCGGCGGCGGAGGAGCCAGCGGCCGCCCTGTTCAACGATGGCCGCGTGGAAGTGCAGAAGTTTTTTCGGACCTTCGGCCCCCACCACGGGGAGGTCCGAGACGCGACCGTTCCGGTTCGCCCAACACCCCGCGGCCAGGGGGCACGCCCCGCAATCGGGGTTGGCCGGCTTGCAGACCGTGGCCCCCAGGTCCATGAGGGCGGAATTGAAGTGCCGCGCCCCGTCGGGGGGGACCAGGGACCGCGCCAAATCCCAGATTTTCTTAAGGACCGGGGGGTCCTTCGTGTTCCGGCGAATACCGTAGACCCGGGCCAGGACCCGGATCACGTTGCCGTCCACCAGGGCTTCGGATTGATTGTAGGCGAAGGACAATAGCGCGCCGGCGGTGTAGGGCCCCACGCCGGAAAGGTCCTCCACCGCCGCCCGGGTTCGGGGCAGGCGGCCGCCGTGTTCGGCGACAATTGTTTGGGCGGCTTTTTGCAGATTCCGCGCCCGGGCGTAGTAACCGAGGCCCGACCAAAGCGCCAGAACCTTTTCCTGCGGAGCCCGGGACAGGGCCTTGAAGGTCGGAAATCGTTTCAAGAAACGATGGAAATAGGGAACGACCGTTTGGACCCCGGTTTGCTGGAGCATGAGTTCCGACACCAAGATCCGGTAGGGGTCCCATCCCCCTTTTCGCCAGGGAAGATCGTGGCGGCCGTTTTTTTTGTACCAGGCCAACAGCCGCGATCGAAACAGGGCGGGTTTAAGGGCAGCCATGTTCCGAAAACCGTTTAAGGGAACGGGCCGGAAAGGCCCACTGGGGGGAGTTCATGGACCCGTCGGCCGGGGCCGGGAACCACGGCTCGCCGGTGTCGGCGTTTTTTAAAACGTGGATTTCCTGGGCCGGCATGTAGCTTTGCAGAAGGAGGACCCACGTGGATCCGTCCCGGGCGCGGGCGGCGTCGGCCACGATCACCGCGTGGCCGGGGGAACCGCCCTGAATATAGACATCGCCGATCTCCGGCGGTCCGCCGGCGGGAACCGCCGCGAGTTCCCGGCTGAGCGACAAGGTGCCGGCCCATCGGAAAAGCGTGAACAAATAATTTTCAAAGGACGCCCGGGAGGTGTCGGTGGACGCCCGGTGAAACCAGGCCACCCGGGAGCCCAGGACCGACGGTCGATCGCCCCCGGCCCAACGGGGCCAGGGACAGGGGTCGCCGTTGGTAAACCGAAAACAAACGTCCGCCTCCCGGCCGGCCGCGCGGAGGTATTCGGCCCGAAGGCGAATAACCGCGTCGGCGCACTGCTCCAGGTCGCGATTCCCAATGGGCATATCGACGACGGCGGCGTGGACGTCCTGCCGATTTTTGAGGGTGCCGTCATACAAGCGAACCGGGGGGCGACCGGATTTCAACGGCAATCGTTGGAGCCAACCGCCGAAGGAATTTTCAGGCGGCGAAAGACGCGCCGTTCCCCGGGGAGCTTGAAAGCGGGAATGGATCGTTTCACCCTCCGCGGCGTGGGGCCAGGGGTAAGGCCCCGGCCGGGAGGAAGCGGGGATCAACAGGAACCCCAGGAAAAAAACGGCGGAGTACAGAGGACGGCGCATGGGGCCATTCTACCAAAGGGGGGAAGGGCGGTTGTTTTTACCGACGGGCCGGGGCCCGGCCGAGGAACGGGTCAAACCGGTTTCGCTCCCGGTGAAAGGCGCCGGAAACGTAAGCGTTCCCGTCCTTGTCCGTCGCCACGCCCCAGCCGATAGTGCGATCGCCCCCGGAGCGCACGTAATCCAGGGAGAACGGGGGTCCCTCCTCCAGGGGGATTTGGGCCAAAAAGGCGCTTTGGGGTTCGTCGTCCCGATTCCGGTCCATTTCCGTCAAATACCCCGATAGCCAGAGTCCCTTCGGCGCCAGGGCGAGACCCAGGGGCCGGACCACCGGCGCCCAACGAAGGGGCTTGGGTTCAAAGGTTCGTTGGGACAAAGGCTTGAGATCGGCGGAGAAGTGGGCGACAAAACCGTGTTGTCCTTCGTACCCCGCGATCCAAAGACTGCCGTCCCCGGCCAAGACCGCGCCCCGGGCTTCGAAGTCTCCGCCCGCGGGACTGGCGTATTCGGCGAGGAGAGCGAGGTTTCGGTCGTAGTGGGCCACCCACCAGCGCTTTTCCCCCGAGGTGGAACGGCTGGAAACCGCCCCCGCCGCGTAAACGCCCCCGGCCGGGTCCGGCGCGAGGGCGCACACCCGTTGGAGGCCGCTTCCGACGTCGTCCCGGAAAATCTCTTTCAACGGCACGAGCGCCGGCGACATTTTCGCCAGCCAGGGGATTTGACCCCGGCCGTAGTGGGCCACGTTTTCGCCCAGAACCTCGTTGGCCTCGGACGGACGGTGGCCGATCCAACCGCCCAGAAAAATATTTTCCTCCGAACCCACGGCGATGGTTTGGCTGTATTTTCGCCGGCCCTCCACCGCCGGCGACCCGGTGAAAGACCCGAGGGGGTTCAAATTTCGGTCAAACTTCCCCACCCACGGGGCTTCGCCCCCGCTCAGCACGGCGACGAACCCGACGGCGTAAACGTTTCCGGCGGGGTCCACGGCCACGCCATAGGCCGCGTCCTGTCCCGGAAACAATCCGTCGATGGAACGGGCGTTCAACAATCGAAGGTCCGGCGACCAACGGCCGAGCCAAAGGGACCCGTTGATCGGACCGCCGGAGAGATAGCGCCCGGCCACGAAACTTCCCGCTTGGTAAACGTCGCCGCCGGGGCCCACCGCAACCCCGTAGGCGCGCCCATCGGCCGCGAGGTTTCGGGCAACGAAATTAAATTTTGTCGGATCGGGTTTGGCGCAAGCCGACATCAAGATCGGGACAACGGGGGCCAGGGCGCGGAAATACTTCATCGATTCCTCCACAGGTCTTTCACCGGGCCCCGGGGCGGCCGGCGCTCAGAACTTCAAACCGCCGACGAAGGCGGTGCCCCTCCCGATCCACGAGGGTCAGTTCGTGAACCCCCGCGGTCAAATCCAGGGCCTGTTGGTGAAAGTGCCGGGTCGTTCCCAAAAACCGCCCGTCCAAATGCCAATAAAGCACTTCGGCGGCCCGTCGGTGGACCGCCTCGAAAAGCGCCCGCCCCCGCTGGCCCCCCAAATCCACGGGGACGTACACCCGGGCGCCCTCGTCGGGATAGAGAAGGTCGATGGGCGAGGCGTCTTCGGCCTCGGGGGCGTTGTCCCGGCAATCCAACCGATAGGGCGGGGGCAGGCGGTATTCGGGATGGCGCGTCCGGTAGAAATATTCCTGCCCGGGCGGCAGCACGAACCAGGAACGCGTCGTCATGCGGGAGACGGCTTCGCAGCCGTCGTGGACCCGCCAGCGGCCGGTCGGATCCAAATGCAGCAACCGGTGGTGGGGGCTTTGGCGGTCGAAGGGGCTGTCGGCGGGGATCCATTGCTTTTCGGTCACGCAATCCGCCGCCGGAAGAAACCCGTCGTCCCGGCAGACGGCCGTTTCCTCCAAGTCGAAATCGGGCCGGGGAAACCAGCCGCCGGGCCCCAGCCGATTGAACAGGTCAAACAACAACGGCGCGGCGGCCAGGGTGCCGGTGAGCCCCGCCCGGGGCTCCCCGTCGGCGTTTCCCGCCCAGACGCCCACCGTGTGGCTTCCGTCGGAACCCAGGGCCCAGGCGTCCTTGAAACCCTGGCTGGTGCCCGTTTTCCAGGCGATGCGCCGGGCGTTGGCGAAGGCTTGCCAGTGGGATTCGTCCTCGGGGCGGACCACCTCGGTCAACGCCGCCTCGGTCAACCAGGCCGCTCCGGGGCCGAAATCCGCGACGCGGTTCGTTTCCGCCCGGTCGCTTTCCAGGATTCGAAGGGCGCGATAGGTGGACTGAAAGGCCCGGCCCCGCCCGCCCGCCAGCGCCGCCAGGTTGGCGTAGGCGGCGGACAGGTCCCACAAGGTCGCCTCGGCGCCGCCCAGAATGAGGCTCAAACCGTATTGATCGGCCGGGCGGAAAAGGGTGGTGAATCCCATTTTTTTTAGGAAGGCGTAAAATTTGGAGGCGCCGTAAAGCTTGAGCAATCGAACCGCCGGCACGTTCAAGGATTGGGCCAGGGCCTCCCGGGCGGGCACCGCGCCCCGGTAGCGGTTGTCGTTGTTTTCCGGGTGGAACCCGGCGAATTGAGTGGGCAGGTCCGGCAGGAGCGTGGTCGGCCCGATGTCCCCCGCCTGGAGCGCCGCCGCGAACAAAAAGGGTTTTAAGGTGCTCCCGGTGCTTCGGCGGCTCTGAACGATGTCGACGCTCCGCCCCTCTTTCCCATCCGAGTCCCCGCCGTTGCCCACGTAGGCCCGCACGGAAAAATCCCGGTGGTCAACGACGATCGCGGCGACGTTTTGAATGTCTCGGGCGCGCAGACTTTCCGCGCGCTGGGCGACGAGGTCTTCCACGGCCCGCTGAAGCGCGGGGTCCAAGGTCGACCGGATCCGTCGGCCGGCCAAGCCCCGGTCCTGGATCAACGTGTCCAGCAGGTGGACGGCGTGGGCGGGCAGTGGCAGGGGCGCGTCGGGCAGGGGCTCGGCCAGGGCGAGGGGCCAATCGGAGTCGGAAATAAATCCGGCGGCGTGCAGCCGGTTGAGCAATCGATCCCGTTTGGCCCGAAGACGGTCCCGGTTCCGGCCGGGATGCATGAGGGCGGGGCTGTTGGGCAACACCGCCAGGACGCCGGCCTCCGCCCAGGAAAGGCTTTCGGGCGCCCGACCGAAATAACGCCAGGACGCGGCCTCCAGCCCCACGATGTTCCCCCCCATGGGAGCGTGGGCGGCGTAGAGCGACAGAACGCGTTCCTTGGAGTGGGTAAGCTCCAGACCCAGGGCGAGGAACATTTCCCAAATTTTTTCGGGGACGGTCCGGGGGGGGTTGCCCCGGGCCAGGCGGATAACCTGCATCGAGAGGGTACTGGCGCCGCTCGTCACGCGGCGGCGGCGAACGGCCTCCCGCAGGGCCCGGGCCACGGCGAAGGGGTCCACGCCCCAGTGGCGTTCAAACCGCCGGTCCTCAAACTGGATGGCGGCGATTTTGAATTTCGCGGGGACGCGGTCCAACGCCGGAAAGCGCCATTGCTGGTCGGCGGCGATTTTGGCCGCCAGCAACCCGCCGTCGCGCCCCAACAGGACCGTGGACGTGGGTTCGCGGAACAACGGCCGGGGCAGGGCCGCGATGGAAAGGAGGGCGAATCCGCCGAGGGAAGCGGCCGCGACGCGAAACGCGCGCGGCCCCCGGACCGTTATTTTTCGGAACGCGTCACGTCGACCCATTGCCCCGTCGTCCGGGCGTGCTTGGTGGCGTCGTACATCGCCTCCACGGCGACGGCGGGCAGGTAGAAATGTCCGGCGTAGGTCGCGTGAAATTGTTCCTCCCAGGTCAAGACGGCTCCCGGGGCCAAGGAGAAATAACTGTTCACCCGATCGTCCCGCACGTCCCGGAATTCGACGCCTTTGTAAAGGGTGCTGCCGCCCTCAAAAGCGGGGCTTTGGATTTCCCAACCGGAGGGCACGATGTGGGTCAAAGCCAAGTTGTCCAACTTGGCGCCGGAACGGTTCCGAACCGTCACCTGGGCCGTCAGGTCCGTGCCCTGCTTGACCGAGGATGCGTCCACCGGATCCCCGTTCTTTAAATACGCGACGCTGAGCTCGAGGCCCGCGGACGCGGCGGTTTCCTCCCCGGCCTTGGGCACGCCCCGCACCGTCACGTAGGCAAAGAGGCGTCGGGACCCCGTGTTCTTGACCGTGACCGGCGCGCCCCCGGCGGGAAAGTCGGGCAGGGACTTGGAGAAGATGCGTCCTTCGCCGGTGACCGACGACGCCGCGCCGGTTCCCACCGACCAGCTGAAGGACGGCGGCTCCGCCGAAGCGTCGGCGCCGAAATAGCGCGCCATGGCCAACAGCGCGTACGCCGTTTCGTGGGTCCCCAACCATCGCTCGGCCACCAAGTCGATGGAAATGGATTGGGCCAGGGAACGGCCCCGGTCCAGGTCCTTGAGATGCGCCAGGGCGTTCAGGATCATCGCCCGGTCCCGAAGGGCCGATCCGTAGGTGGGACCGGCCGAATCGTATTTCTCCGGCTCAAGCGTGGCCTGCCCCAATTCCCGGGCGGCCTTTTCCTGGCCGGCCAGGGCGTAGGCCGCGGCCAAATTCCATTGGGCCAGGGGCGCCAGACCCGTTGATTCTTTCAACCGGTTCATGGCGCCCAGGGGCGCTTCGCCCGCCAGGGCCAGGGTGTAAAGACGGAAGGACTGTTCAATGGCCCCCCAACGGTCCCCGGGCGTCCAGGCCTGGGCCTGGCCCTTCTGATATTTGATCCATTCCGCCCGCATGTCCGCCGGCACGGCGTAACCCTTCTTCTCCGCCTCCATCAGGAAATGCCCGACGTAATTGGTGGCCCATTCGTCGGGGCCTCCCGACAGCGCCCCCGGCCAATAGACGAATCCGCCGTTGGGCGCTTGGAAGGCCCGCAGGCGGTCGATGCCGGTTTTGATGTTTTTTTCCACTTCGGCTTTTTGGGCGTCGGTGAGCTTCACCAGGTCCGGAAGATAAAGCTGGGGAAAGACCGAGGAGGTGACCTGCTCCACGCACCCGTGGGGGTAGCGGATCAATTCGCCCAGGCGCCGCTCGAGATTCAACGGCGGCAGGGCCGACACCTCCAGGTGGACCTCGTTGGTCCCCGGCAGCCCGTGGGGGACCACGGTTTCCGTCCAGGTCTGGCCGCCTTCCACGGCGCCGCCCCGGGTTTCCACGGTGGGCGGGTTGGCCGCCCGCACCGTGAGATGGGTTTCCGATCGGGTCGACGATCCGCCGCCCGCGGCCGACACCGTCACCCGGCCCGGGCCCGTGCGAAGGCCGGCTCGAAGGGTAAAGAGCGTCAATCCGTCGCCGGGCTGGGCGAAAACCATTTGGGCCGTCTTGGACCCCACCACCTCAAAGCGGTCGTCGGTGTCGATGGACAAGGACACGTCCTTCACTTCGGGCTTCATCACGAACACGTTCACGGGCACCGCGATCCGCTCCTCGGGGCCCACCACCCGGGGAAGGGTGGTCAGGACCGACAAGGGCTCCCGCACGTAGACGGATTTTTCCGCCCGCCCGTAGGCCCCGTCCCGGCCCGCCACCACCATGGCGCGCACTTGTCCGATGTACTGGGGCAGGTCCACTTTGTGGGTTTTGGATTCGCCTTTGCCCAGGGTGAAGGGGCCCAGGAAACGAACCACCGGCGGGAAACGCCGGGTTTCTTGATTGTCGTCCTTGCCTTCGAGGGCGTCGCTTCCGCCCAGGGCCAGGAGGCGTTCCAGGTTGGCGCTGTAGGCGCCGACCACCAGGTCAAAGAGGTCCCAGGTTTTGACGCCCAGGGCTTCCTTGCGGTAGAAATAATCGTGCGGATCGGGCGTGGAATACCCCGTGAGGCCCAGGAGCCCCTCATCGACGATGGCCAGGGTGTAGGTCATGGGCCGGCCCTTGGTTTCCGAAACGGTGACGGCGGCTTCGGAGAGCGGGCGCCACTCCTCGGGCGCCTTGACCACGGGCTGGAGAACGGTGTCCGGGTCCGTCACGCGGAGGGGGATCACCCCGTAGAGCCGAAGGGGCCGATCGTTGTCTTTCCCGGCGTGGGGCTGAAGGAGCGCCACCGAAACGTACACGTTTGGCGTCATTTCGGCCGTGATGGGCAGCTCGAATTTGGTTTTGCCTTTGGTGAAATCGATCCAGCGTTTTTCGAGCACCCGGCTTCCGTTTTCGACGGTCATCAGGCCCCGTCCCTGGGAGGCGTCCGGCAATTGGAGAACCGCGGTTTCGCCCACGGCGTAACTGGATTTGTCCGAAAAGAAATACAACACGCTGGCGCCGGGACCCGATTGCTCCTGGGCGCGGCCGGCCCAACCGGGCCAATCGATGTAAAGGTATTGGCCCGCGCAATGCCCGCCGTCTTCGTCGCAGGCGCGAACCAAGTAACGGCCCCAATCCGGGTATTTGACTTCAAAATCCCAGGACCCCCGCCCGTCCGCCTTGGTGGACGCGGTGCCTTCCTTGATGACGTGGTTTTCCTCGCCGGTGTTGAACTGGGCCGAGGATTCGCCGGTTTGGTCCCACCACCATCGCCATTGGACCTTGTAGAGGGCGACTTTGAGTTTCGGCACCTTGATCGGCTCGCCCTTGGCGTTGACCGTCACCAGGGACACCGTGTGGGTTTTGTCCGTCAACAGCATGTTGCGCACCTGGTCGCCCTTGGGCAGTTTCAACCCGACGAAACGCCGGTAAGGCGCGAAGTCAAAAGCCTTCTGGCTGACGCTAAAGGCCCCGCCCTCTTCAAAGACCTGAATCTTAAATTGCGCCGAGACCATGCCCGGGGCCGGGGCGTCCGTGGCCAGGTCGGAATTGAAGGCGAGGTGCCCGGTGGGGTCCAAACGGCCCTCAAAAATCGTTTCCTCGTTGCCTTTGATTTCCCGGGTCGGATCGTCGAAGAGATGGTCTTCGAACCGCGCGAATCGCGTCCCCTGGGATTTGTACCGCACGGACACCTGGGTCTTCAAACCGGCCGCCGTGGCTCCGTGGAGCCATTGGGAAAAAATGGTTCCGTTCAAATTCCCCGCGGGGATCGGCTCCTCCCCGACCGCGTATTCGATTTTAAGTCGATTCGGCACGACGGTTTCGATTTTAAGCGCTTTGGAGAAAGCGCTGCCGCCCAATTGAACCTCGGCGGTCCAGGTGCCCGTGGGGGCGCTCTCGGCCGTTTTGAGATCGAACCGGTAAAACCCGTTGACCGGCTTGGCGTTGGTGACCGTGTCGACCAGTTGGCCCTGGGGGTTGGTGAGGCGCAGGGTGGCCGGGTGGTCCTCCGGCACCACGTGGTTTTTATTCTCCAGGACGAAGACCAAATGGAGGTCGTCGCCGGGACGCCAAACGCCGCGTTCCCCGTAAATAAATCCCTTCAGCCCCTCCTGGACTTTTTCGCCGCCGACGTCGAAGTGGCTGGTGGGCAGGGCCGTACCGTCGCTCATTTTCAAAAAGCCCTTGCCGCCGTCTTTTTCGGCGGCCACGTAGAAGGGTTTTTCCGTGACGGCGATGCTGGCGAACCCGTCCCCGTCGGTCCGGCCCGATCCGATTTCCTGGTTTTGGAAATTCCGGATGGACAGGGCCGCGCCGGACAACGGGGCGGCCGTTCGAAGATCGGTCGCCACGAGCGTCACCCGGTCGGTGGCGTCGGTTTTGGCCAACAAGCCGATGTTCGACGCCAAAAAGTTCCGGGCGTCCTTCACGCCGTTGCCGAAAATGAAATAGGCGTCCTTGCAGGGGTCCTCCCGGTCGGTCCACTGGGGATTGCCCTCTTGGTACCAGTTCTCAATGCCGTCCCAGCCGGACCCTTCGTTCCAATAAATGTCGTCTTGGTTCTTGGGCGCCGATTCGGTTTTGACCGGCACGGCGCTGTCCTGCTCGGAGCAGGCGAAATCCGAGTTGCTTCGATTGATGGAGAGGGTCAGCCGGAAGAGGGCGCCGGGGTTCTTTTTCAACAAGTCCGTGGCGTCCAGTTCGTAGCGTTGCCATTGATCGGGGTTCGCCGCCGAGAGGTGGAGGGTTTTTCGCCACAAATGCCGGCCCACCCGGCCCAATTCGGTGTCGGTGTCCAGGCGGTTGCCCTGGAGAAACTGGCCGATGTTGTCTTCGTACACCTGGAAGGCCGTCACCTGAACCGAATGGACGTTCATGACGTCGAAGGGGATGGACAGGACGTCGTTGTCGGGAAGGAGGACGCCTTGCCCCGCAAAGCGCACCTGGGGCTTTTCGCTCACAAAAGACAGGGTCTCGGCCCGGCCTTCTTTTAAAGCGAAACCGCCGGCGTTCCGCACCCCGGCCTCGACGGTCACGGTGACCTTCCCGGAGGTCCGCCGGTCCGGATAAATTTTCACCACGTTGCCTTCCACCCGGAGGGTGAAAGGCGACACGCTGGCGCGGATCAGGCCCTTCAGGTTCTGTCGCGGATCGATTTTGTCGGAAAAATACACCGCGAAATAGCGCTCCTCCGCCTGAACGACCTGGAAGTTCGTGATTTTAAAATCGTTCAAGCCGGGGATTTCGACGGTGCGCTCGCCGCGGTTCTCGACGTCCAAGGGACCGCCGTACCAATTGACGTGGAGGGACTGGGCGTCGGCCTCCCGCTTCAGCCCCCGGACCGTAAATTCGTGCCGCCGCCCTTCGGCGTCGTGGGTCCAGGTCACCTGGAGGGGCGCCCCGGACCATTGGGGGAACACCACCTTTTCCACCGGTTCCGCCTCTTCGCCGTCCGCCGTGGTCACGACCCCGGCCAAGGCCATGAGACCCGCGGTGTCTTCGGCGGTCAATCCGCCGATTTCCACTTCGAAGGTTCGGGGCAATGTTTGGAAAACGAATTCGTAATCGTCGAGTTTTTCGGGGAGGTTGGCCAGGGCCTTTCGGCGGACCGTGACTTTGTAATAGGCGCCGGGGGTCAAATCTTCCGCGGGGATGAACACGACTTCGCGGGGGTCCGACACGGTGGCCGTGCCACGGACCGACGGATCGAATTCCAAAACGCCGGGGGCTTCCTGGCCCACGCGTTCCTTGTCGAAAACGTCCACGGCGAAGCGCACGGCGATCTTGGTTTTCCGGGAAACGATGCCGACGGTGTGGCCCGCGAGGAACTGGGCCCACAGGGGATCCGGCGGTTTCACCGCGGGCGGACGACGCAGACGGTCGCACCCCGCCGCCGCCAAGACCGCCAACGCCACCGCCGCTCCGCTCCGCCAAAATCGATTCATTGAACGCTCCTCAAAAGGGTTCCCCGATTTCCGGAGGGGCCCCGGTCCGGGGCACGGGAACTAGTATAGATTGTCGTCGCTCCGGTCGCCACCGAAAATCACCCGGCGTCCCCGGACCGGCCCCCGCCGGGGAAGTGATAAAATGGCGGCCCATGGGGAATCCCCTCCTGCGGCCTTTCGCGCCCGAAGATCGGACGGCCCTGCGTCGCTTGGCCGTTTCAACCGCCGATCGGGGAAACCCGTCCCCCGGATTGGCCGGCGACCCGGCCTTGCTCGCCGATCTGCTCACGGATTATTACGCGGAGAAGGAACCCGAATCCCTTTTCATCGCCGAAATCGACGGGGCGGTCCGGGGTTACTTGACCGGCTGCCTGGACACCCGGCGCTACGGACGGGACATGGCGTGCCGGGTGGTTCCCCGGGCCGTCGGGCGGGCGTCCCTTCGGGGATTTTTCTTTCGACCCGCCGCCTGGGGCCTGTTCGCTCGATTGATCCGCCCCGGGACACCGGGGAACTATCGGACGCCGGCGCTTTTAAACCGATGGCCGTCCCACCTCCACATCAATCTGGACCCATCGGCCCGCGGCCGGGGCGTGGGAAAAGCTCTGATCGAACGATTCCTCCATCACGCCCGGCAAAAGGGTTCGCCGGGGGTGCATTTGGCGGCGCGCATCGACAACC
>Ga0268298_10005295_pt1 | contig 12158 bp, 11 predicted proteins | sample WWTPWeurt_MetaG_FD_194462 | JGI IMG/M metagenome (GOLD analysis project Ga0268298, IMG submission 194462) | Activated sludge microbial communities from WWTP in Nijmegen, Gelderland, Netherland - WWTP Weurt | ecosystem: Engineered > WWTP > Aerobic digester > Activated sludge | place...
CGGTGTCGACGGGGAGCATCTACCGCAAGAAATTCTTGAGTCTCAAGTCAGTAAAGGCTCATCTGGCGCGGACCTGCGGGCGGTTCAGGCACGACTGGTCCAGGAGACGCTGGCCCGGCATGGCGGCAATGTCTCCGCTGCGGCCCGCGAGCTTGGGATTACCCGGACCACCCTCTACCGCAAATTGGAGGCTCAACGGGGCCGGCCCAATGCCGTCGCCCGCGACGGCTCATGAAAAAAGCCGGGGAAACCCGGCTTTTTTCCAAGTGCGTGATGAGGCATTACTTCATTGAAAGAATCCAGAACACCAGCGAGCGGGCGTCGGTTTCGGAGATGGCGACGGCGTTGGGGGGCATCGCAACACCGGAAACCTTGTTCTTCCAGTGGCTGGAGTAGGGGTTAGAGCCCTCCAGAACAACGCGAGTGAGGAAATCGGCAGCACCAGGCTTGCCGCCGTACATCTTGGCTACTTCAGCCCAAGCGGGGCCGATCGGCTTGTCGGTGCCGGCGGCAGTGGGCCCTTTGCCGCTGACGGCGTGGCAGGTGAAACAGCCGGCATTGGTGGCGAGCTTCTTCATCTTCTCGTCGTTCGCCGCATCGGCGAAGGCGCTCCCAACGCTGGCGGCGAGGAGAATACTGGCAAGAGCGAATTTGATGGAGCGAGGGGTCATGGAATTTCTCCGGATGTGTAAGGGTGTAGCAGAAATCGAACTTCAGTAAATGCGCCGCCAATATATTAGCCTGAATTGACTAGTTAGCGAAGGGTTGCACCGGAAGTCGGCGTCGTCGGCGGCGGCTTCTGCAGGTCAGGTTAGATGTCCGGGAGATCAGCAAGGTCGACCAGGCCATGTCGTGCGGCCAATTGGATCAGTCGGAAGTCGGTGTCCGCTTCGAGCTTTTGGCGGATCAGGGAAAGGTAGTTCAGGATGGTCTTTGGACTGAGATGCATTGAGGATGCGATCCCCCTTGAGGTTTGCCCCTGGGCGAAGAGACGCAGAACGTCAAATTCCCGGGGGGTGAGTTGTGAGAGATCGCCTTCGCCCTCGACGGCCTGGCGAGCCAACGTTTGTGCAATCTCGGGCGAGAAGACGTGTCGTCCGGCTGCCACACGACGTATGCCGTCGATGACTTCGGTGGGTTCGCAGTACTTGGTCAGATAACCATGGGCTCCACTGCGCAGCGCCTGAGTGACATGGCCGGCGCTTTCGTGCATCGAGAGGACAAGGATGCGAAGTTCCGGGCTCCTGGCGAGCATGCCACGAATCGCTTCGATCCCGCTGCTGCCCTTCAGGCTCAAGTCGACTAGGGCAAGGTCGGGACTCTGGCGGGCAACCAATTCATTGGCCTCCTCGGCACTGGCTGCCTCGCCGACCACGCGGAAGTCTGGTTCGGCGTCGAGCAGTCGGCGATAGCCGCTGCGAACGACGGTGTGATCGTCTACGAGCAGAATGCGAGTGATCACAGGGTCTCCTTGTCGGAGCAAAGCGGTAGGGCCATGTGGAGGGCCAGGCCATGGGGGCGAACAGCGTCGATCCGGAGCGCACCGCCGACGATCGCCAAGCGCTCTTCCATCCCGAGGAGGCCGCTACCGCGAATCAACCCTCCAAAGGGCGGGCCACGCCCGTCGTCCACGACCGACAGATGGAGTTGCGAATCAAGGCAGGCCAGGGTCAGAATGCACTGGCTGCCTTGGCTGTGGCGGACTGCGTTGGTCAGGGCCTCCTGGATGACGCGATAGAGGGTGAGGCAACAGACTTCGGAAATTTCCGGCAAACGTCCAGGCAGTTCGAGTCTGAAAGCCAGGCCTGGGACCCGTTGGCGCCAGCCCTCGATCAGTTCTTCCAGGGCGCCTCGCAGACCGGCGGCATCCAGGCCGTGAGGGCGCAGGCTGCGCAGCATGGTTCGCAATTGTTCGCGACCGGCCTTGACGTCCCGGCGCAGTTCTCGGGCGCATTCGCTGACCCGTTCCGGGCCGAGTTCCTTCCCATGAAGCTCCAGGTATCCGGCGGTCACGCTGATCGCGGTCAGGGTTTGCCCCATCTCGTCGTGGAGTTCCCGGGCAAGGGCCGCTCTTTCCTCTTCTCGGACGGTGATGAGTTGCCGGGCGAGATGGTGCTTGGCGGCATGAGATGCTGCCAGTGCAGCGGCCAACTGATCGATGGCGGTAGCAACCCGGCGGAACTCTTTGAGGGCGAAGGCCGGCAACTCGGCAGTCTTTTCTCCCCGGGCCAAGCGGCGGATGCCCTCTTCAAGTTCCCTCACTGGCGTGAGAGCCCGGTGGGCAGACCACCAGGCCACCACCAGGGTTGCTCCGGAAAAGAAGATTAGCGTGACACACAGGCGGGCGGTGTCGGCGAGGCGTTCGTCGATCTCCGAAGCTGGATTGGCGGCAATGCGGAGCACCTGCCCGCCCAGGCGGACGTTTTCTCCGCTTTCGCGAGATGGGCTAAGGCCCAGTAGCGATGCGATGCGATCAGAAAGCTCCAGCTCGCCTTTCGCTACCGCCCTTTGGCCCGCGGTTGCAAGCACGAGATGGCGTAGTGGACGTTCGCTGAGTAGGGTCTCAAGTTGCGATTCGACTTCCTCGGCCGGGGCGGCTGCGGCGATCCGACCGGCTTCCAGCAAGACGCTGGCAAGATTCTCAGACGCGGCGATTTCGTTGCGGATATCCCCCTTCAGAGAATACAGGTTGATCGCCATTGCCATCAGCACGAGCACAGTCAGCAAGAGGCCGAGGGAGCCCAAGAGACGCCAGCGCAGGTCCATGGATCACCTTAAATTCGAGAAATCCAGATTGTGCAACAAGTTTTGTCTTGCCCGATCGGCGCGGGAAATCTTCCTGGTACCCGACGAGCCGTTCCCGGAGCGTGCTAGCGCTTGTCCCGAGACCCAGGAAGGGGCTCATGCAATGCGGCGCTCACCTCCGCCTGCGACTCCGCACGGCGGGCTGGGGGCACGCGGCCGAAAGCGATTCCGGCGCCTCTCAAAGCATTGGTCAGCCGGCCTTGTAGCGGCCGCCTTTGCCACGTGCCAGCACAAAATAAAAGGCACGAGGCCCGGATGGGAACTCGTGCCTTGCCGCCTGCCCCGAGCCCCGAAGGGCTGCGCGGCAGGTGGAGCAGTGCAGAATTACTTATGCAGCTTGAAGGCCCAGACGGAACCACCCTGTTCGAGGTAGTTCACGCGCTTGGCAACGTCTCCGCCCCACAGGGGAACGGCACCACCCCAACCGGCAACCACGGCGACGTACTGCTCGCCGTTTTGTTCCCAGGTGATCGGGGGGGCGACGATGCCGGTACCGACGTTGAAGGACCAGAGTTCCTTGCCGGACTTGGCGTCAACACCCTTCAGGAAGCCTTCCGGGGTACCGTAGAACACCAGGCCACCCGCGGTGGTCAGGACGCCGCCCCACAGGGGAGCGTAGTTCTTGTTTTCCCAGACGATCTTGCCGGTGGCCGGATCGACGGCACGCATGGCGCCAATGTAGTCGTCATGCAGAGCCTTGATGGTGAAGCCGGCGCCCAGGTAGGCGGCACCCTTCTTGTAGGAGACGGGCTCATTCCAGATGTCCATGCCCCACTCGTTGGAGGGAACGTAGAACAGACCGGTTTGCGGGCTGTAAGCCATCTGCATCTGGTTCTTGCCGCCGAGGAAGGACGGAGCGGCGAAGACGACGGTACCCTTCTTGCCATCAGCGCCCTTGGCCGGGTCGCCGGGGTAGTTGTCCATGTTGTAGATGGGACGACCGGTGCTCAGGTCGATGCCCTTGGCCCAGGACGTCTGCTTGACGAAGGGGAAGGCATTCAGCAGCTTGCCGTTGGTCCGGTCATTGACGAAGAAGAAGCCATTCCGGTCGGCCTTGCCGCCAGCCTTGACCATCTTGCCGGTCTTCGGATCCTTGAAGTCGAAGGAAACGAATTCGTTCACGCCGTCAAAGTCCCAGCCGTCATGCGGGGTGTTCTGATAGTGCCAGGCGATCTTGCCGGTGTCGGCGTCGATGGCCACGGTGGAACAGGAGAACAGGTTGTCGCCCGGACGGGTATGGCTGTTCCACGGAGCAGGGTTGCCGGTGCCCGCGAAGATCAGGTTGGTTTCCGGATCGTAGGTGGCGCCGTTCCAGGTGGCAGCACCGCCGGTCTTCCACATGTCGCCAGGCCAGGTGGCGTTGGTGGTGCCGGAAATGCCGTTTTCGGTCTTGTTGCCGGAGGCGTCGAAGGTGTAGCCCATGTGGCCTTCAACAGTCGGACGGGTCCAGACCAGCTTGCCGGTCTTGGGGTCGCGAGCGTCGATGCGGCCGACGATGCCGAATTCACCGCCAGACACGCCGGTGATCAGCTTGCCCTTGGCGATGATGGGAGCGGCGGAGGCAGAGTAACCGGCGGCGTAGTCTTCAAGCTTTTCCTTCCAGACGACCTTGCCGGAATCCTGCTCCAGGGCGACCAATTGGGCGTCCAGGGTGGCGAAGATGACCAGATTGTCGTACAGGGCGGCGCCGCGGTTGATCACGTCGCAGCAGGGCATGATGCCGTCGGGCAGACGATGCTCGTACTTCCACAGCTTCTTGCCGGTCTTGGCGTCGATTGCGAAGAGACGGCTGTAGGAGGCGGTGACGAACATCTTGCCGTTGGCGACAACCGGCTGGGATTCCTGGCCACGCTGCTTTTCGCCACCGAAGGACATGGACCAGGCGGGGACCAGGTTCTTGACGGTGTTCGTGTTGATCTGGGTCATCGGGCTGTGGCGCTGGCCCTGGGTACCCAGGCCGAAGCTGACGACGTCGCCGGGAGTCTTGGCGTCGTTGAGGATGTCTGCGTCAGTAACGGCGGCCATGGCCTGGCTGCTCATGAAAGCCGAGGCGGCGATCACAGCGCTGGCAATGGCGGTACGGCGGAAAAAATTGTGTCGATGCATGGATTAGGTCTCCTTTGTTGTCCATGAAATTGGTCGGGTGGCTGCCTTCCGTTCCCTGAGCCAGCTTCCCTGCCAGCGCCCCATTCTGCAAGGGTCGTGCCAGCGAGGGTTTTCGGACCCCGCCAACGCGAAACCTCCATTTGGCTGGCGTTGGCGAAGAGCGAGCCAACTGTCTCGGGAAACGAAAGCAGGGTGTTGCAATAGTCACCACCTGTTCCAAACTTGCACACTATCGTAGTTACAGCGGTCGCGGCGCGAATCTCCCCCTCCCGCAGGGGCGTATTCTGCACCTTTTTTTGCTTTGTGGGGTGTGGTATACGAATTGCGGTTTTTTCTGAGAAAATGGCTCCCTATAAGCCATTGCCAAAATGCGAGGAGAGAGAATGAAACTGCTGGCGCTCGTCCTGTCGTTCGGCCTGGCGATGGGCAGTCCTGCACTGGTCGCTTCGGAAAGTGTCGATCCATTGGAATCGGCCCGCTGGGGTGACATGCGCAAACTCTTCTTCGGTACACAGCAGTTGGTGTTCGATGATCGCGTCAAGGTTATCGGGCCGGCAGATGCGGAAAATCCGATGCAGGTGCCGATCACCGTCGATGCGACGGCTCTGGGTTCGGTCCAAGAGGTGTTGGTTTTCGCCGATTTCAATCCCATTCTTCAGATTCTGCGGTTCTTTCCCCAGCGGGCTTCGGCTTTTCTCGGATTCCGCATCAAGTTGCAGCAGTCCTCTCCGGTACGCGCAGCAGCCTTGACTTCCGACGGCGTCTGGCACCTGGGCGGTACCTGGATCAACACGGTTGGCGGAGGCTGCACAGCGCCCTCGGCCGCATCGGCGGCGCCCGAGTGGCAACGGCGACTCAATGAGGTGAGCGGGCGCCAGTGGACTTCCGGACCGATGAGCGGCAGGGTGCGCATGCGCATCATCCATCCCATGGATACAGGCTTGGTGGCAGGGATTCCGGCCTTCTATCTGGAGGACATCGAGTTCCTCGATCCCGAAGACCGCCTCCTGATGCGTGTGCAGCCCTTCGAGCCGGTCAGCGAGAACCCGGTCTTCACGCTGCAGCAGGGAGTGCCTGGTAGAGTGCAGACGGTTGGGCGGGACAATAACGGGAATCGCTTCAAGACTTGGATCGAGCCGTGATGCGCCGCCTGTTTATCCTTCTCGGGTTGTTCCTGGTGGCGGTGCCGGGCGGCGGAGTCGATTTCGACTATGGCCTGGAGGCTCAGCGCATAGCCGATGGCGTGTACGTATTTATCGGCCGCAAGGAGGATTTTTCCACCGGCAACGGCGGAAACATCGTGAACACGGGTTTCATCGTCGGGTCGGGCGGGGTAGTGGTGGTCGATACCGGCCCATCGCAGCGCTACGGGAAGCAGATGCGCAAAGCGATAGGGATATTGACCGGGCAGCCCGTGTCGCTCGTGCTCAACACACATCATCACCCCGATCATTTTCTAGGCAACCAGGCCTTCGCCGACCGCCCCGTGGGCGCCTTGGCGGGAACGCGGGCCGGAATCGAGCGGGACGGCAACGCTTTTGCCGAAAACCTGTTCCGGATGGCGGGAGACTGGATGTTGGGAACGGAGGTGCACGCGCCTACAGTCGAGGTGAGCGAAGGGGTGCGCGAGGTCGGCGGCCGCCGCCTGAGGTTCCTCGCCTTGGAGGGACATACCGGTGCCGATCTTGCGATCTACGACGAGCGATCCGGGGTGCTTTTCGCTGGGGACTTGGTCTTCAACGGGCGGGCGCCGACAACGCCCCACGCGGAGCTGGGCCATTGGCATCGTGCCCTGGACCGTCTCGAGGCCATCACCCGCGAGCCGGGGTTTCGGGCCCTGGTTCCCGGCCACGGTGAGGTGGCCCGCGATGCGGCGCCGATCCGGCAAACCAGGGATTATCTGGATTGGCTGGAGGGGGCGATGAGGACCGCCGCAGCGAACGGAATGGATATGAATGAAGTTCTCGTTCAGCCTATCCCCCGCGAATTTGCGGGACTCGCCGTCGTTTCGAGCGAGTACCGGCGTTCGGTTGGCCACCTCTTTCCGGCAGCCGAGCAAAGGGTCTTAGGCCATGGCGGCAGTCATTGATCTTCCGCGCCCGCCCGGACACCGCCGCTTTTATGCGATGGTGGCGGTTTCGCTCGGACTGCACGGTGCGCTGCTGTGGGGTATCGGCGAGCCGGATAAGCGCTCGGGCAATTTGCTGCCCGCACTACAAGCGACTTTGCGTATTCCGGCGATCTCGGCGGCGCAGACCTTGCCGGCTCCAGTCGTTCCGGAAACGGTCGCGCCTACCCCGCGTGCGCTCCGGGCGGGTCAGTCGAGTTCGAAACGTCTGGCACTGCCCCCTTCTCCTGGGGGCGTCGCATCTACGACCGTCGCGCCTTCGGATGTTCAGGACTTCCCGGTAACCCATCAGGCCGTGCCGACTGAAACCGTCGCTGCTGCGCTGCCGCCTCCGGTGGTCCAGCCGGCGATCGACGTGGATCGTTTGTTGAATGGGTATGGGCGCCGGGTGTCGGAATTGCTCGCTCGCGAGCATGCCTATCCGCGCGTCGCACAGATGCGGGGTTGGGAGGGAGAGGTCCGCCTGCGTTTGCGCGTGGCGCGCAAAGGGGCATTACTGGCTGTTTCGGTGGAACGGTCGAGTGGATTCGAGGTGCTGGACCAACATGCTCTCGCATTGGTTGAGCAGTTGCGCGGTTTGCCTCCTTTGCCCGAGGAAATCGGAGCGGGCGAAGTCCAGGTGGTGGTTCCGGTGAGTTACCGCCTCAAGGGGCCAACGTGACGCTCGCGTGAGATTACTTTCGAAAGACGCTCCAGTGGGTCGTACGCTCAGTCTCAATACGCGAATCAGCTTGGTATTGACTATCCTTGTGGGGACTCTTCTAGTGATACAGGCAGTCGCCTGGGTAAGAGGTGCCCGTTCGGCAATCCACGAAGAAATCGAGGCCGCTTCGCGGGTATCCGAGCAGTGGCTGGTCGCCCTCGGAATCGAGTTGCGCAAGGGGCCTGAGGAAACCCTCTCGCAGCGGATTCTGAGCGCGATTCAGCCGCTGGGGCGGATTCGGGCGAATGGGCTGGAAATCCAGGATCAAGCTGGCGCTGTGATCTATCGTTCGCCGCCTCCGACCTATAAGGCGGGCCGGTCTGCGCCGACCTGGTTCACCGGATTGCTTTCCACGGACTTCGCGCCGCGCTGGGTGGCGATCGGGCCGCTCAACGTGATCATCCGTCCGGATGCCTCGCGGGCGATACTCGACGCCTGGGACGAGGTGACCGGCATGGTGGGTTGGGCTTTCGGATTTCTGGCGGTCTTGTTTCTCGCCGTCCAATTCGCCCTGCATCGGGCGCTGCGGCCGTTGGAACAGGTCATGGCAGCCCTCGACATCACCGGGAAAGGCCGTTTCGATACTCGTCTTCCGGTCTTCGAGGTTCCGGAATTGGGCCGCCTTTCCAGGGCGTTCAATGGAATGGCCGACCGTTTGGCCCATGCAGTGGACGAAAACGTCTGCCTGGAGGCCGAACGCGAGGTGGCTCGCCGGGTGCAGTTGTCGTTGGAAGCCGATCGGAAAGCGATTGCCCGCGAGCTCCATGACGAATTGGCGCAGGGGATCACTGCGGTCCGTGCGCTGGCCGGCGCCATAGCCCAGCGCACGGAAACCCATCCCGACCTGCAGGCCTATGCGAGCAATATCGTCGCGGTTGCCGGCCAGATGCAGGATGGCGTGCGCACTATCCTCCACCGCCTGCGCAAACCGGCGGCTGAACCGCTGCGCGCAAGCCTGGATCGTAATCTGGCCGCCTGGTGCAGCCAGCATCCGGAAATTCGGCTCGAGGGAGTTTTCGACCTGGGAGAGGCCCCGTTATCGGACGAGCTGGCCGGCTGCACCCTGCGTATCGTTCAGGAGGGCCTGACCAACATTAGCCGCCATGCCAGCGCGAGTCATGCGGAAGTTGCGGTACGACGCGAAGGGGGCGATCTGCACATCGTCGTTTCCGATGACGGCGTGGGAATCGGGGCGGAACCGTCCCGGGATGCAGGCAGCGGGCTTGGATTGACGGGAATGGCAGAAAGGGTCGAGTTGCTCGGCGGGACGCTGAACATCGAAAACCGGTCGTCGGGAGGTTGCCGCCTCGTGGTTCGGATACCGGAAGATCATCCGGGAGAAGTTGCGGAGGGTAAGCTTTGAGCAAGTCATTGCAGGGGGCCAGGATCGTCGTCGCCGACGATCACGCCATGGTAAGGCTGGGATTCAGGCTGCTGCTCGAAGGAGCGGGAGCAATCGTGGTGGCTGAAGCGGAGAACGGTGAGACGGCAGCGCGACTCTTCGGGGAGTTGAATCCGGACGTGCTGGTCATGGACGTTTCGATGCCCGGCATCGGGGGTCTGGGTGCCCTGGAGCGGGTGCTTGCCTGGGACGCCAAGGCGCGGGTCCTTATCCTGTCGGCCCACAACGACGATATTGTTCCGGTGCGGGCGCTTCGCTTGGGGGCCAAGGGTTATCTCTGCAAGCGTGCAGCGCCGGAAGAGTTTCTGCGCGCGGTCGGCGCGGTGTACTCCGATCAGCGCTACATCGACCCGGAATTGGCGCCCGCCGTAGCCCTCGCCCAGCTTTCGGCCTCGGCGAATCCGGTGGAGGCGCTGACTGAGAAGGAGTTGGCGGTTTTTCTCCAACTAGCCCAGGGAAAAACGGTCAATGAAGTCGCCAAGGATTTCTGCCTGAGTCCGAGTACGGTCGGGACGCATCTGTATCACATCAAACAGAAGCTGAACGTTCAGAACGCTGCGGAACTCGCGCTCGTCGCGATGCGCAATGGGTTGATCGAAAACTGAGTGCGACCGCGGAATTCCCGTGTCGGTTTTTGACGGACTCTTTCCTGCCTGCGAACCCTATCGATCGGGCTACCTCGCTGTCGGCGAGGGGCATGAAGTTTATTGGGAGGAGTGTGGATCACCCTTGGGGAAACCGGTGGTCTTCCTCCACGGCGGTCCTGGAAGCGGCTGCAATGGAGCGCAACGGCGGCTTTTCGATCCGGCCCGCTACCGGGCCATCCTCTTCGATCAACGGGGCTGTGGCCGCAGTCGGCCGCTTGGGGAAACCCTCGCCAATACGACCGACCGATTGATCGGCGACTTGGAAAAATTGCGGTCTTGGTTGGATATTCCTGCGTGGCTGGTGTTTGGCGGCTCCTGGGGAAGTACATTGGGTCTGGCCTATGCCCAGGCGCACCCGGACGTGGTTTCCGGACTGGTCTTGCGCGGTATCTTCCTCGGGTCGCGGGAGGAAATCATGCGCTATCTGAGTCCGTCGGCCCGACCTTCGGCCTGGCCTGCGTTGGAGAAGGCCCTGGGCGGGAAAGGCGACCTTCTTGAGACCTGCTACCACGCTATCGAGTCGGGCCACGGGGAGCGATCGATCACCGCGGCAACCGCCTGGTTGAATTACGAGCGGGACTTCATGGGCGAAGCCCCCCTGTGCGATCCCCCGGATTCCACGGGCCTGGCCAAGGTTCGGGTGCAAGTCCACTATTTGAGACACGACTGTTTTCTCGCTCCGGGAGCGTTGTTGCGCGGCATCGAGCGCATTCGAAGAATTCCGGCGGCCTTGGTCCAGGGGCTCGCCGATGCGGTATGCCCTCCCGCTGTCGGCGAGCGGCTCCACGACATCTGGCCCGAAGCGAGATGGCTTCCCATTTCCGAGGGAGGCCATGGGGGCCTTTCTCCGACCATCGCCGCCGCTACGCTGGACGCCCTGGAGTGGGTCGCAAGTTCCGCGACAGGTCCGCGATAAGCACGCTTCCGAAGACGAAATCGCAGGTGAAATCTTTTCTCCAATCGCCCCCACGACCCGAGTGACCAAGACCCATGGATACCCCACACAAGACGAACCCCAGCTTTGGCACGGAAGATGCGGATACCGCGCAACTCGAGAAGCGCATGCGCATCGAATTGAAGGACATCGGGATTCCACCGCGACCCGCGATACTGGAAGCAATAGACCGGGAGATGGCCAAGGACGATCCGAATTTTGCGCATCTCGCCCGACTGATCGGAGCGGATGTCGCCTTGGCGGCTGGTCTGATCAAGATCACCAACTCGCCCTACTACGGGTTCGGGAAGAAGGTGCGCACAGTTCAAGAGGCGTTGCTGGTCCTGGGACTTCGGGTGATCGTCAAAACCGTGGCAGGACTTGCTCTGCAGAACTTGTTCAAGAATTCTCCGAAGCTTGAACGTTTCTGGGATGCGTCCGCGAAGATCGCCAGCCTCTCCGCCTGGCTTGCTCAGCAGTTGCGGGGGAAAGTCGCCGTCCGCCCTGAGGACGCCTACACCTTCGGACTGTTCCGGGATTGTGGCATTCCCATCCTGCTGATCCCGTTTCCCGAGTACGAGTCGATCCTGCGTCAGGCCAATCACAGCGCCACGGAAGGATTCACGGAAATCGAAGATCGACTCTTGTCGATCAATCACTGCGTCGTCGGCGCCGAGCTTGCCGAGGGCTGGTATTTGCCTGCGGAGATCGTCGAGGCGATCCGCCATCACCACGACCCCGCCGCCTATGGTCTTGCGACGGCGTCGAGCGCATCAGGCGAGCTGGCGGCAATCGGGCAATTGGCGGAAGAGATTGTTCAACGCGCGACTCAGCTTGGACAGACGGCAGAGTGGTCGAAGCTCGGTGCGGCGTGTCTTGCTGTCCTTCAGCTGGATACCGCGGATTTTGAAACCCTGGCGACTTCAGCAGTCGCGGCACGGTCCTGGGAAGGGTGAATACAAGGAGAAGTACGCACGTGGCGCGATGCGGCACGTATTGACAAATATCGTCAGCGGGAACGGCACCCCGGAACTCGTCCGGGGTGCCGCCGTATAGAGGTTCAGCCTTCGATCGTCAGGTAAACCAGGGTCTGGTTCAGGAGTTGGTAGCCGATCTCTCCAAAGGTCATTGGGCCGGTCACGTTCGCCGTGCGCTTCCCCTCCAATCCCGAGTAGAGGAAATTGAGGATGCAGTTGCAAGAGAACGAAATTCCCGAGTCGATCTTCGGCAACGCGGCTTGGAAGCTTCCGAGGTAATCGTTGACCGGTGCGGCGATCTTGTAATCGAGGCCGGGAAAGACCGGGGCATAGAAATCAACCCGACGGGCGTTGGCGTCGATCCCCTTGATACTGACATTGATCATGGCGCCGCAGTAATCGGCTACGAGCGGCAGGCGGGTATCGGTACTGTTGCCGATCAGATAATCGGCCAGG
>Ga0268298_10005296_pt1 | contig 12157 bp, 4 predicted proteins | sample WWTPWeurt_MetaG_FD_194462 | JGI IMG/M metagenome (GOLD analysis project Ga0268298, IMG submission 194462) | Activated sludge microbial communities from WWTP in Nijmegen, Gelderland, Netherland - WWTP Weurt | ecosystem: Engineered > WWTP > Aerobic digester > Activated sludge | place: Netherlands...
CGAGACCCCCGTCTCTCGCGCGAGCGCCGCGTGCCGCAGCAGGTGGTGCAAGGTCCCGTGCACCGGCACGAACGTCTGCGGCCGCACCATCTCCAGCATGTGCCGCTGCTCGTCGCGGTGCGCGTGACCGCTCGCGTGCACCCGTCGATCGATCGCCCACGTCACGAGATCCACGCCGCGTCGCAGGAGCGCGCTCACGAGCTCCGAGACAGCCCGATCGTTGCCCGGGATCACGCGGGACGACAGCACCACCCGATCGCCCTCGTCGATGCGCATCGTCGGGTGGGTCCCTTCGGCGAGCCTCGCGAGCGCCGATCCTCGCTCGGCCTGCGTTCCCCCGGCGAGGACGAGCACGCGCTCGCGAGGCATCGCCGCGGCCACGTCCGGCGCGACCACGAGATCGCTGGGCCACCGCACGCGCCCCACGTTCTGCACGGCGCGCGCATGGTTGGCGACGCTGCGCCCGAGGAGCACGAGCCTCCGCCCCGTGCGCATCGCCACGTCCCCGAGCGCGATGAGCCGGTGCGCGTTCGACGCGAACATGCCCACGAAGACCCTGTGCTTCGCGCTCTCCACCTGCTCGGCGAGGGCCGCGCACACGTCCCTTTCGCTGCCGGCGCTCCCCATCGAGTCGACGTTCGTGCTGTCGGACAAGAGGAGCCGCACGCCCTCGTCGCCGAGCGCCAGGAACCGATCCTCGTTGGTCAGCTCGCCGTCGATGGGCGCCGGATCCAGCTTGAAATCCCCTGTGTGCACGACCATCCCCGCGGCCGTGCGGATCGCGAGCGCCGTCGCGTCGGCGATGGAGTGCGTCACGCGGATGGGCTCGATCTCGAACGGCCCGACCGAGAACCGCCGCCCGACCTGCGTGTCGTGGAGCGTCACGTCGTCTTCGAGCCCGTGCTCGGCGAGCCTCCCTTTCACGAGCTCCAGCGTGCACGGCGGGCCCCACACGGGCACGTCGAGGCGCGCGAGCAAGTAAGGCAGCGCCCCGATGTGATCCTCGTGCCCGTGCGTGAGCACGATGCCTTGCACGCGTCGCGGGGCGTCGAGCAGGTAGTCGAAGCGCGGGTGGACCACGTCGATCCCGAGGTCGCTCGACGGGAACGTCACGCCGCAGTCGATCACGATGGAGCCTTCGTCTTGCTCCAGGACGAGGCAGTTCATGCCTATCTCGCCCCATCCGCCGAGGGCGACGAGCCGCAGCACGCCGGGGGGCGGCGGCGCGACGCGGGGCGTGTCGGGAGCGACTCGGTACGGCTTTTCTTTGGTCACCGTGGGCGGCGCATCATAGTCGCAGCCTCGAAGATCGCGATCTCCTGTGCGGGGCGGGCGATTTCTGGAGACTTTTTCGCCACGGAGCCGCGGAGATCACGGAGGGCTCGCGGAGGATTATAAGCCGCTCATGACCGACGCCCCGACCGCACCCGCCGCCGACGACGCCCCCAAGGGCCTGCCGCGCGTGACGTTCATCGGGATCCTCGTGCTCGTCGTCGCGCTGTTTCTCCTCGCGCGCGGCCCGGTCTGGAGGAACCCGTGGAACGCGGACGCCCTCGATTCCGCGATCTTCTGGAGCTACCTCCCCATCCCGGTCCTCGTCGCCATCGGCCTCGCGGTCGCGCGCCGCTTCACGATCCGGTTCCTGTTGCTGGAGACGATGGCGATCGTGCTCCTCAAGTACGCCATCACGTTCTCGTTGGCGCTCGTGTTCTGGGCGGTCGCGGGCCCTCCGCCGGCCCCCGCAAAGCCTCCGCCTCCGCCGGCCAAGACGAGCGTACCGGAGGCTCCTCCCCCGCCGCCGACGCCGATCGCTCCGGAGCAGCGGGGCAGCGTGCGCGGCGTCGTCCGAGGCCCGGACGCGCAGCCTGTCGCGGGCGTGTTCGTGTATGTCGCGAGCGGCCTGGAGGCCTTCGTCTTCGAGCGCCCGACCGATCCGATCCACGTCGAGAACGACGGTCACACCGTGCGCGTGAGCGACCCTGCGAACAAGGGCCTCGCGCTGCCTCCGAGCCTCGTCGTCGCGCGGGCGGGCCAGACGATCCTCGGCCGATCGCTCGACGGTCATCTGCACACGCTCGTCGCGTCGGGCGACAGCGGGGGCACCACGTTCAACATCCCGATGATGTCGTCCGGCGTGTGGAGCACCGTCGTCGTCCGCGAGCCCGCGAAGGTCTCTCGCCTCCGGTGCACGGTGCACCCCGACAGCGAGACGCCCGGCGCGCTCGTGGTGCTCGATCACCCGTTCTTCACGGCGACGGCGGCGGACGGCACGTTCAAGATCGAAGGCATTCCGGCTTCGAAGATCACGCTCGCCGCCTTCCACCCCACCTCCGGCGACGGCGCGACGGACGTCACGATCACCGCGCGCGCGGAGGCCACGGCCGATCTGCGGCTCGAGAAGCGCTGAAGCCATCGCTGCGGCTCCGCGCGCGCCGTACGAAGAAGGCGCGCCGCGCGCCGTACGAAGAAGGCGCGCCCCGTCCGGCGACGCTTCGAAATGGATCCCACGAAACGGGAGCCGCCTCGCCCTCAGCACTGCTCCTTGAAGTAGCTCGCGACCAGCTTGTTCGGCACCGAATACACGCCGTCCACCCGGCGCACGAGGCCCGCCTGGTAGAGCCGGTGGTACTCGTCCGTCGTCAGCTTCGTCGTCGGATCGCGCAGGAGGAGGCACATCGGCTTGCGCAGATCCGGCTGCTCCGCGACGCGCAGCCACACCTGCCGGAGCACCGTCGCGCAGTGCTCGATCTTCAGGCGCTCCACGTCGAGCAGCTCCGCCTTCGCCACGCCCGTGCGCGACAGGAACAAGATCAACCGGCAGAGGTACGGCTGACCGTCGACGAGATCCGTGAGGCGCGCGAGCTCGTCGTCCGACCAGCCGCCGCCGTAGAGCTTCGCCAGCGCGCGCACGTCCGGCAGATCGAAGCTCTCGATGCGCACGTGGGTCGCGCTGGCGAAGAGCTCGCTCACAGCGTCCGGGGCGTAGAAATAGAGCGCCGATCCGGCCACCGCGAGCGCCAGCCGAAACGGGCCCCACGACGGATCGCCGAGCGCCCCCGCGCGCACCCACTGCCGCAGCATGCGCGCCATCGGATCGCCCGCGGGCCGCCCCACGAAGCGATCCGCGCGATCGATCGCGAGCACCATGCGCTCGTCCTCGTCGCGGAGGATCGTCCGCTCCAGCATGCTCGTGAGCCGCGTCTCCGGCGCCCCCGGACGCTGCCACGCGCGCGCGACCCATCGGTCCGCGTCGTCCGGCGCGTGCCGCCCCGCCTCCCGGAGCGCGCGCCTGTAGCCGTCGACGATCATGTGGCCGAGCTCCAGAAAGAAGACGGCCGGGTCGTTGAGCGCCGCGTCGCCGAGGGAGCCGAGATCGATGAGCACCACGAGGCACCGCTCGTGGCCCTTTCGGTGCTCGTCGCGCAGCTTCGCCACGATGCGCTGGAGCACGGTGCTCTTTCCCGAGAACGGCGGGGCCGTGACGACGACGGGGGCCCCCGGGTGCCGCAGCGTGCCGAGGATGAGCTGCTCTTTGGGCTCGTTCGGGACGTACCAGCGCGGGTTGTACCCGAGGCCCGGCGGCTCCAGCGCGTCGTCCAGCTCCTCCGGATCGAGCTCCTCTTCCTCGACAGGCGCTCGCGCTGGCATCGGGCGCACGGGGCGATCGACGGAATCTTCATCGCGCGACGCCGGACGGGGGGCCTCCTGTCCTGGATGGCCTGTCTCCTGTCCTGGACGGGGTGTTTCCTGTCCTGGATGGGCTGTTTCCTGTCCTGGATGGCCTGTCTTCTGTCCTGGATGGGCTGTTTCCTGTCCTGGACGGCCTGTCTCCTGTCCTGGACGAGGCGCCTGTGCCGTCCCGAGTTGTTCCTGTGCCGGACGTGCCGTTCCGAGTGGTGGCTGTGCCGTTCCGGGTTGTCCGGGCGTCGTTCCGACCAGTCTTTGTGCCGTTCCGGGTTCTCCTGACGCGACTCCGGGGTGTCTTTGTGCCGCTCCGGGTTGCCCGTGGGTCGTTCCGGGCGGTCGGTCGCTCACGGAGCGGGGCAGCGGCGTGACGCCGGCCGCTCGTTGCCCGGGAAAACGAAGCGATCGCACAGCGGGCGCCGAGATCCGCACGCCCAGGTCCACCGCGAAGGCCCCGTCGTCGTCGAGCTCGAACTCGCCGTGGTTCGGGATGAACCGGACCTTGCCGGCCCCGCCCTTCTGCGCCTGCGAGACGCGCGGCCACATGCGAAGCGTCGAGCGCCGCTCACCGTCGATGTCGAGCCGCGCCGCGCTGTAGCCGTGCACCCGCGGGACGCGCACCCCGTGGGCGTCGATCCAGCTCTCGAGCCCCAGCAGCGACGGGCCCTGGAACACGCGGTTCGCCTGGCCGCCCTTCTGGCTCGGCACCGGCTGCGGCTCGTGCATGTGCCCGCAGAAGTGCGCGCCGAACCACTCGGGCCGGAAGATCGCTCCCTGGTAGAGCGGCAGCGCGTCCGGCGTCAGCCAGTCGGGCGGGTGGTGCGTCACGAGGAAGCACGCGTCGTGCGCCGTCGCCCACTCGTGCGGATCGCCGGTGAGCGCCTGGAGCTGCGCCGGGTGAATCGCCATGCCCCCGCGATGGACGGCGCTCGTGAGCTGCAAGAAGGCCGAGTTGAGCCCGGCGATCCCGATGGACATCCCGTCGATGCGCACGCTCGCGACGAAGTCGCCGGGGAGCATCCCCGCGTCGTTGCGCGCCCACCCGGCGGGCAGCGGGTGCGCCTCGTTCCATGCCTTTTGCCATCGAGCGAAGGGCGCGAACGTGTCGCTCACCACCTCGCGGTACGCCTGCCCGTCCGAGGGGTGCCAGAAGAGGTTCCCGCGCAGCTCGGGGTCGTGCGACCAGTGAAGGAGCGGGCGCACGGCGGGCGCGTGGAGGTCCGGTCGCTCCAGATCATGGTTGCCAGGCACCACGAAGAGCGCCGGCTTCGAGCCGAGGGCCGCGAGGTGCTCGAAGATCCGCGTGAGCCTCGCCCCGGCGATCGCGAGCTCCTCGTCGGTGCCGGCCTGCGCGAGATCGCCGGCGCACAGCACGAAATCGAAGGGCCCGGCGTGCCTGTGCACCTTCTCCAGGTCCTTTCGGAGCTCCTCTTCTCCGGCCCCCCAGAGCGTCGACGCGCCCTCACCGGCGTGCAGATCTGCGATCGCGAGCCATCCGATCGATCCCATCGTCACGAGTCAACGCGACGCGCGCGCCCGGTGTCAACCGAGGTCGAGAAGAGCGCATCTTCACCACGGAGGCACAGAGAGCACAGAGGTCGCACAGAGATTTTATTGTCCCAGATTCCAGCAGATTCTGAGACCAAGAAGACCTCCGTGAGCCTCCGTGACCTCCGTGGCTCCGTGGTGAAAAGAGCTCCTGCTAGCATTCCACCGATGAGCCCCGCGGGAAGAGACGACGCGAAAGCGGCTGATCCGTCGCGGTTCCAGTTCACAGGCGGCCTCCTGGAGCGATCGATCTACGTCGAGCGCGCCGCGGATCGATCGCTGCCGGAGTCGCTGTTCGCCGGGGAGTACTGCCACATCCTCGCGCCGCGACAGATCGGCAAGACGAGCCTCTGCTTCCGCGCCGCGCGCGAGCTACAGCGCCGAGGCGTGCGGTGCGCCCTCGTGGACGTGACGGCCGCAGGCACGCCCTCGAGCGCCGAGGAGTGGTACTTCGGGCTCGTCGACGAGATCGCGCGGAGGCTCAAATTGCCGGATCCGCTCGACGCCTGGCTGAAGCGCGCGGGCGTCGCGCCGGCGCAGCGGTTCCGGGATTTCTTGCGAGGGCTCGTCGAGGACGATCCGAACGGCCCTCCCCTCGTGGTGTTCCTGGACGAGATCGAGATGGTGCGGCTCGCGCCGGTGGACGTCGACGATTTCCTCTTGATCCTGCGGAGCTTTCACGAGGAGCGCGGACAGAGCCCGGCGCTCGGGAGGCTCACGTTCTGCCTCATCGGGGTCACCACGCCGAACGACCTCATCAAGAACAAGAGCGTCACGCCCTTCAACGTGTCGAAGCCCATCCGGGTCGACGACTTCACGCGCGCGGAGTGCGACGCCCTCGGCCCGGGGCTCGCGGCCCTCGACGTGAGCACGAGCGATCTGCTCGACGCTGTCTACGCGTGGACCGACGGGCACCCGTACATGACGATGCGCGCTTGCTTCGAGCTGGCCCGGCGAAAGAAGGTCGTCCGAGGCTCCGAGCAGGCCGGCGTGGACGCGCTCGTGCGGGAGATGTTCCTCGACAGGCCGCTCGAGGACACGAACCTCAACTACGCGGCGCGCAGGTTCGAGGACCCCAAGTTCGAGCGCGACGGGGCGCGCCTGGCCGACAAGATCCAGCTCTACAGGACGGTGCTCGGGAAGAAGGACCCACCCGCGCACAACGAGAGCGCCGTGCAGATGGAGCTGCGCATCTGCGGGATGGTGAAGGACGTGGAGGTGGCGCCCGGAAAGCGGGTGCTAAGGCCGCGGAACCGGATCTACGAGCAGGCCCTCGACCTGGAGTGGCTGCGGTCGAAGGGCGATCGGCGGTTCTTCTCCGAGGCCGTGTGGAAGTGGCTCGACGCGGGCAAGGACGAGGACGCGCTGCTCCGGGGCGTGGTGCTGGAGAAGGCCCTCGCCTGGGCGAAATCGAACGTGCTCTCGGAGGACGAGCAGGCGTTCCTGGACGCGAGCCAGCGGCACGAGACCCAGTCCTTGGAGGCCGACTATTCGCGCATCACGAAGGAGGTCGCGCTGGCCGCGGCGGCCCAGAAGGAGGCCCGCGCGGAGCTGGAGAACGCCCGGGACGCGCTGGAGAAGGCCCTCTCCGAGAAGCGGGACGCCGAGTCCGCGCGGGAGGCGCTCTCGCAGCAGCAATCCAGCCTCAAGGCGTCGGTGCGGGTGACGAGGACATGGCTCTATGTCGCCCTCATGGGCCTCCTCATCGCGGCCGTCATCGCCGGGGTGCTCGTGCAGCAAGCGCGGCACGAGACGCTCAGTCAGAACGAAGAGGCCGGGCGCGCCGCCGCGACCGCACAGAGCTTGCGGGACCAGACGGAGACGCTGAAGACGCAGCTCGCCGAGCTCCGAGCCCACGAGGAGCAGGCTCGGAAGTGGAACGACGAGGCGAAGGCGACCCAGAGGGAGCTCGACGCGAAGAAAGAGCTGCTCGCGGCGCGCGAAGAGGAGCTCCGGCAGGCCAACGACGACAAGGCCAAGGCGCTCGAGGTCCGCGACCGGGCGCTCAACGAGGTCAAGCAGGTCAACCTGTACATCGCGCAGAACCAGGACCTGAAGACGGCGGCCGACGATCTCCGGACAAAGCTTCGCACGTGCGAGGCCGAGAAGAAGAAGCCGCCCGTCCTCATCCCCTCCCCGAAGGTGAGCGAAGACCCCTACTAGCCTCGATGGTGGGGCCGCCCCCATCGCTCCGCGGAGCGAGCGATTTGGGGGCGGCGCCGGCCGCGGAGCGCGCCGGCGGGTGGGGGCATCCACCGCCGAACCGACGCTCAGCGTCAAGCAAACCCGTTCGGCCCCCGGCCATTGTTCGACAACACCCGCCGCATCACGAAATCCCTCGGGTTTTCAGGAGGGCCGCCCCGGACCGCCCCCGCCCTCCGGACGTCGCTTTCGGGCCCCCGCCGGGGGGAAGGTTGGGGAAAACCGGCGCAATTGTTCTGTGGAGCCTGGGGACAGGGCTGGCCAGACGCGCAGAAATCCTTGGATCGCAACATGTTGTGGCGCGAAGGTCCGAGGCCACCACAGGTCGTGTGAGCCCTGGGAAAAACAGATTGACCAGGGGGGCGAGGACGGGTAATCCAGAGGACGTAACGCGTCGGTGAACGCCCCATCAGGGCTGCAATCTCGCACAGCCATTTCGCTTCACGGACCGTCCGCCATGCCCCCGTTCGCTCGGGTCGGCCAGGCCCAAGCGGAGCCACCCCCCGAGGTGCTCCGTGGAGGGCTGTCGTGCGACGTCCGCTCTTCCGACAGGCTTGTTTCTGGGGAAGTGGCCGCGGGAAAGCCCCGCTGGGACGTTTTTTTTCGATGTGAAACCGGGGAGACAGGGATTCGCTCGCCATCCCGCTGGGAGGGATGGAGGGGTGCGCCCGTCGTCGTGATTTTTTTTGGAGGCTCGTAGAAATGGCGCTCGTCGAGAATGAGGACGGTCGGTCGGTGGGGCTCACCGGCAAAGGGTCGGAACGCGGGGATTCGAAGAAGCGACCCCCGGGCGCGAGCGCCGCGAAGCCGAAGGGCTCGGCCTCCGCAAAAGGCAGCGTCGGGACGGCGTCCCCCAGCGGCGCCCGCACCTCGTCGAGCCGCGACGCCAAGAGCCGCGCCGCGCGCGCCAAGGGCGGCCTCGCCTTCGAGCGCAAGTTCACCGATCGCGGCAAGGATCCGCTCGATCACGTCACCTGGGAGCGCCGCTCCAGCGTCATCACCAACCCGGACGGGTCGGTCGTCTTCAAGATGGAAGGCGCCGAGGTGCCCGCCGGCTGGTCGCAGCTCGCCACCGACATCGTCGTCTCCAAGTACTTCCGAAAGGCCGGCCTCCACGGCAAAAAGGAGAACGGCGAGACGAGCGTGCGGCAGGTGGTCGACAGGCTCGCGCGCACGATCCGCGAGGCCGGCGAGCGCTTCGGCGGCTACTTCGCGAACGCCCGCGAGGCGGACACGTTCGAGGCCGAGCTGTCGTTCTTCCTCGTGAACCAGTACGGCGCCTTCAACTCGCCCGTGTGGTTCAACTGCGGGCTCTTCCAGCGCTACGGCATCGCCGGCTCCGGCGGCAACTGGGCGTGGAACGAAGAGGGCGGCCCCGACGACGTCTTCGAGACGGCCAACGCCTACGAGCGGCCCCAGTGCTCGGCGTGCTTCATCCAGTCGGTCTCGGACGATCTGATGAGCATCTACGAGCTCGTGAAGAGCGAGGCGCGGCTCTTCAAGTACGGCTCCGGCACCGGCACCAACTTCAGCACGCTGCGCGCCCGGCAGGAGAAGCTCTCCGGCGGCGGGACGTCGAGCGGGCTCATGAGCTTCCTCGAGGTGTTCGACCGCGCGGCCGGCGCCACCAAGTCGGGCGGCACGACGCGGCGCGCCGCGAAGATGGTGTGCCTCGACATGGACCACCCGGAGATCGTGGACTTCATCGAGTGGAAGGCGCGCGAGGAGAAGAAGGCGCAGGCCCTCATCGCGCAGGGCTACCCGGCCGACTTCAACGGCGAGGCCTACCACACGGTCAGCGGGCAGAACTCGAACAACTCGATCCGCGTCACGGACTCGTTCATGCGCGCCGCGACGACGGGCGGGGCGTGGGAGACGCGCGCTCGCACGACGGGCGAGATCGTGGAGCGCCTGGACGCCGGCGATCTGATGGGCCGCGTCGCTCAGGCGGCGTGGAGCTGCGCGGACCCGGGCCTCCAGTACGACACGACGATCAACAAGTGGCACACGTGCCCGAACACGGGGCGCATCAACGCCTCGAACCCGTGCTCCGAGTACATGTTCCTCGACGACTCGGCCTGCAACCTGTCGAGCCTCAACCTGACGAAGTTCCTGCGCGCGGACGGGTCGTTCGACGTGGACGGCTTCCGTCACGCGGTGCGGGTGTTCTTCGTCGCGCAGGAGATCCTCGTGGACTTCTCGGCCTACCCGACGAAGCCCATCGCCAGGAACTCGCACCAGTACAGGCCGCTCGGCCTGGGGTACGCGAACCTCGGCACGATGCTGATGCTCCAGGGCATCCCGTACGACTCGGCCGAGGGCCGCTCCATGGCCGCGGCGATCACGGCGATCATGTGCGGGCACGCGTACAAGGTGTCGGCCGAGATGGCGGGCTCCAAGGGGCCGTTCGACGGCTTCGCGAAGAACCGCGAGCCGATGCTCCGCGTGATGGGGATGCACCGCGACGCGGCGTACATGATCGATCGCGATCGGTGCCCCGAGAACCTGTGGCGCGCGGCCTGCGAGGACTGGGACCTCGCCGTGAAGCTCGGCGCCCAGCACGGCTACCGCAACGCGCAGGCGACGGTGCTGGCCCCGACGGGGACGATCGGCCTCCTGATGGACTGCGACACGACGGGCATCGAGCCTGATTTCTCGCTCGTGAAGTTCAAGAAGCTGGCGGGCGGCGGGTACTTCAAGATCGTCAACCAGTGCGTCCCCGAGGCGCTCCGGCGGCTGGGCTACGGCGAGCTGGAGGCGCAGGAGATCGTCGCGTACGTCTCGGGCACCAACACGCTGCTCGCGGCGCCGCACGTGAACCGCGCGAGCCTCAAGAAGAAGGGCTTCACCGACGACGACCTCGCGAAGGTGGAGGCCGCGATCCCCGGGGTGTTCGATCTGGAGCTCGCGTTCGCGCCGTGGGTCCTCGGCGAGGAGACGTACGAGCGGCTCGGCGCGCCCGCGAACCTGCGCAAGCCCGGCTTCTCGCTCCTGAAGCACCTCGGCTTCTCGGCGCACCACGTCGAGGAGGCGAACGACACGATCGTGGGCCGCATGACGATCGAGGGCGCCCCGCACCTGCGCGAGGAGCACTACCCGGTGTTCGACTGCGCGAACCGGTGCGGCAAGACGGGGCAGCGCTACCTCGCGCCGATGTCGCACATCCGCATGATGGCCGCCGTGCAGCCGTTCCTGTCGGGCGCGATCTCGAAGACGGTGAACCTGCCCAACGAGGCCACGGTCGAGGACGTCGCGAAGATCTACGAGGAGGGCTGGCGCCTCGGGCTCAAGGCGGTCGCGCTCTACCGCGACGGGTGCAAGGCGTCGCAGCCGCTCTCGTCGTCGAGCAAGGACTCCAAGAAGGAGGCGAAGGAGGAGGAGCGACCGCGCGTCGAGGAGACGACCCGGCCGGCCCCGATCGTCGCGCACAAGCACGTCGCCCACCCCGTGGGGGAGAGGCTGCGCCTGCCCAAGAGGCGCGACGGCTTCACGCAGGAGGCGCGCGTCGGCGGGCACAAGATCTACGTGCGCACCGGCGAGTACATCGATGGGACGCTCGGCGAGATCTTCATCGATCTGCACAAGGAGGGCGCCGCGTTCCGCTCGCTCATGAACTGCTTCGCGATGGCCGTGTCGCTGGGCCTTCAATACGGCGTGCCGCTCGCGTCGTTCGTGGAGCAGTTCACGTTCACGCGCTTCGAGCCGCAGGGCGTGGTCGAGGGGCACGACAACATCAAGCTGGCGACGTCCATCGTCGACTACATCTTCCGGATGCTCGGGATCGAGTACTTGCAGCGCTTCGATCTGGCGCACGTGCCGCCGGCCGATCCGGCGACGCAGGGCCCGATCGAGGCGAGCTCGCACGAGGCCGGGGCCTACGCCGACACGCGCACCTCGATGGCTCCGCCGGTGCTCCCGGAGAAGACGCACTCGTCGCTGGACGCGCAGCTCGAGGACATGATGGGCGACGCGCCCGTGTGCGACGTGTGCGGGCACATCACGGTGCGCAACGGCGCTTGCTACAAGTGCCTCAACTGCGGCAACTCGATGGGTTGTAGCTGAGCCCGAGGCTCACGGGCGCAGCGTCGGGACTCCGTCCCCCAGCGGCGGCCGCGCGCATCGCAGGACGAACAGCGTGATCTCCGGCGCGCTCCCCAGGCGAATCGGGGGGCCCGTCGTGCCCAGGCCGGGGCTCACGTAGAGCACGCTGTCGCCGTCGCGGTAGAGGCCCGCGGAGAAGCGAAAGATGCGCGTCGCGAGGTTCTTGCGCGCGGCGACGAACGGGAGACCCACCTGGCCCCAGTGCGTGTGCCCCGCGAGCACGAGGGCCGCGCCGCGCCGCGCGAAGTCCGGAAACAACGAGGGATCGTGCGTGAGCCCCAGGAGCGGGCGCGAGCCGTCGAAGCCGCGGAGCGTGCGCTCCATGTCGGCGTTTTGCGTCCACGTGTCGTCCACACCGGCGATCTCGATCGCCGCGGATCCGTGCGTGATCGTGTGGCGCGCGTTGCGGAGCAGCGTGACCCCGCCCTCGCGGAGGAGCGTCGCGAGGGGCTCGGCGCCGCCGAAGTAGTCGTGGTTGCCGAGGATCGCGATCACGGCGTCCTTCGCGCGCAGCTCGCCGAGGATCGTGGCGATCGCCTCGTGGAACTCCACCCCGTTCGTGACGTAGTCGCCTGTGAGCGCGACGAGGTCCGGCGCGAGCGCGTTCGTCGTGCGCACCCAC
>Ga0268298_10005297_pt1 | contig 12156 bp, 10 predicted proteins | sample WWTPWeurt_MetaG_FD_194462 | JGI IMG/M metagenome (GOLD analysis project Ga0268298, IMG submission 194462) | Activated sludge microbial communities from WWTP in Nijmegen, Gelderland, Netherland - WWTP Weurt | ecosystem: Engineered > WWTP > Aerobic digester > Activated sludge | place...
GGCCTTGAGCTTGCGGACGTTGCCGTCCGGGTCGCGGGCGATTGCTTCACCGGTGATCTTGCCGACGCGGGCGATGATTGCAGCCATGACACTTCTCCAGCAGGTGATTTTCGATGCACGAAGTGTATGGATTCACCGCGGGCGAATCCATTGCACCAAGGTACAGTCGGCGCTGTCCTGCGTGAGAAATCTCACGCTCGGGATCAGATTTTCAGGCCGTTGATCCGCAGCGAGAGTTGCAGGCGGTCACGCACGCCGAGCTTCTCGAAGATGACCGTCAGATGCGCCTTGACGGTGCGCTCGGTGATCGCCAGCTGGTCGGCGATTTCCTTGTTGCTGGCGCCACTGGCGACCAGACGGGCAACCTGGGTTTCGCGCCCGGAAAGCAGCGTGCCCCAGTCATCGATTTTGCCCTCCGGCGGCAGTTGACCGAGACGACGCGAGGTGGCTCCGACCAGTTGCCGCAGCAGCGACTGGCCGACCCACAGGCCGCCGTTGCTGACCACCAGCGCCACCTGCCGCAGCACGGCCGGCGCCGCCCGCGAATTGCAGCAGCCGGCGGCGCCAAGCGCCAGCGCCTGCAGGATCTGCGCCTCATCCGGTTCGTCGCTCAGGAGGATCACGGGCTGGCCGCCGCTGCGGTCGACGCCGGTCAGCGCCAGTTCGACCGCCTCACCCGAATGCAGCCGCGACCAGATGACCCCCGCACCGGCGAAGCGCGCGGCGGGAAGCTGGTCGCGGCGCAACATCCGCGCCGCCGGCAGGGCCTCGACCCAGTTTGTCAGCGGACCGGCTTCGCGGTCGACGATCCAGTGCTGCATCAGCGCTCGGTCAGCGCCACGTTCTTGGCGCGCAACACGGGTTTCAGCAGGTAGGCGAGCACGCTCTTCTTGCCGGTGATGATATCCACCTCGGCGACCATGCCGGGGATGATCGGCAGGTTGGCATCGCCGAATCCCGGCTTGCTGGTGCGCACCCGCACCGTGTAGAAGGCGTTGCCCTTGTCGTCCGTGACCGTATCGGCGCCGATATGTTCGAGCGTCCCGTCGAGGCCGCCGTAGATCGAGAAGTCGTAGGCGGTAAACTTGACGATGGCCGGCTGGCCGGGACGCAGAAAGGCAATGTCGCGCGGCAGGACACGCGCCTCCAGCAACAGCGTATCTTCCAGCGGAACGATCTCGATCATGTCCTTGCCCGGCTGGACGACGCCGCCGACGGTATTGACCAGCAGGCGCTTGACCGTTCCCTTGACCGGCGAGCGGATCGACGACTGCTTGACGCGGTCCGACAGCGCCACGCTGCCCTCGGCCAGACTGTTGAGCTTGGCGGTGGTTTCGGAAAGCTCCTTGCCGGCGTCGTTGCGGAAGTTGAGCTCGACTTCCTCGATCTTGCGCTGGGCCTCGTTGATCGCCGCCTGAACGCGGGTGATCTGTGCCGAGGCCATGTCCCGCTCGCCGCGGTAGCGCGAAACGTCGCGCTCGAGGCGCAGCAGTTCGACTTCCGACACCGCGCCGGAGTTGATCAGCGGCCTGGTCACCGTCAGTTCCTTCGAAGTCAGATCGTACCCGGTCGCAGCCTGCGCCCGCCTGGCCTGCGCTTCGTTGAGTTCCTGCTGGCGCTGGGCGAGCTGCTGCCGGGCGATCGAGATCGCTGCGTTCATTTCGGCGCGCTTGGCCTCGTAAAGCTGCAACTCCTGCGCGACGACGTCGGGGGCGTCCTTGACCACCTCTGGCGGCGGCACGAAGGGCTTGCCGTCGGACATCGCCTTGAGGCGGGCGGCACGGGCGACCAGACCGAGGTACTGGACGCGGTTTTCCTTGACCGACGAGACAAAGCGCGTCTCGTCGATCTTGATCAGCAACTGGTTGGCCTGGACGACATCGCCCTCGCGCACGAGAATCTCGGAGACCAGCCCGCCGTCGATGCTTTGCAGGATCTGCACCTGTTTCGACGGAATGACCTTGCCCTCGCCGCGGGTGACTTCGTCGAGCTGCGCCACGGCCGCCCACAGGATGAACAGCGCCATGACAATGCCGACGCTGCGCAGCAGGACGCGCGCGCGTAACGGCTCCTGGCGCAGGATCGCTACATCGGCGTCGGTCGAGAAATCGACCACGTCGCCCTCCTCCTTGCCCGGCAGGCGACCGAGCACCCGCTCGACATACGGCTTGAACTTGCCGGCAATCGCCTCGAGCCTTTCGTGCAGCCGGGCGGCCAGTGCCTTCAGGCGGCTCATGACGCCCTGCCGATCTGGCCGCTCTGCAGCGCCTGGATGACCTGGTCGCGCGGGCCGTTGGCGACCACCTGCCCGTCGTCGACGACGATGATCCGGGTGGCGAGATCGAGCAGGCTGTTGCGATGGGTGACGATCACCATCGTCTTGTGCGCCGCCACGGCGTTCAGGCGCTGCTTCAACTGCTGCTCGGAGGTGTGGTCCATCGAACTCGTCGGTTCGTCGAGCAACAGGATCGGCGGATCCATCAGGAAGGCGCGGGCGATGGCGACGCCCTGACGCTGGCCGCCGGAGAGCGAATCGCCGCGCTCGCCGATCAGCATGTCGAAGCCGTCCGGGTGGCGATTGACGAAGTCGCCCAGCCCGGCAACCTCCGCCGCCGCGACGATCGCCGCGTCATCGGCATACGGCGCACCGATCGCGATGTTGTCGCGCAGCGTGCCGTAGAAGAGGGTCGGATCCTGCGACACGTAGCCGATGTTGCGCCGGAGGTCGGCCGGATCGAGTTGCCGGAGGTCGACGCCGTCGATCATCACCGCGCCCTCGCTCGGCTGGTAAAGCCCGAGCAGCAGCTTCTGCAGGGTCGTCTTGCCGGAACCGACACGGCCAATGATGACCACTTTCTCGCCGGCCGCGATCCGGCAACTGAAACCCTTGAGCGCCTGCAGCGATGCGCCGGGATAGCTGAATTCGACCTTGTTGAATTCGATGTCGCCGCGCAACTCCGGGCGATGGACGAAACTGGCGTCGGCTGGCCGCTCGACCGGCTTCTTCATGATCTCTTCGAGCGAGGTCAGCGACACCTTGGCGTTGTGGTACTGCATCAGCAGCCCGACCATCTGCCCGAGCGGCGCGACGGCGCGCGAGGCCAGCATCGTGCAGGCGATCAGCCCGCCCATGGTGAGCTGGCCGACAGCGATCAGATAGACCCCCGCGATGATCACGATGACATTGACGACCTGCTGCGCCTCCAGCGCGCCATTGGTCGCCGCCGCCGAAAGGAAGCGCATCTGGTTGCCGATGCGGGCGACGAAAGCCACCGACTTTTCCCACTTCGACTGCATGACGCTCTCGGCGCCCTGCGCCTTGATCGTCTCCAGCGCCGTCAGGCTCTCGACCAGCGTGGAATTGCGCAGCGCGCCGGCGCGATAGGTGGTCTCGGACAGTTCGTGCATCTTGTGCTGCAGGATGTACGCGTAAATGACGACGACGACGATGACCAGCAGCACCGGCAGGACGAGTTGCCAGGCAATCAGGGCAATGACCAGAACGAAAAGCAGGGCGAACGGCAGGTCGATGAAGGCGGTCACCGAGGCCGATGTGATGAAATCGCGCACCGCCTCGAACGAACGCAGGTTCGCCGCGAAGGCGCCGACCGCCGCCGGCCGTGCTTCCATGCGCACGCCGAGGACGCGTTCCATGATCTGCGCCGAGAGCTGCATGTCGATCCGCGCGCTGGCGAGATCGATGAAATAGCCGCGCAGCAGGCGCAGCATCAGGTCGACCACGAACAGCAGGATCACCCCCAGCGCCAGCACCCACAAGGTCTCGATCGCGCGGTTGGGAATCACCCGGTCATAGACGTTCATCATGAACAGCGGCATGGCCAGCGCGATGACGTTGATCAGCAACGCCGCGCTCAGCACGTCGCGGTAGACCGGCCACTGGTCGGCAAGGGCTCCCCAGAACCAGTGGCGCAACCTGACCTCACCGACTTCCGGCGTGCGCCTGTCGAAGCGGAAATGCGGCCGTGCATAGATGGCGACGCCGCTGTAACGCCGCGCGAGTTCGTCCCGCGCGAGCTGGACCGAACCCTGACCGGTTTCCGGGAACAGCAGGCGGGCGGTATCGCCGGACTCGTCCCAGCCAAGCAGGACACAGGCTTCATCGCCGGAGGTCAGCAGAACGACCGGCAGCAGCGCCGTGTCGATGCGCTCCAGCGGACGCCGCACGACCTTGGCCGCGAGCCCGGCGCGATTGGCGGCGCGGGCGAACAGCGAGGGTGTCAGCGAACCCTTTTCCAGCGGCAGCCCGGCGGTCAGCGCGGCACGGGTCGCCGGGCGCCCGTGGAAACGCGACAGTTCGACCAGGCAATCGAGCAAAGGGTCGTGGTGGAGGATGTCCTCGCGCACGCCGGGCTTGCTTCCGGCAACGGGCGCGAGTATTGGCGGGTTCTCGGATTCGTTCATGCAGTCTCCATTTCCGCGCCATTCTACTTTACGGTTTCGCCGGCGGCCGTGAAGTATCCGACAGCGTGGCGGCGACATGGCCCAAGGGGCGGCGGCGCCGGCCGGACGCGTCGCAAAAAAAGGCGGCCGTAGCCGCCTTTCTCCGGAGAGATGCAGGATCAGGCGATCAACGGCACGATCAGCAGCGCGACCAGGTTGATGATCTTGATCAGCGGGTTGACCGCCGGGCCGGCCGTATCCTTGTACGGGTCGCCAACGGTGTCGCCGGTCACGGCTGCCTTGTGGGCATCGGAACCCTTGCCGCCGAAATGGCCGTCCTCGATGTACTTCTTGGCATTGTCCCAGGCGCCGCCGCCGGTCGTCATCGAAATGGCGACGAACAGACCGGTGACGATGGTGCCCACCAGCAGGCCGCCGAGCGCCTGCGGACCGAGCACCAGGCCGACGATGATGGGCACGGCAACCGGCAGGATCGACGGAATCATCATTTCCTTGATCGCGGCCACGGTCAGCATGTCAACCGCACGGGAATAGTCCGGCTTGGCCGTGCCATCCATGATGCCCTTGATTTCCTTGAACTGGCGGCGCACTTCGACGACCACCGCGCCAGCCGAACGGCCGACGGCTTCCATCGCCATGGCGGCGAAGAGGTAGGGAATCAGGCCGCCGATGAAGAGGCCGATGATGACCATGTGATTGGACAGGTCGAAGCTGATGCCCTTGAGGCCGGCGGCCTCCAGACCATGCGTGTAGTCGGCGAAGAGCACGAGGGCGGCGAGACCGGCGGAACCGATGGCGTAGCCCTTGGTGACCGCCTTGGTCGTGTTGCCGACGGCGTCGAGGGGATCGGTCACATCGCGAACGTCCTTGGGCAGACCCGACATTTCGGCGATGCCGCCGGCGTTGTCGGTGATCGGACCGTAGGCGTCGAGAGCGACGACGATGCCGGCCATCGACAGCATCGAGGTGGCGGCGATGGCGATTCCGAACAGGCCGCCCATCGCGTAGGCGGCGAAGATCGAAGCGCATACGGAGATGACCGGCAGGGCGCAGGCCTTCATCGAGACGCCGATGCCGGCGATGATGTTCGTCGCGTGGCCGGTCTGACAGGCTGCCGCCACATGCTTGACCGGCGAGTATTCGGTACCGGTGTAGTACTCGGTGATCCACACCAGCGCGGCGGTCAGCAGCAGGCCGACGACGGAACAGCCGAACATCGACATCGTCGTGATCTTGGCCGCCGGATCGCCGGCGCCGATCAGCCACGAGGTGACCGGATAGTAGGCGGCGAGGGCCAGGACGCCGGCGACGATCAGGCCGCGATAGAGCGCCGCCATGATCTTGCCGCCATCGGTCGCCTTGACGAAGTAGCAGCCGATAATCGACGCGATGATCGACACGCCGCCCAGCGCCAGCGGATAGAGAACCAGATTCTCGCCGAGGGCCGGCGAGGACTGGATGGTCAGCGCCGCCAGCACCATCGTCGCGACCACGGTCACGGCGTAAGTCTCGAAGAGGTCGGCGGCCATGCCGGCACAGTCGCCGACGTTGTCACCGACGTTGTCGGCGATGACCGCCGGGTTGCGCGGATCGTCTTCCGGGATGCCGGCCTCGACCTTGCCCACCAGGTCGGCGCCGACGTCGGCGCCCTTGGTGAAGATGCCGCCGCCAAGACGGGCGAAGATGGAGATCAGCGAGGAGCCGAAGGCCAGGCCGACCAGCGGTTCGATGACATGATGCAGATCGGCGGTTCCGCCAGTCGACCTCAGGTAGGCGTAGTAGCCGGCGACGCCGAGCAGGCCGAGGCCGACGACCAGCATGCCGGTGATCGCGCCGCCCTTGAAGGCGACCGCGAGTGCCGGGGCGATGCCGCCCCGGGCGGCTTCGGCCGTACGCACGTTGGACCGCACCGAGACGTTCATGCCGATGAAGCCGGCGGCGCCGGAGAGAACCGCGCCGATCAGGAAGCCGATGGCGGTCAGCCAGCCGAGCTTCGGCACGAAGCCGATGACCAGGAAGAGCACGATACCGACGATGCCGATGGTCTTGTATTGACGGTTGAGGTAGGCCGAGGCTCCCTCCTGAATCGCTTTGGCAATCTCTTGCATGCGTGCGTTGCCAGCCGACAACGCGAGAATCTGCCGGCTGGATATCCAGCCGTACAGCACCGCAATTACAGCGCAGACAAGCGCCAGTAACAGAGCCTGAGACATTGAACCCCCTCCTTTGACTAACGAACCACAAAAATCAAATGCTGAACGGCCCGGGTTTCTTGGCCGCGGTTACGTTCTTCGGCCGGGCATGGCCGGGCAGCCCGCTGCAGAGGCGCGGCGGATCCGCGCCCTCGAACCACGGCTACCCGCAAGTCCGGCAGGCAGCGGTGAACCGGAAGCCGTCGGCGCTGACAGACCAAGCCGGCAACTTGCGTTCGGCGTTGGCGATCTCCTTGCACGACGCATCGCCGGACCGCCATTGCTTACCTGAGCGCCTCGAAGACGTCCGCGGTGATGCCGTCGACACTGCCGACACCGGAAACCTTCCTGACTTTCGGCGCACTGGCGTCGCCGGTGGCGGACCATCTGCCGTAGAAATCGACCAGCGGCTTGGTCTGCGAATGATAGATCTCGAGACGCTTTCTGACGGTTTCTTCCTTGTCGTCATCGCGCTGGACCAGGTCTTCGCCGGTCACATCGTCCTTGCCCTCGACCCTGGGCGGATTGAATTTCACGTGATAGGTGCGACCGGAAGCCAGATGAGCGCGGCGACCGGCCATGCGCTCGATGATGTCGCCATCCGGCACGGCGATCTCGAGGACGAACTCGATCGGCACGCCCGCGTCCTTCATCGCCTGCGCCTGCGGAATGGTGCGCGGGAACCCGTCGAACAGGTAGCCGTTGCCGCAGTCGTCCTGGGTCAGGCGCTCCTTGACCATGCCGATGATCACGGCATCGGGCACCAGGCCGCCGGCATCCATGTGTTTCCGGGCCTCGACACCGAGGGCCGTGCCGGCCTTGACCTGGGCGCGCAGCATGTCGCCGGTGGAGATCTGGGGGATGGCAAACCGTTCGCAGATGAATTTGGCTTGCGTACCCTTGCCGGCGCCGGGCGCGCCCAACAGAATCAACTTCATGAAATGTCCCTCGTTGCTGTGTCGCGAAAACCTGCATTTCCTTCCGGCGCTCTGACGGGCCGTTCCGCACCGCCGCAAAGTTAACCGTTATTTCCGGTCCGGTCAAACAGTTTGCGCATCCGCTCGGCATCCTCGGGAGTATCGACGCCCGCTGCCGGAGCCGCATCGACCAGCATCACGCTGATCCGGTAGCCGTGCCACAGGGCGCGCAATTGCTCCAGCGACTCGAATTGCTCGGTGGGCGCCACGGTCAACCCGGCGTAGGCCTTCAAAAAGCTCGCGCGGTAGGCGTAGAGCCCGACATGGCGATAGGCGGGAAAGCCGGCCGGCAAGGTCTCGCCCCCCTCCTCGCGGGCAAAGTGGTCGCGGGCATAGGGAACCGGCGCCCGGGAGAAGTAGGCGGCATCGCCATCGGCACGACACACCACCTTGACCACGTTCGGATTGAAGAAATCGCTCGCCTCGACGATCGGATGCGCGACCGTGGCGATGTCGGCGCCGCTCGCCGCCAGTTGGCGCGCCGTGCGGATGATCGTTTCCGGCTCGATCAGCGGCTCGTCACCCTGGACGTTGACGACGATCGCATCGCCATGCCAGCCGCGCTGCGCGACCACCTCGGCCAGGCGGTCGGTGCCGGTCGCATGGTCGCCGCGCGTCATCAGCGCCGCCACCTCATGCGCCTCGGCAGCGGCCCACACGTCGCGATGATCGGTCGCCACCCAGACCTCTTCCGCCCCCGCCAGCCGGGCGCGTTCGGCGACGCGCACGACCATCGGCTTGCCGCCAAGGTCGAGCAGCGGCTTGGCCGGCAGGCGGGTCGATGCGTAACGCGCCGGAATGACGACCTTGAAGGCGAAACCCGGCATGCCTATTCTTCCGGCGGCAGCTGGCGCGCCTCGTCCTCGAGCATGATCGGGATGTCGTCACGGATCGGGTAGGCGAGCTTGCACGGCTTGCAGACCAGTTCCATTTCGGCCTTGCGGTGTTCGAGGTTGCCCTTGCAGATCGGGCAGACGAGGATATCAAGCAGCCTGGCGTCCACGGACTTTCTCCAGAATGAGGTCAATAAGGGCCGGCGCAAGTTCGGCCTCGACGGGCAGGACCCACGTCTCGGCCACGGTCAGTCCGGCGCATTTTACCGCATCCTTCTCGGTCATCAGCAGCACGCCGTCGCCGGCGAAGGCGAGATCGGCGGCGCGGTAGGCGTGATGATCGGGGAACGGATGCTCGGCGAAGACCAGACCGAGAGCTTTCAGGGTCCGGAAGAAGCGCCCCGGATCGCCGATGCCGGCCAGCGCATGCAGCCGGCGCCCGGCGAGATCGCCGGGCGCGCACAGCTGCCGCGGATCATCGAGGCGGTAGAAGGCGCCAGGCCGCAGGCGCATGGCGAACCGCGGCGGCGCCGGTGGAATCCGCTCATCGGGCGGACCGTTGCAGATCACGGCAGCAACCCCGGCCAGCCGCGCCAGCGGCTCGCGCAGCGGCCCGGCGGGCAGTCGCCAGCCGTTGCCCGCGCCACGACCGTCGAAGACCGCCAGTTCGACGTCGCGCGCCAGCCGATAGTGCTGCAGGCCATCGTCGCAGAGGATGATATTCACCTCCGGACTGGCGGCCAGCAAGGCGCGCCCCGCCGCCACCCGGTCATGCCCGACCCACACCGGCGCCCCGCTGCGCCGATGCAGCAGCACCGGTTCGTCGCCGACCTCGGCCGGCAGCGCGGCGGCGGTCACCGGACGCGGCGCCGCCTGGTCGCCGCCATAGCCGCGGCTGACGATCCCCGGCCGCCAGCCGCGTGCTGTCAATTCGCCGGCCAGCCAGATCGTCAGCGGCGTCTTGCCGGCTCCGCCGACGGTGATGTTGCCGACGACGATCACCGGAACCGGCAGGCGCTCGGGTCGCGCGCGCGCCCGATCCGCCGCCGCCAGCGCCGAGTAGACCCCGGCCAGCGGCGCCAGAAGCCACAACGCCGGCGAAAGCCGGCGTTGTGCGAACCATTGACGCTGCAACCAGCGAGCCGGCATCAGCGTGGCGCTTGGGTGGCGAACGAGATATGCGGATAACCGGCCGCCTGCGCCGCCTGCATCACATCGACGACGCTCTGGTGCGTCGCCTTGGCGTCGGCATTGATGACGATGATCGGGTCGGGGCGCGAGCCCGCGGCGCGACGCAGGGCATCGGAAATGCTCTTGACGTCGGCTGCGGTCAACGGCGATTTATTGACCAGAATCTGCCCGCTCGCGGTGACCGCCACATCGACCTCGTTCGGCTGCTCGGCCTGCTTGCTGGCGTCCGCCGTCGGCAGGTTGATCTCGAGCCCGGAAAATTTCGAATAAGTCGTCGTCAGCATCAGGAAGATGATGATGACCAGCAGCACATCGATCATCGGGATCAGGTTGATTTCCGGCTCTTCCTGGCCGCGCCCGCGCTGAAAATTCATGGAGCCTCCCTGCGCATCGCCTACTTCCGCTCGCCGTGCATGTACTCGACCAGACGGATTGCCTGCTGTTCCATCTCGACGACGAAGCCATCGACCAGCGCCCGGAAATGCCGCCAGAAGATCACGCTGGGAATCGCGATGAAGATGCCGAAGCCGGTGTTGTAGAGCGCAACGGAGATGCCGTGCGCCAGCTGCTGGGGATTGCCGGTCCCCGGCGCCTGCGAGCCGAAAATCTCGATCATGCCGACGACGGTGCCGAACAGCCCCATCAGCGGGCTGATCGACGCGATCGTGCCGAGCGTCGTCAGATACCGGTTCAGTTCATGGGTGACGGCGCTGCCCGCTTCCTGGATCGCCTCCTTCATCACCTCGCGCGTCGTTCCGACGTTGCGCAATCCGGCGGCCAGCACGCGACCGAGGGGCGAATGGCGATCCAGTTCCTCGAGCATGCGGTCGTTGTTGGCGCCCGCCTTGAATTCGCCGACAGCGCGCTGGAGCAGACCGGTCGGCACCACCCGGGAACGGCGCAGGGCAACCAGGCGCTCGATGATCAGCGCAACCGAAATGATGGAGGCCAGCAACAATGGCCAGATGGGCCAACCAGCAGCCTGAATGATGGAAAACACTCGGAATCCTCGCTTGTCTAACAACCCGTCATTCTGCCTTTCCCCCCGCCGGTCGGCAAGCCCCGTAAACGGGCGTGGTTGGCGCTTATCCCCAGAAACTGTGGATAAGTCTGTGCATGGACTGTCATCAACCACCCCGAATCGGCACGGATCATGGCTTCCACCTGCGTTGCCAAAAAATGGAGCGACAATTTGAATTCATTGCAAATCAATGGCTTATGAAATTTGCCACAGGCTCCAGGCAAGCATGCCGGCGAGCGGCGGGTTACAATGGCCGCCATGTCCGACGACGAGCCATCCGTCCCCACCAATCCGGTCCTCAGCGTATCCGGCCTCAACCGGCTGGTGCGCGACTGCCTGGAAGCGGCGTTCCCGTTGACCTGGGTCGGCGGCGAAATCTCGAACCTGACCCTTGCCGCCTCCGGGCACGTCTATTTTTCCCTGAAGGACGCCAGCGCCCAGGTGCGCTGCGTGATGTGGCGCAACCGCGCCCAACTGCTCGGCTGGCGTCCGGAAAACGGCCAGCAGGTCGAGGTGCGGGCGCTGGTCTCGTTCTACGAGCCGCGTGGCGAGTTTCAGCTCAACGTCGAAACGATCCGCCGCGCCGGCCAGGGGGACCTTTTCGAGCGCTTCCTCCGCCTCAAGGCCCAGCTCGAAGCCGAAGGGCTGTTCACCGCCGAAATCAAGCGCCCGCTGCCCGAACACCCGCGGGCGCTGGCCGTCGTCACCAGCCCGCAGGCGGCGGCGCTGCGCGACGTGCTGACCACGCTGCGCCGCCGGGCGCCGCATCTCCGCATCGATCTCTATCCGACCCCGGTCCAGGGCGAAGGCGCCGCCGACCGGATCGCCGCCGCCGTGCAACTCGCCGCCGCCGGCGGCTGCGACGCGATCCTCCTGTGCCGGGGAGGCGGCAGCATCGAAGACCTGTGGTCGTTCAACGAGGAAGTCGTGGCCCGCGCCATCCGCGCCAGCCGGCTTCCGGTGGTTGCCGGCATCGGCCATGAAACCGACTTCACCATCGCCGACTTCGCCGCCGACCGGCGCGCGGCAACCCCGACCGCCGCCGCAGAAATCCTCAGCCCGGACCGCGAAGCCCTGTTGGCCGACCTGCGGAAATTCCGCGGCCGGATTGCCCGCCAGCTCGCCCGCGGCCTCGCCGAGCGCGCCCAGCAGATCGACCGGCTTGCCGCTCGCCTGACCCACCCGGCCGAGCACCTGCGGCAGCGACGGGAAAACATCGCACGCCTTGGCGGTCAACTCCGCCGGGCGCGCGACCACCAGATCGGGTTCCGGCGGCAAGGTCTCGACACCCTGGCCCACCGCCTGCACGGCGCCCGGCCCCGGCCGGAACACGCCCGAGACAGTCTGAGGCACCTGCGCCACCGGATCGGCCAGGCGGCCCGCCAGCAAATGACCGGAGCCGCCGCGAAACTAATTGCCCTCAGGGCAAGTCTGATACAGCTTGATCCCAGGGCTGTCCTCGAACGTGGCTATGCGCTGGCCATCGGGCCCGACGGACGCGCGGTTCGCGATGCGGCTGC
>Ga0268298_10005298_pt1 | contig 12154 bp, 9 predicted proteins | sample WWTPWeurt_MetaG_FD_194462 | JGI IMG/M metagenome (GOLD analysis project Ga0268298, IMG submission 194462) | Activated sludge microbial communities from WWTP in Nijmegen, Gelderland, Netherland - WWTP Weurt | ecosystem: Engineered > WWTP > Aerobic digester > Activated sludge | place: Netherlands...
TATCCGTCTCCGTTTTGAAGCAGCACGAAATACAGCACGCCTGCCAAACAATTCTTTCCCAAATAACTCGGGGCCACGTTTGCACGATCAGGAGTCGGATCGGCCCCAATCAACGAAGACACAAGCGCCTGCTCCTCTTCGGAATAGGAAGCGATTCCCCCGTCGATTTTCATGAGCTGTGGGAACAAGCGAAGACCGGCTTGTTCGAGCACTTCCTTTGCGGCAAGCACTTGCAGAATCCGCCCCGGAACCAGCACGCTGCTGACTGTCAAATGAGCGTTTTTGTCCATCTTGTCTTTGAGCAGAAGCGCCTTCTTCACAAAGTCCTGCGGCGTTGTATGTTCCAAATGCAGACTCGCCGAAACCACCCCCAATCGCCCCATTGTGTTCTCTGCAAAACGCAACAGAATCGGCAGGGGAGCAGACAAATTCGTGAGCAAACTGATCGTGTGATTTGTTCTTTGCAAAAGCCCCGGAATGATTCGTTCCACAAACCCCCGGAACGCGAACGGTTCTCCCCCTGTCATCTTGATTTCAAATTTCTGTGGGAGCCGTTCAAAAAAGGACAGGAATTGCTCAATTTGCGCTTCGGTCGGGTGTCCTTGGCGATAGATTTTCGACTGAATGCAGTACGAACAATCGTAGTTGCACACTCCGCAGACCTGCCATTCGATGGTAGGAGTCGGTTTCATTTCTTCCGACCCGTGACTTCGTACAAACGCTGCTCTCCAAACACCTTTTTGAAACGCTGAGACAGCGTGTGGTTCATGTTGAATTTTCCGCACTGATGACACGCTGGAAAGTAATCCCCCTTTCGCAGCCGCGCGCGGATTCCGTTCCAAACCGGACCCTCCCACAGATCAAAAAACGGCGCTTCCGAAAGATGCCCCGCAACAATGTCTGGGCTGCAACAATACAGCACCGTTCCATCGACCAGAACCCGCGCATAGGAATACCCCATGAAGCAGCCGACTTCCTCGATCGGTGCGGTCGCGTCTTCTTTGGCGCGGAGCTGATCGGCAAAGACGGAAAAATTCGCATTCACATGTCGGTTTTCTGCTTCTTTCATGGCCTGCGGAAGCCATTCAAAAAGGAGTCTTTTCCGCTGTTCCTCGTCGATCCGAACGATCTCTGTCCCTTCGCGCAGCGAAGCCAATTTGAAGTTCACCTGATCCACTGGGAAGGTCTCTGCCTGTTCGATCATTGCGACGAGTTCGTGCGCATTTTCCCGGCAAATCACGTGGATGTGTTTGAACCGTCGGCCTGCTTCCCGGAACGTGTGCAGAATGTCGAGCACACGCTTCCAGTCTTCTTCCCCAAAACTTGGATGAAACGCGCGGTAGGTCGCAACACTCGCTGCATGAAGCCCTATCAGCAATTGATCCACTTTCAATTCGACGATGCGCACCGGATTGCACGCAACCAAGTTGGTAATGACGGTCAGGTGAAGTCCGCGCCGCTTCACTTCCGCGATCATGTCGTAGATTTCGGGGTGGGTGAAGGGTTCCCCCATACCCGACAAAATCACCGATCGCAGGCCCCCCAATTCGTTGGCTTCGTTGAGCACATCGATCACGGTGCTCAAATCAATTCGCTGTCTTTTCCATTTTTGCGGCCTCGGGGAAAGCAAATGCGGAGAGTGATCCCAACACGTTACACAGTTTGCGTTGCAACCATTCGTGACATCCAAATGAAGCGTATCCGGCCCCAGGACGGGCCGTCCCAAGTGCATTCCCAACAGGCGTGGATCGGTGCGCTTCACGGAAGCCTCCGCAGCGCAGAAGAAACAAGTTCGGGAAGTGAATGGATCGCGTGGCTTTCTGTTTGAACGGTCGCGAGCAAACGAACTCCGTCGTACAGATCCAGAGAACGTGTACGCAACGCTTGTAACAAGCGACGACATTCTGCCGAGGACTCTTGCGCAGACAACCCCCGTTGTGCCGGAAGTTGTTTCAGGAATGCCATCACCCCAGGCCAATCCGAAAACGATGAAAACGAGGCCAAAAGTTCTGATACTGCCGTGGTTTTGTCGTCGAGGTCGCCATTTCCCAACCGCCCGGAAAGTTGCTTGAGAATACGCACCAAAAGGGGTTGGGACAGACCCAATGTGTCAGAAAGCCGCAGAAGAGACAGCGCCTCTTCGCAAGGAATCGCCTCCCATTCGGCGGCCCCTGTTTGGTACAGGGCGTGCGCAACTTCGCTTACCTGTTCCAAAGACAGGTCTGTCTCTTTCAGTTGTTGCAAAAGAGTGTCATTTACAGCGTCCTGTGCAAGCTCTAGCTGCCTTGGCGGAAGCAAAAGAGAGAGCAACCTTTGTGCAGCCTCTCGTGCGTGATTCTGGGGTACGATCTCCGTCGCACAAAGCCGCGCCGCCGCACGCTTTTCTGGATCAAAAATCGTCTCGACCGCGCAAGACAAGGCCGACGGGAAGTCAGGATGCTCGATTGGCAAATGCAAATGAATTGCAGCTCCGCGTTTCTCTGCCAGCTCTGCACGCTTGTTCTGTTCATCCGCGATTTTCTCCTGTGGCAGAAAGATCGTGGGCACACCCGCGTGCAAAAGTTCGTGAAAGGAATTGTATCCGGCTGAACAGACCGCGAAGTCCATTCCCGAAAGCCACTCTGCAACGCCACTTTGGGTCAGAAACGTGATGCGGGGACCATGAAGCGATCGTCCCCTGTACAGTGGGCCCGCCCCGATGACGACATGCACATTCGGCTTCTGCAAAAGAGTTTCACAAACGATTTTCAGGTGACTTTCTGCGTGCGCATCGCCCCCGCCCCCTGCCGAAACGTATACGAGCAGAGCATCGTTCTTGACAGCGAAATGTCGGCGGACTGTTTCGCGCGATTCACATTCCGCTTTTTCACGAATCAGAATGGGACCGACATAATGGAGCTGTCCTCGACGGATTCCTTTTAGCGTACCCTGCGTTTCCGCTTCGTATTCCGGGACCAAGATCAGGTCGTACAGGGGCAACATCGCGGCGAAATCGGGCCGAGACAAAAACTCCTCTTTTACAGAACGGTGGATGAACGCTTTGTAGCGGCACAAATCGAGCGCAGACAGGAGTTCTCCGAACGAACCTCGAGGAAAGGTATCGACGACAAACAGATCGGGCCGGAGCAAGCCAAGGGAATGCCACACCCACTGTTTTGCCAGCGCAAGGTACGTGGTCTTGTCGATTCCTGCATCGGCCACAATCGTTTTCGAGGGCAGTTTGAAACTGGCAAAACGCTCGGAAAAGAGCAGCGTATCGGCTTCGCTCGTCGTTAGAAAATAGATCTCTGCACGCTGATCCAAGACTTGTGTGTATCGCCTGATCCAACGGTTGATCGCACAGAGCCGCGTCAAATGACCGGCACCCCCACCGTTCACCGCATAATTCACAATGCGCAAAGGAGACGCCATGTGCTCTGTTCAGGAAATGTCTGAAGACAGGTCGGAATCGAGCCCAGCGTTCGCAATCGCGTAGGCGGCGTCTTCGACCAACTCGAGGTCCCCGTCATCCACGATTTCAGTCTCACCGGGTTTGCGTTTCATGCGGCGGTACTTGTATTCGGGGTGCATGGCCTTGAATTGCGCGACCTCATCAATGTAGTTTGCCTTAACTTTTCCGTCGGTGATCACATCCCACCACAGACAATCTTCATCCAGCCTTCCCATTTCATAGGCTGCAAAACCAACGATGGCGGCTTGGGCCATCCGTTGTCTGTTCAGCAGATCTAGCGCACGATGTTCACGACTCTGGAGCTTCTGAAGGTCGTCTGCTTGAAACCGTTGGTATTGGTACTTGGGACGGTTGTACTTCGAGATGTCCCGATCCAACCTGGACAGGGTTTGGGCCAGACCGCTTTCGCTGTTGGTCAGAAGCTCTGTTGACGTTTTCCGCAAGTACTCCGCTTGCTTTTTAAGACCGTAGTATCGCTTGGCCATCCCCTCTACGTCCGGGTATTTCGCGAGTCTGTCCCCTATCGCAACCAGATCCACATCTGCCAGGTATCTTTCGAGCCGAATCCGAGCCTCCTTGAGGAATTGTTCGGGCATCCGATGGTATTGCTCCTGAAGGGGGTGCCGACCTTCTTGAATCTGCTGCGTCTCGTCGCAAAGATACTGGTGTTCACGCTCGATCGACTCGCCCCGTGCGAGCTCCTCCCTCAGTTTAGACAGCTTGCGATCGTACGTGGCCGCAGCATCGCGCGCCGTCAGAAATTCAGCACGAACCTTCGCAAAATCACTGTCTGCGCCGAACTTGGCGACAATTTCATCCCCAGCTTTCCAATCGGCGTAATAACTGAGCCGCCAAAACGGAACGGAATAGGAAGGGAGACCGTAATTCACTTCCAAGAGTCGCTGCAACCTGGGATGGTCACATCGCCTCAGCGTCTCGACATAGGGCTCGCGAAAATAGGAAATCTCGGCGATCTCTCGCACCAAAGTTCCCGTGTTCGGTGCCCGCAAAAGGAGTCTGTTTTGAAACTCTGGATGTTCTTCAAGGACTGCGATGCGGTTCCGAATGTCCACACCACGCTGTGCAATGGATTCGAGCAACTGTTTCTGCGCCAGTTCCAGTTCGCCGGCGGGATTCGTCGCAGCCAAGGTGGTGTAGCCCGTCATTTGGACCGCGCGCTCAACGGCGGCAGACGAGAGATCGGGCAAAATGGCTTGCGCAAGTTCGGACAAGGCCGTTTCAGAACGACCGACCAGGGTGGACACTTCGCGACGACAGGAGTCCTTCTGCGACCGGGTCTGATTGTACGCATTCAAAACCCCTGTGCGGGCTTTGTGCAATTCCGCGACATACTGACCGCTGTTCAGGACACCGCTCATCTTGAGACTCCAGCGCCGCGCCGTCGCTCAGCCACCCGATCCAAAAATCGGCGCGCATGGTTTCGCAGATCGTCTTCGGCGTCGATTTCCTCTTCATCCACCAGAAGCAAAAAAAGAGCCCCCTTTTCGATTGCTTTTTCGACCGCGGCGATCATTTCGGGAGTCAGCTCATTGCGATCGCCCGCTTCGGTCGTGATGAACTCGAAACCAACGCGCGCAGCCGCATCAAAGCCGTCGATGTTGAACTGAATGTTTCCCTCGGAAAATGGCACGTTGTCGGCGATGTCGTACCCCGCAGCGAGAAACGCTTCCTTCAAGATGGCGCAACCCTCATGTTCAGTGAGCATGGCCTGGTATGTTATCGCGAAATTCCCGCAGAATGGCTGTTTTGCCGCTGAGCGCGCAGCATGTTGAAGAAGACAAAGCCATCGCATCGCGTGCTATAAGGCGCGAACATGCCTGGTAGGAAAGAAACGCCGCGCGCCGACCAAGACGCCAGCCCGCAACAGATTGTGTCGAATCTCTTTGTCCACCCGCCGGTCAACCACGCCGACTTGGTAGCGCGGCTGGGTGCGTCCAGCCCCGCCAGCGTGCGCGAATGTTTGATCGAAAAGATGCGCTTTGGCACGGTCAGTCCCGCAGAAGTGAGTCTCTTGGAGGACATGTTCTGCACCGTCGGGGTGGGAAGTGCGAAGAACCATTTGCGCAACATCGTGGCAGACCGAGCCTTGCACGCTCGGACGCGAGCCTGTGCCATGAGCCTGCTGCTCGCGGAAGACTCCTCCGCGCTGAGCAAGCTTCACATGGAGCTTTCTGAGGACGAACTGTTGTCGCTGGCCGTGCAACCGCTGGCCGATCTTCTTCTGCGCATCGAAGCGGACCCGTGGGAAGCAGAGCTGTTGGCGGACATGCTGGCGACGGTCCCCGACGAAATGGCGTGCTCGGTTTTTGCGAGGCTCGAACACTGCCGAAAACAGTCGGGCATGCGAGCAACGGCTGTGTACTTTGGTCTGCTGCAAAGTGATCCTTTGCCTACCTTGTGGCCCCAAATCGTCCAGGCTTTGCAAGATCAGGGCGACGAAGAAGCGATCATGCTGCTCGAAAAAGCGAGCAAAGAGCCGCATGACCGATCGGTGCAACGTTTGTTGCAAGGCGCGCTTTTGCGTCTGCGAACCCGGCTGCTGGAAGGCAAACGACCTGCTCCCGGCAAGGCGCATGGGTATCTGTCCAGCTGTGATGCGAACGGCTGTTATGTGATGGTCGCGCGGCGGGACAATCCCGACGGAACATCCACGATTGGTGTGTTGTGTTCGCACGTACAGGGGGAACTGCGCGGCGGATACGTGACCTATGGCCAACCTGCGTCTCGTTGCGATGAAATTTGTGCTGCGGCTGCGCGGGAGAGCCACACCCGTTTTGTGCCAGTGCCAGTCGGAAAATTGTTTCCGAACATCGCGTTTGCGACGGAAACCACGTTGGCCGCCGATCGGAGGGTGTCTCCCGAACTGATGGGCGCGCTGCGCTTTTTTTCCCAATTTCCTCAAGAGGACTTTGCGCCGGAAACGCCGAAAGGAAGACTGTCGCTCAAGGCACTCCGGGCGTTGTTTTCGAAAGAGGAGTTTGGCCAAGGTTGGCGTTTCACACGCAGCGAGATGGAACAGCTTTCGCGTGTGCTCTTTCAGACTCCCAGCGGTAGCGCCGATACCCTGACCGATCATCCGCTGTCGTCCAAGGGTGCGATGGCCAAACGGCTGTCCGCCATGCTCGGACACATGGTGCATTACTACGCGCTCTCGGACGATTCGGAAAGTTCGCAACTGTGTGCTTTGGCCGCACGCGAAGTCGAACGGGATTTCATGCGCAGCAAGACGATGCGTGTCGTGGCTGAAAACACGAACCTCTTTCTGTCGTCTGTTGTGAAACCTTCTGCTTCCTCTGCTGACATCGACCCACCCTTTTTGACATCACGCGCCGATCGACTGACTCAGAGACAGCTTCTGAAAGCGCGTTTCTTTTCCGGGCTCAAAAGGCCCAATGCCTACGATTTGATCGCGCTCGACTTCGCAGATGAAGCCATGCACTCCGTCGTCGAGACACTCGTCTCCCATGCGGCAGAGGAGTGGCCACAACTCATCGACTTGCAGGACGGCGCGCTCGAATTGGCGTGTATGTTTCGAGAGCAGATTCTGTCCGACAAACAACGACCACCCCAAAAGGAAGCCAAACTGATCACCCACGGCACGCGACTTTTGGCGCGGACCTTCGGCATTTCTTCGTCGCTGGCGCGCATCCTCGCGACCGCAGCGTTTTCGCGCATGGCGCACTTTGCCCGCACGGTCTGTACACAATGTTCCGTGAATTGCTGGGCGCGGCCCCACCGAAACGCAAGTCGAGAGTTCTTCACGCTAGAGCACCCCGCACAGCACGTAGAATGAAGCTCCAAACCGCAAAACAGGAGTTTCTTCATGCGAGCGTTTTTTGCCTTCTCGACGTGCTTGGGTTTTGCTCTCTTGTCCGGCGTTTCCGGTCCGGCATTTGCCGTCGGTGAGTCGGTCGGCGGTTTTCCCAATTGGCGCGAACGTACCATCCACGAATTTATGAATCGCTCGCGCTGCGATCCCCAAGCAGATTTGGCCGCGTGTCCAGCTGCCAATTGCCTCGAGAAAGCCTGTTACACCGCCAAAAATCCGCTGTACATGGACGCAAACCTGAATCGCGTTGCGCGGTTTCATTCCGATGAAATGAAACAGCAGACCTACTTTGCACACGATTCGGCCTGTACCGTCGTCAGCAACATCTCATCGATCTATCCCGGTTCCTGCAACGGAGCAGCCAGTTGCGCTTGCGTCGGGGGTACCAAAACATGCAGCCCCACCTGTACGGCTTGGAACGGTCGCGCCCCTCTGTTTTCCACCAGTTTCAGTGGTGAAATCATTGCCAGCACCAGCGATCCCCAAAGTGCTTTTTACATGTGGCTTTATGAAAAAGCCGCGAACAGCAATTGTGGTTATTCGACGGCCAACGGCCACAGATACAACATTCTGACAGCCGGTCCCTCCGTCGGTGTTGGCGTCAATTCGACCGGTTCTTCTGTTGGGGATTTTGGGGGTGCCGCAGCGGGGACCTACAAAATTCCGTCTGGTTCACACTATCCACAAACCGGCGCGAGCCTGGACATGTGGGCGAACTGGAAAGACACCGCAGCGCCCTCCCAAGCCAACGTCAACGTCGAGGGAAAATGCACCGCGATGACCCGCAAAGTGGGCACCGCTCAAAACGGTGGATGGAGCGTCACCCTGACCGGACTTGGCACCACCTGCCAACGGTACCGTTTCGAGTTCAAAGACTCCGCAGGTGCCACCGTCACGTTCCCCCAAACCGGTTCCTATTACATCGGCACAAACTGCGCCACCGACGGTTCCGATTTCTCGTCAAACCCGCCCCCAAACTGTGGGTGTACGCCAAGCTGCGGAGGCAAACAATGTGGTGACGACGGTTGCGGCAGCGTGTGCGGAACGTGTGGCGGCGGCACAACGTGTCAAAGCAACCAGTGCGTCGGCAACGGCAACCCGGACGGCGGCACTGCTGCAGACGATGCCGGGAGCGGGATCACCGATACCACCACCGTCGAGCCCACCGGTTGCAGTTGCGATTTGACTGCGGCTTCTTCCAACCGAGCCGCCCCCTTCCTGGCCGGTTTCGCCGTGCTGTTTTTGGCCGCCTTCCGAAGGCGCGCTCGACGCACATTGTAGGAGGACTCTCCCCACCATGCACATCGATCTTGAGGTGACGCGCCGAGGCCTAGACGGCGTGACCCATCATCCGTTCGATCGGCCTTCCGTCCGAATCGGGCGTGACGACAGTTGCGAACTTCAACTCGTCCACGATCCGCACATTGGTCGCGCACAGTGTGCGATCGAGTGGCACGCTGGCACACTCTTTCTGTTTCCTTTGCGCGCATCGATTGATACCCTCCTCAACGACAAAAGACTGACGCATCCCGCACCCCTGAAACCGGGAGACAAAGTACAGGTCGGTTCCTATTTTGTCCGTGTGTCGTTTGCGCCCACAAAGCCCGTTTTCCCAAACGATGCGCCCCGACTGCTGGTCCTCAGAATCACCCTTCCCGACGGAACTGCGCGCCAAGAGAGTATCTGCACGGACCTCCTCCGGCTCTGTTTGGGGGCGAAAAGTGATGTGTATTTGGGCGAAGAAAAGCCCGCGCGCTTTGTTGCCCAGGAGTCTCTGGAAGCCCTCCTGTTCTGGTCCATGTCAGGAAAGGCCTGTCTGCTTTTGCACAAATACTCCACACACGTTTTCCGAAATGGTGGGTTGGTGGATGGAATCGCAGAACTGCAAGAAGGCGACCGGTTGGACTTTGGGAGCACCGTCGTAGAAATCCTCGAAGTGAAAAGTCCCGCCGACCCCCCCCGAAAGCTGCTTCACTTGCTCTTGTTCGAGGAAAATGCACCCCCACGATGGCACTCCTCTACTCGCCAACGCATCGTGTTTGGATCTAGTCCAAAAGCGGAAGTCTGTTTGTCAGATCGCACCCTTCCAGAGGGTTGTTTTTCAATCGATTCCACTTCTGGTCAGCCTGTGCTCGTGCCCATGCAACCGGAACCAACGCTCTATTGCAATTTCGATCCCGTCTCGACAAACCAACCCCTCAAGCACGGCGATCGGCTGTGCATGGCCGACGTGCTGGTCCATGTGGACACCCAAACTCCCGCAAGTGAATACCCCACCCATCACGGCCTCAAGCTTGCGCTCCTAGGTGTTGACGCAGACGAGGAAGACACAGAAATCCTCGACACAATGCCCTTTTCCGACGCTGCCGTGCGTTTGGGCACTGTGCCGTTTTCCCATGTCTTGTGGCCCCCTCAGACCGAACAGCTTGTGGATTTTTGGCTGCTCTGGCACGCAGACAACACGCTATGCCTGCACGTAGGAATGTGGTCTTCGGAGGTGTTTCTCGACGGGCATAAACAAAGTCGCTGCACCCTGATTCCCATTCACCAGGGTTCCATTCTGGAATGTGCGAAAGTCAAAGTCCTCGTTTTGGAAGCGGTGATTTCGCCCGCAACAGAAAAAACCCCGACCTAGTTCCCATCCAGAAACGGAGCCGTTCCCAACCCGTTCCTGGTACGTACTATTCCCTTCTCCTCATCGCGCGTGAGCCCAGTGTGGGAAGCGGCGGAATCATCCGCACCGACGGTGCAGGAGGCGGTTCCGCATGTGCCATCGCGACCGGTGCCGGTGCCGGAGGCGCAAGCGGAGGCGGTGCATTCCCAGCCAAAGGAGGAGGCGTTGCTGCCGAGGGTGGTGCTTTTCCTCCCACAACTTTGCTCGGTGGCAAACTCTGGGCACCTTCTGTGAAATTCGCACCCAGCAAACCTTGAAGCTGTGCGTCCGTCACAAACGACACGCGGTTCGCCACAACTTCGCCCAAAAGCCGCCCCGTCTGGTGAATCCGCACCGCTTCGCGCGCCTTGAGTGTCCCCGAAAAAACCCCGAGCACCAGCGCATCATGGACTTCCGTGTCTTCGCACGAAACGGAACCAGAGCGCCCAATGAAGAGTCGGCCAGCGACGCGCAACGGCCCTCCTGTGATTTGTCCGAACACCACAAGATCGCCCTCGACTTCAACGCTGCCCGCGATCTTGGTTTGAGATGAAATGGTTGTCTGTGTTTTCGTCATGTGGACGCAGGATACGGCGCAACCAGGGGCTTGTGCAATCCGCGATCGCAGGGTTTTTTCGTGACGAGCACCGGCAAAGCGCGAACCCGGTCCCCCTTTTTTCCTCGATCCTGGATAATTGCAACATGCTGGCCTCTCCATCGCGCGGCGAACTCCAAGGGTCTGTGGCTGCCGCATCGGTTGCCTCGGACAAAAAAGCGGGGTCCTGGAGTTTTCCCTCCTATTTCTGGACCGCCAATCTGGTCGAACTGTGTGAGCGAGCCGCCTACTACGGTTGGTTCATTTTGCTCACTGTGTATTTAACCTCTACCGTCGGGTACACAGACATCGAAGCCGGATACTTGATGGGTCTTTTCGCCGCACTTCTGTACCTGTTTCCCTTCCTGTCTGGCGCGTTTGCCGATCGTGTCGGATACCGCCCCGCACTGTTGCTCGCCTTGTGTTCTTTGACCTTGGGATATTTGGGTCTGGGCCTGTTCCCCCAAAAACACGTTGTCCTCATTCCCATGGCGTTCGTCATGCTTGGGGGTTCTTTGGTCAAACCGATCATCATGGGCACAGCCGCCAAATCCTCGACGCCAGAAACCCGCGCACGCGCCTTCAGTCTGTTCTATATGATGGTCAACATAGGGAGCTTTTTCGGAAAGGGGGCCGCCGAGCCCGTCCGCAGAAGTTTGGGACTCGGAGCAGTTCCTTTTCTCTCTGCATCCATCACCATCATCGGTTTCCTTTGCGTCGCTCTGCTCTACAAACCCCACGAGCAAAAGACCAACGATTCCGGTTCCCACGCCTTGCCCTCTCCTGGTGTTCAGCAGGCACTCACAAAACTACTTCACGACTTCAAGAAAGTTCTCTCTTCAGGACGGTTGGTCGCGATCGTTTTGATCTCCTCTGGCTTCTGGATCATCCAAAGTCAAATGTACTCCTCGATGCCAAAGTATGTCTTTCGCGTCGTCGGTGAGCATGCAAGCCCAGAGTGGTATGCGAACGTGAATCCCATCACCGTGATGCTCGCGGTCGTTCCCATCACTTGGCTGTGCAAAAAACTTCAACCGGTCACTTCCATCGCGGTCGGTTTGGGACTCATTCCCCTTTCTGCACTTACGATTGCCCTGTTCCCAGGATTGATTGGGAATCATTTTTCCGTTCATCCGGTCACGGTAGCGATTCTTCTGGGAATCTCTTTGATTGGTCTTGCAGAGTGCTTCTTGAGCCCTCGCTATATGGAGTATGTTTCCCGTCAAGCACCCAAAGGACAAGAGGCGCTCTACATGGGATATTCCAACCTCAATTCGTTTGTTGCGTGGGTCGTCGGTTCGATCTCTTCCGGCTATTTGCTCGATGCCTTTGTACCCAATCCAAAGAAACTTTCCGTCGCTGAACAAACTGCTCATGCGCTGGCACTCAAAGGTCAGGGAGTCCTCCCTTCTGCCTATTCCCATGCCAACTACCTGTGGTTCACCTTCTTTGGAATCGGCACCCTCGCCTTCCTCGCTCTTCTTGTGTTTGCTCGCTTCTCGCGTTCGGAAGACACCCCCCAAAACGGCTGACGCCCCCTGCCATTTTTTCGTTCTGTGAGTCTCTCTTTTCGCAAAAATAGAACCTGCACAAACGCGGCGGTGG
>Ga0268298_10005299_pt1 | contig 12151 bp, 11 predicted proteins | sample WWTPWeurt_MetaG_FD_194462 | JGI IMG/M metagenome (GOLD analysis project Ga0268298, IMG submission 194462) | Activated sludge microbial communities from WWTP in Nijmegen, Gelderland, Netherland - WWTP Weurt | ecosystem: Engineered > WWTP > Aerobic digester > Activated sludge | place...
GGCTTCCGGGTGGTTGGGCGCCGACTCCAGATACGCCAATGCCACCAAGACCCGACAGGCCAGGATATTCACCTCACGCTGTTCCGGGCATCGAGCGAAAATGGCCATTTTTCGTTCTCCTATAGAGAACATTATGCCAATTCATAGAGCAATTGTTCTTCTATCGAGAACGAATATCGGATCAAAAGGCCCCGTCCCGGAAGTGCCGGAAGGAGATGTCCGGTCGTGACGGCGCCTCTGCCTGTCGTCGTCGCCCCACCGCCTCCCTGAACGGCTAATTCCCTTGGCTGGTCAGTCGCAGATGGAGCGAGAGTCGTCTGAAATCCTCCGCCGAGAGGGCATCCCAGGGCACGACCACCTTGGGAGCGATGAACAGGCCGCGGACTTTGCCCATCAGGATCAGGCGCGGCTGGATGAAACACCAATCCGGACGGCCGAGCTGGATCCGGCTGTCATCCGGGGTAGAGCCTTCCCAATCCTTGTCCTCCCCGGCCTCCAGCACCACCATCGCCTTGGCGGCGTTACGCCAGGCATGCAACCGCTGCTCCCGCCACCAACTCAAGGCCAAGGTCAGCGCCAGCAAGCCTTGGCTCCACCAAGGGATCGGTAGCGAAATCAGGCAGACGAACGCCGCCCCATGCACGAAGGCCAAAAATCCGCCGAGGGCGGGGGAAGGCGCGAGATCAATACGGAGAGGTGGCGCGGATGAGGGCAACCAGTCTCCTTGTCTCGGCGTCCCCGGGTTCGGCCTGGCCCATGAGCCAGGCCTGAAGAAGTGGGTCGATTTCCGCCAACAAACGCTCGAAGGCCACCTGATCGGCGAGACTCAGGCGGTCGTATTCCTGGTCGAGAAAACGCATGAAGAGATCGTCGAGTTCCAACATCCCGCGCCGGCATTGCCAGCGCAGGCGGTCTCTGTTGGGGGAAGCGGCCAAATCCGCCCAGCCTAGATGGCGTTCTTCAGCATCAGATTGCGGATATGGCCGATGGCCTTGGTGGGATTGAGGCCCTTGGGACAGACCTCGACACAGTTCATGATGGTATGGCAGCGATAGACCTTGTAGTGTCCATCCAGCTCGCTGAGGCGTTCCTCGGTCGCCTGATCGCGGCTATCGGCGAGAAAGCGCCAGGCCGCCAGGAGGGCCTGGGGACCGAGAAACTTGTCCGGATTCCACCAGAAGGAGGGGCAGGAGGTGGAACAACAGCCGCACATGATGCATTCATAGAGCCCGTCGAGCTTGTCGCGATCGGTCGGCGACTGCAACACCTCCTGATCCGGCAAGGGGTCCTTGTGGATCAACCAGGGCTTGATCTCCTTGTATTGCCGGTAGAACTGGGTCATATCCACGATCAGATCGCGGATCACCGGACGACCGGGAAAGGGGCGCACCACCACCGGCTCCTTCAACTCGGAGATCGGGGTGATGCAGGCCAACTTGTTACCGCCGTTGACATTGACGCCATCCGAGCCACAGACGCCCTCGCCGCAGGAATGGCGGAAGGCGAAGGACTCATCCTGCTTTTTGATCTCCATCAGGGCTTCGCGCAGCATCATGCCGCGAAACGGCTCGACATCGAAATCCTGCATACGCGGGCTGTTGTCGGTTTCCGGGTTGTAACGAAAGACACGGAATTTCATGATCGACTCCTAGGACCTTGGTTCGTGGGGTTCTGCATGTTGGGTTGACATCGTCCCCAAGGGCGTCAATACACCCTGTCCTTGGGAGGAAAGGAAGGCACGGTCAAAGGCTTGATACGAACCGGCTTGAAATCCATGCGATCCCCTTCCCGGGAATAGAGGCTGTGCTTCAGCCAGTTCGCATCGTCCCGTTTCGGATAATCCGGACGCGAATGGGCGCCGCGGCTTTCCTTGCGGTACAAGGCCGAGACGGCGATGGACATACCGACGTCGATCATATTTTCCAGCTCCAGGGCCTCGATGCGGGCGGTGTTGAATACCCGGCTCCGATCCTTGAGTCGCACCTGGCTCAGGCGATTGCGGATCTCTTCGAGCTTTTCCACCCCTTCCTGCATGAATTCTTCGGTACGGAAGACCCCGGCATGGTCCTCCATGCTCTTGCGGAACTCCGCCCGCAGCTCGGCCACCGAAGGTCCTGATCCAGGTTGTTCCCAACGGGTCAGACGGGCCATCGCCTGCTCCAGGGCGACCTCTTTCATGGGTCGATGGTGCCGGTAATCGGCCAGGAATTGGATGATGTCCTTGCCCGCGGAACGCCCGAACACCAGGATGTCGAGCAGCGAGTTCCCCCCCAATCGATTGGCGCCATGCACGGAAACACAGGCGCACTCGCCCGCGGCATAGAGACCGGGGACGACCTCCTCCGGACCCTGACCGACCGGCACCACCACCCGCCCCCAACGATCCGTCGGGATGCCGCCCATGACATAGTGGGCGGTGGGATAGACCGGAATGGGTTCCTTGATCGGGTCCACCCCGGCAAAGATCTTGGAACTCTCGCGAATACCCGGCAGCCGTTTGCTGATGATCTCCTCGCCGAGGTGATCCAACTTGAGCAGGACATAATCCGCATTGGGACCACAGCCCCGTCCTTCGCGCACCTCGGTGACGATGGCGCGGGACACCACATCGCGGCTGGCGAGGTCCTTGGCCCTGGGGGCATAGCGCTCCATGAAGCGTTCGCCGTTCTTATTGACCAGATAGCCGCCCTCGCCACGTACTCCCTCGGTGATCAGCATCCCCTTGCCGGCGATACCGGTCGGGTGGAACTGGAAAAACTCCATGTCTTGCAATGGGATGCCCACCCGCAGGGCCATCGCCATGCCGTCACCGGTATTGATGTGGGCGTTGCTGGTGGTGCGGAAGACCTGGCCGCAACCGCCGGTAGCCAGCAGGGTGGCCTTGGCCTCGATGAGAATGGGCTCGCCGGTCTCGATCTCCAACACCAGCGCCCCGAGGATATAGCCATCATCGTCACGCAAGAGGTCGACGGCGAAGAATTCATCGAAGAAATGGGTCTTGGCGCGGACATTCTGCTGATAGAGGGTATGCAGGATCGCATGCCCGGTCCGATCCGCCGCGGCACAGGTACGCGCCGCCTGATCCCCGCCGAAGTTCTGGCTCTGCCCGCCGAAGGCGCGCTGGTAAATCTTGCCGTTGTCGATGCGGGAAAAGGGCACCCCATCGTGTTCGAGTTCGTACACCGTGGGGATCGCCTCCTGACACATGAACTCGATGGCGTCCTGGTCGCCGAGGTAGTCGGATCCCTTCACTGTATCGAACATGTGCCAGTGCCAGTTGTCCGGCAGCACATTGGCCAGGGCGGCGTTGACACCGCCCTGGGCGGCCACGGTATGGGAGCGGGTGGGAAAGACCTTGGATACCACCGCCACCTGCATATCGGCATTCGCCAATTGCAGCGCCGCATTCAGACCGGCCCCGCCGGCGCCGATGATGAGGGCGTCGAATTTTCGTCTAACTAGTGCCATAACAGAACTCTCTCAACCAATTCAAGCGCCCAGACGGGCGAGGACCAGGATCTGTACGACCCAGAATCCACAGGCGATGAAACCCAGACCAAACAGCGTCAACAACACCAGACGAAGAGGAATGATGGGTACATAATCGATAAACACATCCCGGATGCCGACCCAGCAATGCATGAGCAAAGAAAAGAAAAACAACGCCATAGCCATGGCCATGACTGGGTTGGCGACCATCTGCTTCCATTCGCTGAAACTTCCCGGCGGGGTGAAGACCAAATAGCCCGTGGCAAAGACAACGAACAACGCCATATAGGCCGCACTGATGCGCTGGACGATCCAGGCGCGCAAGCCGGTGATGCCGCGAATCATGCGTAGATCCCCCAGGTCAACAGCAGGGACAACACCGGGGCGGCGAACAGTACCGCCCAGGCCGTCTGCCTGGCCTGCTCAAGTTCAACCCCGAGATCGATGTCGAGTGCCAGGTAACGCAGACCGGCGAGAAAGTGATGACTCAGCGCCCAGAGCCAGAGAAACACGGCCAGCTTGGCAAAACCGCTTTGCAGCATAGCCTTGGCCTGGGCGAATCCCCCCGCGCCCGACAGCGACAGATCAAGTAGCCGAAGGAAGAAGGGTAAAGTGAAGATCATCAGCACCCCGCTGATCCGGTGGGCACCGGACATGACAGCGGGCACTGGGAAGTGGATCAATGCAAGATTGAGGTGCACGGGCCTCTTTTTGGTGGTGGCGATCATAGACGAGCCTTTGAAAGATAAACAAAGCAACGCCAGTATAGCCGAGATTCGTTGCCGTCAAGATGCCAAAACAACCTCTCCTCACCACCTATCACTCTTGGGGGGAGAGGGTTGCTGGAGCCTCATTCCTCTTTGGAAACGAGTGAAAAGGGAGATGTTCTTGTCTTGAGCCCCGTCGAAAGGACGATTTGGTCAAGGCTTCCCCCCCTTCACCCCCCCTTGTCAAGGGGGGAACAGACTGAGAGGTGGTAAGACAGCCTCTCTTGGAACCGGTTTTTAGTCCCGGTACAAGGCCTTCAGTTGCTGGAACAGGCGGCGCTTGGCGAGGGGCTTCGCCCCGGAGCCATGCTCCTGCTGTGCCTGGCGTAACAACGCCGACCACTGGGCCCGATCCAGTTCAGGTGAAAGTGACGCGAGTTCGCCGAGCGCCGACTCGCCCTGATCGAGCAGCTTCTCCCGCCACTCCTCGGCGAAATGCAGTTGCCTCGTCTCCAGACTCGGCCCGGCGGCCAATATCTCCCTGAGCCTGGTCAGCACGGCTTCGTCTTCCTGGCTCAGCAGGCCCCCCAACCAGCGCAGATAACGCCGATAGGCGCCATGACTCTGGCGGCTCGGAGCCTCACGCAACGCCTCACCCATGCGCTCTGAGAGCGGTACCTCCCGCCATATCCGGCTGGACAGATCCAGCAGGGTTGCCGCCATGGACTGATATCCCAACATCTCCTTTTTCCGCGCCGTCTTCGACGGGCGCCCTCCCCCGGCGATCTCGGTCTCATCTTCAGCCCGTTCCGGTTCCTCCGCCGATGGAAAACCGAGCCGATCATCTCGCTGTAGAACCCTCGACCTGCGTGGATTCCGGCCTGTTTCGCGCATATTCACCTCATCATGTTGCCAACGCGGAGAGACTAGCACGGGCCCGCAGACTCGTAACGGAAAACCAGGGCCGAAACCTTTCTCGACCGTTGACAAAAGCCGGTGCGCCTGATTTTGCCGGGAATTACCATAAAACCGATGATCGTCGAGTTTTTTAGCCATCTTGCCTTCGCTTGAGGTGTTCGGATGTTTCCATCACGCTTCTCTGTCTCTCTGCGTGAAGTCATCTACGCCCTGACCGACGCCCTGGATCTGGTCGGCGTGGATTCCCTCCATCACGGCAAGCGCGTCGCCTATATGGCTACAGAGGTCATCCACACCCTGGGTTGGGATATCGAGGCCATGGATGATGTCTTCGCCGCCGGTATGTTGCATGACTGCGGCGTCTCTTCCACCCGGACCCATCGCCATCTGGTCTCGGAGATGGAGTGGGAAGGGGCCAGCCTGCACTGCGAACTGGGCGCCAGGCGCTTGGCCGCTACTCCACCCCTCGCCTATCTGGCCCCCACGGTGCTCTATCACCATCATCGCTGGGAAGACCTCATCCGCCTCCCTCTCGACGATCATCTACGACTGGCCAGCAACACCATCTTTCTGGTTGACCGGGTCGACGCCCTGCTCAGCCAGTATCCCGAGGTGCCCGAAGGAAGCCAGTTCGCCAAGGTTCGCGAGCGGATTCACCACCATTCCGGCAGCCTCTTCTCACCCCGGCTGATCGAGGCCTTTTTATCGTTGTCGGCGGCGCAAGGCTTCTGGGACAGACTGCAAGGCCGTGGTTACAGGGAGTATTTTCCAGGCTGGGTCGGGCGTGGCGGCGAACAAGACCTGGATGTGGCCTCGATGCGCCGTCTGGTGAATCTGTTTTCCGACATCGTCGATGCGAAGAGTCACTTTACCCGGGAACATTCCCTGCGGGTGGCGGAACTGGCCAGATTCATCGGCGGCAAATCCGGTCTCCCCGACAGCTACCTCGATATCCTCGATCTGGCCGGGCATCTTCACGACCTGGGCAAACTCCGGGTGCCCGACGAGATTCTCGACAAACCAGAGCCCTTGAACTCGACCGAGTGGGTGCTGATGCAAAGGCACAGCATGGATTCCTTCCACATCCTGCGCCAGATTCGCGGCTTTGCCGAGATTGCCCAGCTCGCCGGCTATCATCACGAACAACCATCCGGCACCGGCTATCCCTTCCATATGAAAGGGGTGGAACTGGGAATCGGCCCGCGCATCCTGTCGGCCGCCGACGTATTTCAGGCCCTGGCCCAGGATCGCCCCTACCGCGAGGCCCTCGCTCCCGACAAGATCATGGAGATCATGCAAGACATGGCCGCCAAGGATCAGTTGGATGCCGGGATCGTCCAACTCATCGCCGACAATCTCCATGACTGCTGGCTGGCGGCCACGCGGCAGGAGCTCCTTGCCGCGGGATAGCCGGCTCCCAATAGCGGCCAGTCCTATCCGCGTCTCTCGGAAGCTGTTTGGCAATCCTCGTCGCGACTTCCGAGCCTCGGGGCGAAGGTCTGTTTCTGGAGTTATTGTTCTCATTTAGAGAACAATATAGGCCTTGTTTCTTTATTTGTTCTTTTTAATAGAACAGAAATCCAGCCTTTCAGGTCGATGCCCGGGGCCTTCAAGCTTGCCGCTCGGGAGCCGAGGGTTTCCAAACAGCTTCTCAGTGGCCTGGGGGAGCAGGCAAGCCGGGCAAGATGCCCCATGTCTCAGAAACATAACTTCAGGCAGAAGATAATTAATATTATATAAATAACACTTATCTCATGATTTGGTGCCCAGCATCGACCTGCCCCTTCCCCCCTCGCCGAGCGGGAGGCCCGGAGGCGAAAAGAAACGCGGATCCGCTTTGGGATTCCTTCGTCTTGCCTCATGGTTTCGCACATCGCCCTCTCGTATCATCGGCAGTATGCGACCCAATATGAAAAATTGGATCTACGGGGCGCTCCGCGCCATCCCCATGCCCATCCTCACCATGGGGGTGGGCCTGCTCTGCGGCGTGCTGGCCTGGGCCATCGTCGATCCCCTGCAAAATCGCTCCGTCAAGGAGGTGTTGCAAACTGAACTGACCGCGCAGATGCAGGCGCGGGAGAAGGAAACCCTGATCCGCTTCGAGAGTTATCTCCGCAGCTACGAATCCACCGCCCACCTGCTGGCCCACCAGCAACGCATGATGGATTGCGTCGAACGCTTGCCGAGCTTGCAGGACGAGCATCCCAAACTCCGTATCTATCGTGATCAGCCACCCTCCTGGCTTCCCGCCGCCCCGCTTTGGATCTCCCTGGTACAACCGAGCCACATGGCGCTCTTCGATGAGGCGGAGGAGATGCGCGAGGTTTACCAGCTCGGTAGCCACCTGCTGCCCATGGACCTGATCCGGCGGGCCGATTTTTATCTGAATGCCAGCGAGGTCCATGTCTATCTCACCACCCTGAACCGCACCCCCTGGTTGCTGATCTCCGAGCCGGTCAACAGCCCCCAGGGCACCCGCGTCGGCTCGCTGATGCTGGTGGTGCCGGTGGACGCCGATTTCCTGCGGGCTTCACAGCAGGGCGTACTCTCCCGGGATGCCGTCATCACCCTGGTCGATGTGGACTCACAGCGGATTCTGGCGAGCAGTCTGCCCAGCGAAGTGACGGTAGGCAGCGAGCTGGATTCCTGGCGCCATTATTTCAGCGTCACCTCGCGCTCCTTCATCGGCTATGACAGCGCCGATCTCAACATCCAGTTCGCCACCCTGGTGCCCCATTCGGTGCTGACCCAGACCACCGAACGCATCCTCAGTCTGGAGCGGGGCCAACGCCTGGTGGCGGCCGGGGTCTTCATCATCGTCTTCACCCTGGCCATGTATCTGGTCTCCACCCACATCAACACCCTGCTCCGACGCCTGTCGCGCTTCTCCCACCGCGCCCTGGGTCTGACGGAACCCGGCCTCCAGGGTCGCAACCAGCTCATCCTGCTGGAAGACTGGATCAGCCGCTTTGTCCGCATGGTGCTCGGCGCCCGGGAGGAGATGAAGCGACGCCACGAGAGCGAGATCCGCGAATCCGAGGCCCTGACGGCGGCGGTGGTACAGAATGCCCATGACTGCGTGATCATCATGAACAGTTCGGGGCGCATCATCGAGATCAACGCCACCACCGCGCGCACCTTCGGCCTGGCCCGGGAGCAGGCCCTGGGGCGGATGGCGGCGGATCTCTTGTTCGCCCCCGAGTGGCGTTTCCAGTTCCTGGCCCTGGTACAGGAGGAGGAAGCCGATGACGAGGGGGTGGCCTCGGCCACCAGTCGGGAACTCTCGGCCCGGCGGCTGGACGGCAGCGAGTTCCCTATCGAACTCCGGGTGACCCACCTGCGCCTGCATTCGATCCCGGTGATCACCCTCTATATCAACGACATCTCCATCCGCCGCAAGAGTGAGCAGGAGGTCGAGAGTCTGGCCAAATTCGCCAGCGAGAGTCCGAATCCCATCCTCAGATTGAACGACAAGGGGGTGATCCTCTTCGCCAACAATGCCAGCGACTTTCTGCTCGAATACTGGGGTTGCAGTCGCGGCCAGACCCTGCCGGTGTTTTGGCGCGATCTGGTGCGACAGGTCCTCGAACTCGGTATCCAGGACGAGCGGGAAATCCAGAGCGAACAGCGCATCTACTCGCTCTTATTGGCGCCGGTGAAGGAATTCGGCTATGTCAACATCTTTGGCCGGGACATCACCGAGGTACGCCGGGCGGAGCAGCAGGCCCGCCGTCATCAGGCCGAACTGGTGCACGTCTGCCGCCTCTCCACCATGGGGGAGATGTCGACGGGGATGGCGCACGAACTCAATCAGCCCTTGTCCGCCATCGTCAATTTCGCCCGCGGCGGCATCCGCCGTCTGCATGCCCCCGAACTCGATCGCGGCGCCCTCGGCGATGTCCTGGAACAGATCGCCATCCAGGCCGAGCGCGCCGCCGAGATCATTCGTCGGCTGCGCAGCCTGGTCAGTCGGCAACCGAGCCCGCGCAGCTTGGTGGATATGAACACCCTGGTACGCGAGGTCTGTTCCTTCGTCGAACATGAGCTGCCGAAGCTGAGCGTGGAACTGGAACTCCAACTGGCCCCCCGACACCTGCCAGTGAGGGTGGACTTGGTGCAGATCGAACAGGTGCTGCTCAACCTCATCCGCAACGCCATGGACGCCCTGAGCGAGGTCCAGCAGGGGCCGCGGCGGCTGACCATCCGCACCCGGCTGGTGGGTCGCCACAGCGTACGACTCCAGGTGCGGGACACCGGGGCCGGGATCCCGCGTTCCTATCGGGATAAACTCTTCACTCCATTCTTCACCACCAAGCCCAGCGGCATGGGCATGGGGCTTCCCATCAGTAAAACCATCATTGATGATCACCGCGGCCACATCCGGGTATGGACCCATCCCGGCTGGGGTACGGTATTCAGCCTCATCCTGCCCACCTACCCAGAGTTGCTCGACACTGAGGACCTCACAGGAGGACCGCCATGAAAAACCGATCCCAAACCAAGACCGTCTTCGTGGTCGATGACGATCAGGCCATGCGTACCTCGCTGAAGTGGCTGATCGAATCCGTCGGGATGCGGGTACAGACCTACCCTTCGGCGGATGCCTTCATCCAGGACTATTACCCGGGTCGCGCCGGCTGTCTCTTGCTCGATGTGCGCATGCCGGGCATGAGCGGGCTCGATCTGCAAGAGTATTTTCTACGCCAGGGCATCCGCCTCCCTATCATCATCATCACCGGCCATGGCGATGTGCCCATGGCGGTACGCGCCATGAAGGGCGGGGCGGTGGATTTCATCGAAAAACCCTTCAATGACGAACTCCTGCTCGACAGTATCCGCTCCGCCCTGGAGCTCGACGAACAACAGCGTGGGGAGCAGGCCATGCGCTCCGAGGTGGCCGCCCGTCTGGATCAACTCACACCGCGGGAGATCGAGGTCATGGGTATGGTCACCGAAGGCCAGTCCAACAAAGAGATCGCCGCCGCTCTGGGCGTCAGCGCCAAGACCGTGGAGGCCCATCGGGCTCATGTGATGGAAAAGATGCAGGCGGAATCCCTGGCCGAGCTGGTGAAGATGGCCTTGTTGTGCCATGTGTTTGAAGAGCGCGGCGAGAAGTGACACCGCCATCCTTACCAGCAGACTGAGCGGCGCGACTCCGTGGAGGAATCGGCCATGAAAGCAGCCTCGACCCGGATTACCCGCCCGGTCTGGGCCTGGGCTTGGTACGACTGGGCCGATTCGGCCTTCGCCACCACCGTGATGGCCGGCTTCTTCCCGGTCTTTTTCAAGCAATTCTGGAGTTCCGGCCTGAGTTCCCAGGAGAGCACCTACTGGCTGGGATTGGGGAACTCCCTGGCCAGCCTCCTCGTGGTGGCGGCGGCCCCGCTGCTGGGGGCCATGGCCGATCGAGGCGGGGCCAAGAAGCGGTTTCTGCTGCTCTTTACCAGCCTCGGCGTCATCATGACCGGGGCCTTATGGCTGGTAGCCCAGGGGGCCTGGCCCCTGGCCCTCGCCTTCTATGTGCTGGGGGTCATAGGTTTCTCGGGCGGGAACATCTTCTACGACGCCCTGCTGGTGGACGTGGCCCCGCCCGGAAAAGCCGACTGGGTGTCTTCCTTCGGCTACAGCGTCGGCTATCTTGGCGGCGGACTGCTGTTCGCCGTCAATGTGCTGATGGTGCTCCACCCCGACTGGTTCGGTCTGGCCGACAGCACCGAGGCGGTGCGCTGGGCCTTCCTCAGCGTGGCGCTCTGGTGGGCCGGATTCGCCTTTCCCCTCTTTCTCTTGGTGCGCGAGACCGAGGCCAGGGAGGTCGGGGGCTGGAAAGAGACATTCCGGGGCGGCTGGGGACAATTGCGGCGAACCTTTCGTCAGGTCCGCCGCCTGCGCTTCACCTTCCTCTTTCTCCTCGCCTATTGGCTGTACATCGACGGGGTGGACACCGTCATCCGCATGGCGGTGGACTATGGCCTGGCGCTGGGATTCGCCGCCAGCGAGTTGATGCTGGCCTTGTTGATCACCCAATTCGTCGGTTTTCCCGCCACCCTCGCCTTCGGCTCCATCAGCCAGCGCATCGGACCCCGTCGGGGGATCCTGGGGGCGATCCTCGTCTATGTCCTGGTGCTGCTCTGGGCTTACCGGATGACCTTACCCTGGGAATTCTACGGTCTGGCGGTGACCATCGGCCTGGTGCAGGGCGGTATCCAGGCCCTGAGCCGCTCCCTGTACACCCGCCTCATCCCCAGGGATCAGGCGGCCGAGTTCTTCGGCTTTTACAACATGCTCGGCAAATTCGCCGCGGTGCTGGGACCCTTCATGATCGGCTGGGTCAGCCTGGGCACCGGAAACCAACGCCTGGGAATAGTCTCCATCGTCGTTTTATTCGCCGCCGGGGCCATCCTGCTGATGATGATCGACTTTGCCGAAGGTGAACGGCAGGCCCGGGCACTGGAACATACCGGAACGGCTTCCGCCCCGGCCCCGTCCAGTTAGCCCGATCCCGCTTTCCAATCGCCCCGGTTGGGTTGGCGGCGGCATCGCCAACCCAATATCCTGACCACGGCCACATCACTTCCCATCGGCGGATTCGGAGCGGGCCTCCACCCTTGTCTCTACGAAAGGATAAGAGCAGGCGAGGTCAATGTTGGGTTGCCAAACGGACGGCAACCCAAACCCGCGCCGCTGGTGAAGAGCCTTCAATGAAACGTCGGGCAAAGTTGCACTTTTGGCCGACGAACCGGACTGGGCCAATCCGGGCCTGGGCTGAAAATGGCCAGTTTTAGTTCTTTTAAAGAGAACAATGCGTCAATAGATAGAGGAATTGTTCTCTATAAGAGAACATAAAACCGCTAAAAAAGCTCATGCCCGGGAGCCTCGATAGGCAAACACCTGACCAGCAGGCGTATTGTTAATACCATTTCCTATTAGTTTATCCGCCTAAAAGCCATGGGGTAGGCTGGCGATGAGCGAAGCGAATCCCAGCTACTGAGAAGCTGGGTTTCAGCGCTTCGCGCCTCAACACCAGCCTACGAATATCG
>Ga0268298_10005300_pt1 | contig 12149 bp, 10 predicted proteins | sample WWTPWeurt_MetaG_FD_194462 | JGI IMG/M metagenome (GOLD analysis project Ga0268298, IMG submission 194462) | Activated sludge microbial communities from WWTP in Nijmegen, Gelderland, Netherland - WWTP Weurt | ecosystem: Engineered > WWTP > Aerobic digester > Activated sludge | place...
GTTGAGCCTTGAAACAGGTGAGCGTGTTGCTTATTTCAGTACGGGTCATTCCGCCCGCGTGGGCGGCACAATGTTTGAGTCGTTCTATATTTTTGGCGACCCCGAAGGAAATGTATATGCCTATGATATTGAATAAGGTTTTCCGTTCAGGTTTGTTGACTTTGATGCTGTTCCTGACTGCCTGTCAGCCTTCGCAGCAGAATGGGCAGAGAAAGATAGATGGCGATTCTTTACACGAAGCCTGGCGAGTGGATGTTGGTGCTCCGGTCAATCATCCGCCATTAAGGATTGGAGATGTGCTTATCGTCGCTCCCATCGATAAACCTCTCCTTGGACTGGATGTGAATACCGGAAAGACACTTTGGTCGTTCGACCCCGGCGTCCGTATTTGGGAGCGTGCTTATGCCAGCGACGGGAAAAGCCTTTTTATTGGTGTGGAAGACGGCGGTTATCTGGCTGTTGACCCCGCTACAGGAAAGGAAATATGGCGGGCTGAGCTTGGGATCAATTCTCAGATGCCTCCATTCGTTTCCAATGGAGTAGTGTACGTGCCGACCACCTTTGCTGGACCTGGCATGCTTGGAAAACCAGACGGTAAGGCTGTATTATTTGCTCTCTCAACTCAAACAGGTGGCGAGATCTGGTCATTTGAGTCGGATAACTATATTTTGCAAACTCCATATCTGGAAGGAAATACAATCTATGTGGCAGGGAGTTTCACTGACCCGCGAGTTATCGATGAAGGCGGTCATATGAGACTGTACGCTATTAATATATCGGATGGTTCCCTGGTTTGGAAATATGAATCAGAAGATGGTTTCACAAAACAAGTTTATGCAACTGGAGATGTAGTTTCTTATATCGCTTATCAGGATTTCCTGGTTGGCGTGGATGCCAAGACCGGCGATCCGCTTTGGCGAAGCGATACAGGGAATTGGGTTCCGACTTTAATGGGGTCGGGAGATGTGGTCTATTATGGTTCTGCCAATACAAATGTTCATGCCATTGATATTAAGACCGGGTCAACGATCTGGACGTTCAATATTACTGAAGGCTCATTTAATTATCTCCTTGGAGCTCCCATGCTAGTGGACAGCGACTTGATCTTTCTTACTCAGGTCGGAGAGATCGTCTCAGTTGATGCAGATACTGGTGAGTTCAATTGGCAAGTCGTGACGGATGCGGCCGCATCGAGGACCGGAATCTCAGTTGCAAATGGCTGGATATTTCTTGGGGATGGCAACGGTATCGTCTTTGGTTTTACGGATAAATGATGATAATCAGGTAAATTGAGATACAAAAACACCCCGATGAAATCGGGGTGTTTTTGTATCTTGTTGTTTGTTTTACTTCTTGGTGCCCGCGAGGATCAATGGTCCATCGCGGTTCTCTTCGGTGATGTCAAACTCAATGCCAGGGGGCATGCGGTTGTTGCGGAAACGTTCACGCAGTTTGGAATGATCCCAATCGAAATCGGTCGCGCCGACAGCGCTGGCTCCGAGGATGGAAACTCCGGGAGGAGCAGAGAGAGAATCTGCGCCGGTGAGAATACCTTCATAGGAAGACAGATCCATCTCGTGGTAGGAGTTCTCGGTGTTGCCGAAGTGACAGCCGGTGCAGGCTTGGGAACCCTGGAACCACATGCTCGCCTGAGTGAAGAAGGGGAGGACATCCCGTTCGAAGGTGAGTTCGGCTTCCCCGTAGGTGAAGGGGTCGGTTTCGGGAGCGCCAGCTTCGACCCAGGCAGCTACCAAACCCACGCCGTTGAGATCGCATCCATATTGATTGGTGAGCATGGTCACGCCGGTATCCGTGCTGACTTCGACGCACAGACCGTCTCGGTTTGTTTCGGTGATATCAAAGGTCCAGCCGGGGGGCATGCGATTGTTGCGAAGGCGACCGCGCAATTTGGAATGATCCCAATCGAAATCGGTCTCACCGACAGCGCTGGCTCCAAGGATGGAAACTCCGGGAGGAGCAGAGAGAGAATCTGCGCCGGTGAGAATTCCCTCATAGGTGTTCAGGTCCATCTCATGATAGGAGTTCTCGGTGTTGCCGAAATGGCAGCCGGTGCAGGCTTGCGAACCTTCGTGCCAAACATTATTTTGTGTAAACAGCGGTTGAACATCGGCCGCGAAAGAGCCAGAGCAGGTGCTTCCATCTTCGGCGGTGAAATCGAAGGCATCCGTTTCAGGAGCTCCAGCAATTACCCAATCTCCGATCAAGTTGACCGCTTTGACTTCGCATTCGCCTGCACCAAAGGTGGGTCCTGTTTGTTTTTGAGTTTCCAAGCGAACGCCATGTAAAACCAAAGGTCCATCGCGGTTCTCTTCGGTGATGTCGAACTCAATGCCGGGGGGCATGCGGTTGTTGCGGAAGCGTTCACGCAGCTTGGAATGATCCCAATCGAAATCGGTCGCACCGACAGCGCTGGCTCCGAGGATGGAAACTCCGGGAGGCGCAGAGAGAGAATCTGCGCCAGTGAGAATACCTTCATAGGAAGACAGATCCATCTCGTGGTAGGAGTTCTCGGTGTTGCCGAAGTGACAGCCGGTGCAGGCTTGGGAACCCTGGAACCACATGCTCGCCTGAGTGAAGAAGGGGAGGACATCCCGTTCGAAGGTGAGTTCGGCTTCCCCGTAGGTGAAGGGGTCGGTTTCGGGAGCGCCAGCTTCGACCCAGGCAGCTACCAAACCCACGCCGTTGAGATCGCATCCATATTGATTGGTGAGGATGGTCACGCCGGTATCCGTGCTGACTTCGACGCACAGACCGTCACGATTGGTTTCTGTCAGGTCAAAGATCCAGCCGGGGGGCATGCGATTGTTGCGAAGGCGACCGCGCAATTTGGAATGATCCCAATCGAAATCGGTCTCACCGACAGCGCTGGCGCCGAGAATGGAAACTCCGGGAGGAGCAGAGAGAGAATCTGCGCCGGTGAGAATTCCTTCGTAGGTAGTCAAGTTCATCTCATGATAGGAGTTTTCGGTGTTGCCGAAATGGCAGCCAGAGCATGCCTGGGTTCCTTCATGCCAAACCCCATTTTGCGTGAAGAGCGGAAGGATATCCTCTTCAAAGTTACCCTTATAGGTTCCGCCGTCAAAACCTGTGTATTCAAAAGGATCGGTTTCCGGGACACCTGCCTCAACCCATGCTCCGATCAGATCTACCGCTTTCGCAGCATCACCGGGAATGGTGGAAGTTAATACTTCCGAGTCGAAGGGTTGTTGCCCCCCTGTTTCGGGCGGCGGTACCTGGGTTTGAGTGGGCAATGGGGTGCCAAATGGCGGCAGCGTTGGGCTTCCGGCGCACCCTGCCAACACGACGCCCATAACAACCATCAACCCGAGTACAACGATCGCGAGACTCTTTCTTGGGCTTTTTCTGTGCATTCTCCTGCTCCTATATAAAGTGTTGTGTCGTTTGCACGACGGATGAAAATAAAGAATGATCCTCTTTTATCACAAAGACCACAAAGAGGGTATTTATTCCCAAGATACTTTAACTTCCTGCGATTTTAGCAAATGATTGAATTCGATGTATGAGAATTACTACCTTATAAGGATTAAATTAGAATGGTTTTTTAGTTTCGGGATTAATCCCTAATATATTATTGCTTCCATTCCTGCGTACTCTTGAACACCGTAGTTTGCATCAAGATTTGCATTAGCAAAAAATCCAGCCTTGAAAACGAGGAGATTATTACGAAATACCTCGAAAAAGAATCTTGTTGCTAATTATTTGGACCAAGCTGCGCTCGCATCATTCGCAAATTTTTTTGATCACAGCCCAAAGTTGGAATATGGCATCTTTTATCGGTTTGGTGTGTTTTATCGCAAGTGCAGAATTGTGCAAGCCCATCGAAAAATACTGACAAATCGAATGATGTTTGGTAGAATGCGTCCGTTTCTTTGGGATGGGCAAGAAGAAGTTCAACTTAAAAGGAGAGAGTATGCGACACTTTACGATAGTGGGGCTGTTGGTATTACTATTGACCGTTCTCACATACATGGGACTCAATAACATTGGGTTGATGCCTGTGCAGGCAAGCGCTCAGGCGATCCCCATTGACTGGATGTGGAATTGGCAACTACTTGCCATTTCCTTTTTTTTCTCCCTCATCATGGTTCCCATGGTGTATAGCCTTGCAGTTTTTCGCAAGAAGGCGGGAGATAACACCGACGCCGAACATATCGAAGGGCATACCAACCTTGAAGTTGCTTGGACGGTCTTCCCCCTCATCATCGTGGTCGCTTTTGCTTATATGGGCGCCTTCTCATTAGGAGAGACCCGCAAGGTAGACCCCAATGCGATGATCATCAATGTGACGGCTCGCCAGTTCTCATGGTCATTTGAATATCCTGAATACGGTGTTGTCAGCGACAAACTGCACCTGCCTTACAACAGACAGGTTCTGCTGAAGATGAAATCAGAGGATGTGATCCATTCGTTTTGGGTTCCTGAATTTCGTGTGAAGCAGGATATTGTTCCCGGGCGCGTGACCGAATATCGCATCACTCCTTATTTGGTAGGGGAGTATAAAGTGCGTTGCGCAGAATTGTGCGGTGCGAATCACTCCTATATGGAAGCATTGGTCATCGTTGACGAAGTCGTCACCTTTGACGCATGGGCGGCTGAACAACAGGCTTTGGCTGCGATCCAAACCCCCGAAGGTTTGGGCAAGCAACTGGCTACAGCCAATGGCTGTACGGGATGCCACTCGATCACCAGCTCGCCGCTCCCAAGCGCTCCGACCTGGTTTGGATTGTTCGGTTCACAGGTTGAACTTGCAGACGGCTCGGTCGTGACGGCGGATGAAGCTTTCATCAAGGAATCGATCCTTGATCCGAAGGCGAAGGAAGTCAAGGGATATTCGCCCACGATCATGCCTCCCTACGAGTTGTCTGACGAAGAGATCGCAAACATCACTGCGTTTATCGCGTCTTTGAAATAAAACGGTGGAGGAGCCGAATATGAAAAAATTTGTAAAATCAGCACTTGCGCGCGGCCTGTTCTGGCAGGCGGTAGGTTTGCTGGTCGGGGCGGGACTTGTAACCGGCATTCGTGCCATTATGGGCTTGAGCACCATCGTTCAACCCTTCTTCTTTACTGAACCGGCTTGGGTCTTTGGTGCCTTTGTCGGTGTGATCAGCTTTTTGGTCGGCAGCGGCGTGACCTCGGACTGGATCAAGTGGGCTCGAGGTATCGACACTCCCGAACATCATGAAGATCATTATGCCGGCTGGGAAAAGTTCGTCAACGTTTCAATGGACCACAAAGTGATCGGCATCCAATACACCATGACCGCTCTGGTCTTGATCTCGTTGGGTGGGCTTTTCGCTTTGATCTTCCGTGCCGAGTTGGCTGCATCCGGCTTGCAATTCCTCACTCAAGAGTTCAAGCTCTTTGAGCAGAACGGCTTGCAGCTTTATAACTCTCTCATGTCCCTGCATGGCATGGTGATGATCGTATCCATTCTGTTGGGTACTGCCGGCTTCATCAACTATGTTGTGCCGTTGTTGATCGGCGCACAGGATATGGCGTTCCCCCGTATGAACGCTTTTGCCTATTGGATCGCACCTCCGGCTGCAGTCCTTTTGGTTTTAAGCCTTATCCTCGGCGGCGTGGACACCGGTTGGACGGGTTATCCTCCGCTTTCTGCCCATTCGCCGCTTGGCATGCAAATGTTCTTCCTCGGCGTATTTGTGGCTGGATGGTCTTCAATTTTGGGCGCGCTCAATAACATTGTGACCGTGCTTCGCATGCGTGCCAAGGGGATGTCTGCCTGGCGCATGCCCATTCTTGTTTGGGCAGCGGTTGCCACTTCCATTATTTCCCTGACCGCCACCCAGTTGATCGGTCTTTCCTTCCAATTGGTGATGTTCCAACGTCTGTTTGGAATGGGCTTCTTCGATCCCGATAAGGGCGGAAATCCCGTTCTTTTCCAACACCTTTTCTGGTTCTACTCTCATCCGGCTGTGTACGTGTTCATTCTTCCCGGTTTGGGTGTTGTTTCAGAATTGCTCCCTGTTTTCGTTCGCAAGCCGTTGTTCGGCTATCGTTGGATCGCCATGTCTTCACTAGGTATTGCATTGGTGGGCTTTGTCGTTTGGGCGCATCACATGTTCACATCCGGCATGAACGAATACCTGCGTGTGCCGTTCATGTACAGCACTTTGCTTGTTGCTATCCCGACCGGTGTGAAATTCTTCTCATGGGTTGCGACGATCTGGAATGGAAAGATCACCACGCCCACTCCCATGCTCTTTGTTCTTGGCGCCATTGTGGTATTCCTAATGGGCGGTCTCTCTGGACCTCCAAACGCCACGGTCTCGACCGACCTGCATTTGCATGATACTTACTTTATCGTAGGCCACTTCCACGACACCATCTTTGGTGGATTCGTATTTCCATTCTTTGCGGCGTTGTATTATTGGTTCCCCAAAGCTACCGGTCGCCGCATGAACGAAACCCTTGGCAAACTGCATTTCTGGCTGATGACCCCGTCCTTCCTCGTTCTGACCCTCGCCATGATGCGCGTTGGTTTGATCGGTATGCGCCGCCGTATCGCCGATTATGATCCAGGTCTTGGTATCGATACCTACCACCTGGTCATGACCATCGCCGGCTTCCTCATCGGTCTGTCTGTTGTGATCTTCATCTACAACTTCTTCAACAGCATCAAGAACGGCGAAAAGGCTGAAGGCAATCTTTGGAATTCCCGCTCCCCCGAGTGGCTGGTTCCTTCGCCCATGCCCGCTCATAATTACGAAACGCCGTTCGAAGTTGTTGGTGAACCGTATGATTACGGTTTGAAAGATTCGCAGTTCGTTAAATTCGTTGAGCCTGCCAAAGGCGCCCACAAATAAAGGCGAGGAGAAAATCAATGTCTCATTCACAGGATAAATCCTCCGCTTTTGGTCAGGGCGTTGTGATTTTTGTCTATCTTGCAGTTCTGACCGCCCTTGAATTCTTTATCGCCATTTCGTTCAATGCTGTTCCGCTTCTGGTGGTTGTGGCGATCGTCAAGGCAGCGCTGGTGATGTATTACTACATGCATGTGTACCAGCTTAACAAGGACGACAGCAATCTCGACCCGCATTCGTATGAGTATCGTATGGGAAGCGACCGCATTGGGTTGTGGCTCTTCCTGCTTTCAGATGCATTTGTGTTCGCCGGTTTGCTGGTGACCCGTATCAACCTGCTCGGCATGACCCGCCCGCATCTGAATCAAACTCTCGGTTTGATCGTAACGGCTGTTCTGCTGATCTCTTCCTTCTTTATGAATCGCGGCGAAACCGCCATGAAGCACGGAGACCGCAAGGGATTTATGACCAACACCCTGATCACCTTTGTGCTGGGTTTGGGCTTCTTGATCGGTGTTGTGTTCGTGGAATGGCGTCTTGCAGCTGCCGAAAAGTTGGTCGCCAGCTTCGGCAACCCCACGGACGGTCCAGTGGGCGCGGTGTTTTACATGATGACAGGCATGCACGCCTTCCACGTTTTCACTGGCTTGATCTTCCTTGCCGTGGTGTGGAACAACGCCCGTAAAGGTGTCTACTCTCAGGAGAAGCACTGGGGTGTTGAAGCGGCTGCTGTGTACTGGCACTTCGTTGACCTGGTTTGGATATTCTTCTACCCAGCCTTGTATTTGATCGGCACGGCAATATAAATAAAAAATATCCGCCGCCGCACAGGCGGCGGATATTTTTACTGAGGCTTTATGAATAAGAATCTGTTCAAAATTGGAGGCGGCATCTTTGTGTTATTGGGGATCGTCGCTTTGTTATCTTTTTTGCTTGCCAAGGCTCAGCCATTCCGGGGGATCAGTTATGAAGAACCTTTTCCTACTGCACCGCAGATCACTCTAAAAAAAGCAAATGGTGAACTGTTTAAGCTCAGCGATCAGCAGGGAAAGATCGCTTTGCTCTTTTTTGGGTACACTTCCTGCCCTGATGTTTGCCCGACCACACTTGCAGAGATGAAAATGCTCATGGATGAGCTTGGTGATTTGGGCAAAAACGTTCAGGTGGTTTTTGTTTCTGTGGATCCGGACCGCGACACATCGGAAAAAATGCAAACCTACGTCAATCATTTTCATCCCTCCTTCCTTGGCTTGTCCGGGTCAATGAATGAGTTGGCTCCTATTTGGAGAAATTACTCCATCGTTCGGGAGGAAGTTCAGTCAGACTCATCTTTTGGGGTTATCATCAATCACACTGCGCTGCTTTTTCTCGTGGATCAACAAGGAAATCTTCGTTTATCTTTTCCCTACCAGACTCCTGTGAAAGATATTGCGCACGACATTAAATTGTTGCTGGAGCAGTAATCATGAATTATTCATGGAAGCGGATCGGATTGTCTTTTCTCCTGGGGCTTGTTTTGGCAGCCATCACTACAGAAGGCTCTTACTTTCTACTTAAAAAAGAAAATCGCGAACCGACGACCATTGAGCTTGAGATTCCCGCGGGTACAAGTGAATTGGTAAAAGAAGGCAAGTCTCCGCCTGAGATCCCCATGGACATGCGCTTTGTGGTCGGCGACACCTTGAAAGTTGTAAACCTCGACAGCGAGAACCATCAACTTGGTCCGTTGTGGATCCCTGCCGGTTCCTCTGCCAGTTTGAAACTTGAAACGGCTGAAAACTTGATGTATGAATGCACGTTTCAAACCGGCAGTTATCTCGGCATCAACATTCAAGAGCCGGTGACATGGCGCACACGAGTTTCGGGAATTTTTTACGCCGGCTTTCCAATGGGAATGATGTTCGCGGTCTACAGCGGATTGATCGGTGACCAAAAGAAAAAGGTAAGTAAATGACCCTGCTTCGGAAAATGATCTCGCGCAAGTGGTTCATTGCGACTTTGCTTGTTTTGTTCGGGACAGCGTTGTGCATTCGCCTTGGCATTTGGCAATTGGATCGTCTTGAGGGACGCCGCGCGTTCAATGCTCAAGTTGTTTCCATGCGCGCTCAGCCGCCATTGGATCTGAATTCAGGCGTGCCTGAAAATATTTCTTCAATGGAATGGCGCGCAGTGACGGTCAGTGGGGAATACGATTTTGAGAATCAAGTGGCGCTTCGGAATCAGTACCACCAAGGGGTTTATGGATTTCACCTGATCACCCCGCTCATTTTTGACGGGGGAGCTGTGTTCGTCAACCGCGGCTGGGTCCCCGCTGCGAGCGACTCATCACCTTCAGATTGGCGTGAATTTGACCAAGCCGGTCAGGTGACCGTGACAGGGCAGATTCGGCTTGGGCAGGCGAAACCCGCTTTCGGCGGAGTGGAAGACCCGTCGCTTGCGGACGGCGCGAAACTTGACGTTTGGAATAATCTGGATGTGGAGCGAATGTCCGGGCAGATTCCTTATCCTGTCCTTGGTGTGTTCATCCAGCCAGACGTGGAGCTTACAGATACCATCCCGCCCATTCCGTTTCAGCCAATTATTGAATTGACGGAAGGTTCGCATTTCGGTTATGCTTTGCAGTGGTTCACATTTGCGGTGATCCTGTTCGTTGGGTATCCATTCTATTTACGAAAACAGGAATAATATGAAGTATTCTCTCAAGTCTTCCTTTGCACGTTTGGTGTTAATGCTGTTCGTAAGCGTTTTGTTTTTGACAATTGTGGGAAGAATTGTGGCGGTGACAGGCGCGTGGGCGTACTGTGTGGGCTGGCCGATCTGCGTTCCGACCAATACATTGGGATACATCAAGCTTGGGCATGTGATCCTGGTTGGCATCGCCTCTGTCTTCATGGCGTTGGTCTGGCGTAAAGCGTGGCGCGAACAGCGTGACCAAAAGATCCTGCTGCCGCTCACGACAGTGACCGGGGTCTTGTTCCTCGGGCAGGCTTTTATCGGCGCCATTGAAGTAACGCGAAGTTACCCTTTGCATTTGGTCGTGCTGCATACTATGACGGCAATCTCCTTGTGGATCTCACTTGGTGTGCTGGTCTTTGCTTCTGGAGTGCTTGCACAGGATGTGGTCGAGGTTCCGAAGTTCAATTATTTGCAGCGAGTGAAGGATTTCTTCATCCTGTCTAAGCCGCTGATCGTTGCATTGCTGCTCGTGACCACGTACAGCGGACTCGTGGCAGGCACGAAGGCTTGGCCTTCCGCGTCGCTGACTTTCTGGACCTTGCTTGGCGGCATGTTCGCGGCGGCAGGTTCGAGCGCATTGAATCAATTTATTGATCGTGAGCTGGATAAAAATATGCAGCGCACTGCCAAACGTCCACTCGCTGACGGCAGGCTTACTGCGGCCGAGGGATTGTCCTATGGCTTGGCGTTGTGTCTCATCAGTTACTATGTGATGGCCGGTTTTGTGAACTTATTGGCCGCCTTGCTATCTTTAGCCGGAATTTTTTATTATGTGTTCTTCTATAGCGTTTGGTTGAAAAAAGCGACCGTGCAGAACATCGTCATTGGCGGTGGGGCAGGGGCGATCCCTCCGATGGTGGGATGGGCCGCGGCAACCGGTCAACTCAGCCTCGCTGCATGGATACTCTTTGCGATCGTTTTTATGTGGACTCCGCCGCATTTTTGGGCTCTGGCCATTGTCCGCATGAAGGATTATGAACGCGCCGGAGTGCCGATGATGCCAGTTGTGCACGGAGAAGAGAAGACACGCCGGCATATTCTGATCTACACCGTGGAGTTGATCGCGGTCACACTTTTACTCCCGGCTTTCAATTTGGCAGGTACTATTTATCTAGTCTCTGCACTTGTACTTGGTGCATTTTTACTTTATGCCGCATGGCGTGTTTTTGCGGTGGGTGGCAATAAAGTTGCCTGGACGATGTATCGCTGGTCTAGCATGTATCTGGCTTTCATCTTTCTGGCGCTCATGATCGACGCTGTTGTGTAAAACCTGCGTCTGCTAGGGTATTAATGAATCCAAAGAGGAAGTTGCTGCTCACATCATTGATCGCCTTCCTCTTCGTTTTTGGTTTGATCCTGCGCGTGTTGTTCCTGCCTGCCAACACGATCGATATGAAGGTCTTCAACCTGAAGTGGTACGACTACATCGTCGCCCATGGCATCCAAGATGCCATGGGCGACGAGTTTGCCAATTACACTCCGCCATACCTGTACCTGCTTTCACTGGCAACACTAACTCGTACATTTATTCCAAGCCTGACCGCGATCAAACTCATCCCAATCATTTTTGATCTATTCAATGCGTCGCTGGTCTATCAAATTGTAAAGACAAAATTTGGAAGCGGAATTGAAACGTGGCTGGCGGCAGCCCTCGTCTGGTTGCTACCTACGGTGGTTATCAACGGCTCATTCTGGGGTCAGGTGGATGCGCTCTATACCTGCTTCTTATTATTATCCCTCCTTTGCATACTCAATGAAAAACCAATAGGTGCGATCCTTGCATTTTCAGTTTCTTTTTCGATCAAAGCACAGGCTGTCTTTTTCCTTCCATTTCTTGCTCTTCTATTTTTCAAGCAGAAAGTTCGTTGGCAATATTTTTTGCTGATCCCGCTTGTTTATTTTCTGATGATGTTACCCGCGGCTTTGGCAGGCAGGTCACTTTCTTCGCTCGCCCTGGCGTATGTTACGCAAGGCGGTACTTTTACTCAGGCATCCATGAATGCTGCCACGCCGTATTTCCTGCTTCCACAAAGCGCGTATCGGATGTCCCTACTGGCAGGAATTCCACTTGCGGGGATATTGCTCCTTATCTGGGTGTTGTATTATGGAATTAAACAATACGCGATCTCTCCCAAGCTGATAGTTGCCTCTGCTTTACTGTCATTGGCCTTAACCCCATATCTTCTCCCCAAAATGCATGACCGATATTTTTATCCCGCAGATGTTTTTTCTTTGGTCGCGGTTTTCTTTGCCCCCGAACTATGGTTCGTGCCGATCGTGTACCAGATGATTTCTCTGCTCTCGTATTCACCCTTTTTATTTTCAGCCGATCCGCAGGCGGTGATTCCGATCGCTTTATTGATGAACACACTCGTCCTTGGTTTCCTCTTATGGAAGCAATGGTCGATGGTGAATACAAAAGTTCGTTAACTTTCACTTTACAAATTTATTGGGGCAATTCAAACCACAAATCCTTAAAGGTATAATTCGGATAATGACTTCAACCATACAATCGACAGATCGATCGCGCCTGCTGAATTCTCCTCT
>Ga0268298_10005303_pt1 | contig 12148 bp, 8 predicted proteins | sample WWTPWeurt_MetaG_FD_194462 | JGI IMG/M metagenome (GOLD analysis project Ga0268298, IMG submission 194462) | Activated sludge microbial communities from WWTP in Nijmegen, Gelderland, Netherland - WWTP Weurt | ecosystem: Engineered > WWTP > Aerobic digester > Activated sludge | place: Netherlands...
CAGTTGTTATCCGAATGCCGGGCTGCCCAACCCGATGAGCGAAACCGGGTTCGACGAAACCCCCGAGACCACCGCGCGCATGCTGGCCGAGTTCGCGCAGGCGGGCTTTCTGAACATCGTCGGCGGCTGCTGCGGCACGACCCCCGACCACATCGCCGCCGTGGCCCGCGCCGTGCGTGCCTACCGGCCGCGGTCGCGGCGCGATCCGCTGCTCACGGGCCTGCTGGCCGCGTGAGTGGCGCCAGGCTCAGGCGCAGCAGTACATCTTCACCCACGGTCTGGGCCGAGGCTTCCACACGATAGGAGGCTACGCCTTGGGCCAGCACGTGCGCACGCGCGGACAGCGCGCGTGCGGCAGGGCCGGGCGCGCCGATCCGCAAGCGGGTGGAGGGCTGCCGCTTCAGGCTCTGGCCGACCTTGTCGAGCACGGCCTGCAGCGCCGGTTTGGGGCGTGGCGACTGGGCATCGAAGGCGAAGTCGAGCGGCACAGCCAGCAGCAGGGCGCGGCCGTCGGACTGGCCCGTGATCCGCACTGGTGTGCCGTCGAACCACTGGCTGAGCCAGCGTTGCTCGCTGGAAAGTGGGGTGGCCGCAGCGCTGGCGGTACCGGCCGCAGCGCTGGCCGAGGGCGAGCCTGGGGCGCCGTGCCGCGGCTCGGTGCGTGCCGAGGGGGCCACGCCGCTGGCGGCGGCAGCAGCGCCTGGGCGTGTGCCCGGTGCCGAGTTGGGTGTCTGGGCACACCCGGCCAGCCACAGGCTCGCAGCGGCGGCGATGGCCACAGCGGCGCACGGCATCCGCTTGCTGGGCGCGACGATGGGTTCGGACATGGTGGGCAATTGCATCGCGGCGGCCGGTCATCTGCGGCTTACCGGGTGTAAGCGCAGTGTGCAGCCGTGAGGCGACGTCGGTAGAATCCCGCATTCTCCGAGGAGCGTTGCAACGGCACCCCCCATGAATGCAGGGGTTTGCCGCCAGGCTCGGAGCCACCGCGTGGTGCCCCAGGCACCTGCGGTCTGCCGCAACGGCGCTCACCCATGCTTGCATTGCCCTGGGTGAAACCGCCATGAAGTCCAACCCCAACACTGCCGCCGAACCCGCCAGCGCCGCGCCGGCTGTCGCGCCCATGCGCCTGTCGGGTCTGGAGGCCGTGACCATCGGCGCGGGCTCGCTGTTCGTCAACATCGGCGAGCGCACCAACGTCACCGGCTCGCGCGCCTTCGCCCGCATGATCCTCGAAGGGCGCTTCGAGGATGCGCTGTCGGTGGCCCGCCAGCAGGTCGACAACGGCGCGCAGATCATCGACGTCAACATGGACGAGGCCATGCTCGACAGCAAGGCCGCGATGGTGCGCTTCCTGCATCTCATCGGCAGCGAGCCGGAGATCGCGCGCGTGCCGATCATGATCGATTCGTCGAAGTGGGAGGTGATCGAGGCCGGCTTGCAGTGCCTGCAGGGCAAGGGCATCGTCAACAGCTTGTCGATGAAGGAGGGTGAGGCCGAGTTCCGGCGCCAGGCCACGCGGGTGCGCCGCTACGGTGCGGCAGCCGTGGTGATGGCCTTCGACGAGCAGGGGCAGGCCGACACCTTCGAGCGCAAGACGGCGATCTGCGCGCGTGCCTACCGCATCCTGGTCGAGGAAGTCGGCTTCCCGGCGGAGGACATCGTCTTCGACCCCAATGTCTTTGCCATCGCCACCGGCATCGAGGAGCACGCCAACTACGCGGTCGACTTCATCGAGGCCACGCGCTGGATCAAGCGCCACCTGCCCGGGGCCAAGGTGTCGGGCGGCATCAGCAACGTCAGCTTCAGCTTCCGTGGCAACGACCCGGTGCGCGAGGCCATCCACACCGTGTTCCTCTATCACGCCATCGCCGCGGGCCTGGACATGGGCATCGTCAACGCCGGCATGGTGGGCGTGTACGACGAGCTCGAGCCCGACCTGCGCGAGCGTGTGGAGGACGTGGTGCTCAACCGCCGCCCCGACGCCACCGAGCGCCTGCTCGAGATCGCCGACGCGGTCAAAGGCTCGGCGCGCGACGACAGCGCACGCCTGGCCTGGCGGGCACTGCCGGTGCGCGAGCGGCTGTCCCATGCGCTGGTGCACGGCATCACCGACCACATCGTGGCCGACACCGAGGAGTGCTGGCAGCACATCCGCGCCGAGGGCGGGCGGCCGCTGCACGTGATCGAGGGCCCGCTGATGGCCGGCATGAACACGGTGGGCGACCTGTTCGGCGCGGGCAAGATGTTCCTGCCGCAGGTGGTCAAGAGCGCGCGCGTGATGAAGCAGGCGGTGGCCCACCTCGTGCCCTACATCGAGGAGGAAAAGCGCACGCTCGCCGCGGCCGGTGGCGAGGTGCGCCCCAAGGGCCGCATCGTCGTCGCCACCGTCAAGGGAGACGTGCACGACATCGGCAAGAACATCGTCACCGTCGTGCTCCAGTGCAACAACTTCGAAGTCGTGAACATGGGCGTGATGGTGCCCTGCCAGGACATCCTGGCCAAGGCGCGCGTCGAGGGTGCCGACATCGTGGGGCTGTCCGGCCTGATCACACCGAGCCTCGAGGAAATGCAGCACGTGGCCGCCGAGATGCAGCGCGACGACTGGTTCCGCTTGCGCCAGATCCCGCTGCTGATCGGCGGCGCCACCACCAGCCGCGTGCACACCGCGGTGAAGATCGCGCCGCACTACGAAGGACCGGTGGTCTACGTGCCCGATGCATCGCGTTCGGTGGGCGTGTGCGCGGAGCTGCTGTCCGAGGAGCGCGGCGACGCATTCCGCGCCGAGCTGCGCGCCGACGACGAGCGGGTGCGCGCCCGCCATGCCGGCCGCCCGGCCACACCGCTGGTGGGCTGGGCGCAGGCGCGTGCCAACCGCGCCCGGCTCGACTGGACCGCCTACGAGCCGCCCAAGCCGCGCTTCATCGGCCGACGCGTGTTGCGCAACCAGGACCTGGCCGAGCTGGCCGCCTGCATCGACTGGGGCCCGTACTTCCAGACCTGGGACCTGGCCGGTCGCTACCCAGCCATACTGAGCGACCCCGTCGTCGGTGCCGAGGCCACGCGCGTGCATGAAGACGCCCGGCGCATGCTGCAGCGCCTGATCGACGGCCGTTGGCTGCAGGCGCACGGCGTGTTCGCGCTGCTGCCGGCCAACACCGTGGACGACGACACCATCGAGTTCTATGCCGACGAGTCGCGCAGCCAGGTGCTGCTTCGCTGGCGGCCGCTGCGCAACCAGACCGTGCGCCCGGTCGACGACGGCGTGGCACGTCCCAACCGCAGCCTGGCCGACTTCGTCGCGCCGCGCGGCGTGCGCGCCGACTACGCCGGCCTGTTCGCGGTGACCGCCGGGCTGGGCGTGGACGAGCAGGTGCGTCGCTTCGAGGCTGCGCACGACGACTACTCGGCCATCATCGTCAAGGCGCTGGCCGACCGCCTGGCCGAGGCCTTCGCCGAGCGACTGCACCAGCGCGTGCGCACCGAGTTCTGGGGCTACGCCGCCGACGAGGCGGGCGCGCCGCTGTCGAACGCGCAGCTGGTGGCCGAAGCCTATCGCGGCATCCGGCCGGCACCGGGCTACCCGGCCTGCCCGGCCCACGGCATCAAGCGGCCGATGTTCGAGCTGCTCGGTGCCGACGAGATCGGCATGGGCCTGACCGAGAACCTGGCGATGACACCGGCGGCCAGCGTCAGCGGCTTCTACCTGGCGCATCCGCAGGCGCGCTACTTCGGTGTCGGCCACATCGGCACCGACCAGCTCGAGGCCTGGGCAGCAGCCGAAGGGCTGGCGATGGACGACGCCAAGCGGGCGCTGGCGGCCTTGCTGTAAGTCAGGCAACTGCCGGTAAGCACGCGGCGGTTCGTGACGGATTTGGCACGAACCAACGGTTCGTGCTGCGCAGAATCCGCCCCCGAGGCACTCATTCGAGGGGGTGGTCATGACCATCGGAACCATTTGGCGTACCTGGCGGGGGGCACCGGCTGCATTGGCGGTGGCGGCCCTGGTGGCAGGTTGTGGTGGGGGTGGCGTCGATCCGGCCGAACAAGCGGACACACAGCCCGCGGCGTCGGTGCTGGCCGCACATGGCGTGACCACCGAGGAACCCGTCGACCCGTCGGTGCCGTCGGTACCGGTGGTGCCAGGTGCGCCCGGCGGGCCCAAGGTGCCGCCGGCAAACGGTGGCAGCGGTGTGCCGCTGTCGGTGGCCGACGCGCATCGTTTTCTCACGCAGGCCACCTTCGGGCCGACGGCAGCGGCCATCTCCGAAGTGCAGGCCATCGGCCCGGCGGCATGGATGGAGCGGCAGTTCTCGCTGGGTTCGCCCGGCGCGGCGCGCGCCTACTGGGAAGCCGCCGATGCTGCGATCAAGGCTGCCGATCCCACGCGCAAGGCCGGTAGTGGCGAGGTCTACAACGCCTTCTGGAAGCTCGCGCTCACGGCGCCCGACCAGTTGCGCATGCGCACGGCCTTTGCGCTGTCGGAGCTGTTCGTGATCTCGCTGGATGGCCCGCCCGGCAGCGACCCGCGCGCCGTGGCGGCCTGGTACGACATGCTCGCGCAGCATGCATACGGCAACTACCGCGACCTGCTGCAGGCCGTTTCGCTGCATCCGATGATGGGCGTGTACCTGTCGCACCTGAAGAACCAGAAGGCCGATCCGGCAACCGGGCGCGTGCCCGACGAGAACTACGCCCGCGAGGTGATGCAGCTGTTCTCGATCGGACTGGTGCAGCTCAATGCCGACGGCACGCTGCGCCGCGACGCGGCTGGACAGTCCATCCCCACCTATGGCCCGGCCGACATCGCGGGGCTTGCGAAGGTGTTCACCGGCTTCAGTTGGGCCTGCCCGGCCGCGCCGCACAAGAACTGCTTCCTCTACGGCAGCAATGGTGACCTGAAGGACCCGGACCGCGGCTTCAAGCCCATGGTGGCGTATCCGGCCTACCACAGCACCGAAGAGAAGCGCTTTCTCGGCGTCACCATACCGGCGCAACCGGTGGCCGACCCGATGGGCAGCTTGACGGTGGCGATGGACGCGCTGTTCCAGCATCCGAACGTGGGGCCGTTCGTGGCACGCCAACTCATCCAGCGCTTTGTGACCGGCAACCCCAGTCCCGCCTATGTGGCTGCAGTGGCGCGTGCGTTCGACAACAACGGGCGTGGCGTGCGCGGCGATCTCAAGGCCGTGCTGCGGGCCATGCTCCTGGCCCAGGAAGCGCGGTATCTGAGTCCGACCAGTGCCCGGTCGTCGCTGGCCGGCAAGGTGCGCGAGCCGGTGCTGCGCCTGACGGCACTGATGCGGGCCTTCAGCTATGCGTCCGATTCGGCCTGGTACCGCCTGGGCGACACCAGCAACCCCGGCACGGCGCTGGCGCAGGCGCCGCTGAAGTCGCCCTCGGTCTTCAACTTCTTCCGTCCAGGCTATGTGCCGCCGGGCACCCTGGCCGCCTCGCACGATCTGGCCGTACCCGAGATGCAGATCCTGCATGAGACCAGTGCGGCCGGCTATGTGAACTACATCCGCAATGCGGTGGGCAGCGGCGTCGGCAGCTACGACAGCACCCGCAAGCGCAACGACATGCAGCCCGACTTCGCCGCCGAGCTGGCACTGGCCGAGCAGCCGGCCACGCTGGTCGACCAGGTCGGCGTCAAGCTGTTGGGCGCCGCGCCGGCGGGCGCGTTGCGCACCGAGATCGTCAACGCGGTATCGGCCATCGCGGTACCCACGCCCACGACCACCAATGCCGACCAGGTGGCCAAGGCAAAGCGCAACCGGGTCAACGCGGCGGTGTTCCTCACCGCCGTATCGCCCGAGTTCCAGGTCCAGAAGTGAGCGGGAGCCCATCACCATGACGCACATCGACGCTTCCCGCCGGCAATGGCTGTGCCGTGCCGCGGCCCTCTCGGCGCACGCCGCTGCGGCGCCCCTGGCACTGAACCTGGCCGCTCTGGGCAGCGCTGCCGCCCAGAGCGCCGGCGACTACAAGGCGCTGGTGTGCCTGTTCCTGTTCGGCGGCAACGATGCCTACAACACCGTGCTGCCCACCGACAGCGCCTCCTGGGTCAACTACACCGCGGTACGCAGCCAGGCGCCGGACCCGATCGCGTTGCTTGCGCCGGGCACGCCGCCCAACCCAGCAGCGGCGGCTGGCACCCCTGCACGTCTGGGCGGCGTGTTGCCGCTGATGCCCGCCGTGGCCCTGCCGCGGCCAGTGGCATTGCACCCGGTGCTGGGGCCTTTGCAGGGGCTGTTCAACACCGATCGCCGCCTGGCCGTTCTGTCGAACATCGGGCCGCTGGTCATGCCCACCACCAAGGCGCAGTACGCGCTGGCCTCCCATCCCAAGCCCGAGAACCTGTACTCGCACAACGATCAGGCCAATACCTGGCAGGCGCTGGCCCCGGAGGGTGCCACACGAGGCTGGGGCGGACGCATGGGTGATCGCCTGGCGGCAATGAACGGCATGCCGGTGTTCACGTCGGTGTCGGCGGCCGGCAATGCGGTGTGGCTGGCCGGCGATACGGTCAACCAGTACCAGGTAAGTTCCAACGGCGCCATCCGGCTGGGCAGCGACAGCAGCGGCAAGGTCTATGGTTCCAGCGCCGTGGCCCAGGCGATGGAGCGCATCGTTGGCAGTGCGCGTGGCAGCCATGTGCTCGAAGCGGACCTGTCCGCCGTGGCCGCGCGGTCGATGGCCACCGAGCTGGCGCTGCGCAACGCGCTGCGGCCGGCAGGCAGCGCGCCGTTTGGCACCCCCCCGGCAGCCGGCGCGTCGTACAGTGCCAACGACGACCCGCTGCTGCGATACCCGAATCCCCTCACGGGAAGCACCGCATCCAGCACCCTGGCGCAGCAACTGCAGGTGGTGGCGCGCATGATCGACGCCGGCCGCACCACCCTGGGCGCACGGCGCCAGGTCTTCTTCGTCAGCCTGGGCGGCTTCGACACCCACGACAGCCAGAACCGCAATCAGGCCGATCTGCTCGCCCGACTGGCCCACGGCATGGCCTACTTCGATACGGTGATGGGCGGTCTGGGCCTGCGCAACCAAGTGACGCTGTTCACCGCCAGCGACTTCGGCCGCACGTTCACGAGCAACGGCGACGGCACCGATCACGGCTGGGGCGGCCACCACTTCGTGATGGGAGGTGCCGTGCGTGGCGGCGCGGTCTACGGTGCGCTGCCCGTGCTGGGTGCGAAGAACGCCACCAACAACAACTTCGACTCCAGTCCCGACCAGCTCGGCAACGGCGCGCTGCTGCCCACCACCTCGGTCGACCAGCTCGGCGCCACCTTGGGGCGCTGGTTCGGTCTGTCCGACGCCGAACTGCTCGACCTCTTCCCGAACCTGGCCCACTTCGGGACACGCGACCTCGGGTTCATCTAGGAACCCGTCCCAAAGCCCGACAGGCTCCGGGCTAGGGAACAGGCCCCATTGCCGCCGAGTGCCCGGGTGATGGCGCTCGGCCTACCGCCCAGGCAGCGCCCGCCGATACTGCAGCGCCTCGGCCAGGTGCACGGTGGCGATGTCGGCCTCGCCGGCCAGGTCGGCGATCGTGCGGGCCACCTTGAGTGCACGGTGCAACGCCCGCGCGCTCCAGCCAAGTTTCAGCGCCGCCTGGCGCAGGAAGGCCGATGCCGGTGCGGCCAGGGTGCAGTGCGCATCCAGGGCGGCGGCCTCGAGCTGGGCATTGGCGCAGCCTTGGCGCGCATGCTGCGTCTGACAGGCCCGAGCCGCGCGCTCGGCCACCTGGGCACTGCTGTCGCCCTCGGGCAGGGCCAGCAGCTCTTGGGGTGGCAGCGGGCTGACTTCCACCTGCAGGTCGATCCGGTCGAGCAGTGGCCCCGAGAGCCGCGACTGGTAACGCGCCACCTGCTCGGGTGTGCAGCGGCAGGCGCGGCCTTGGCCGGCAGGTGCACCCAGCCAGCCGCAGGGGCAGGGGTTCATGGCCGCCACGAGCTGGAACGCCGCTGGAAAGCGCGCCTGCAACGCTGCGCGCGAGATGGTGATGTGGCGCGACTCCAGCGGCTCGCGCAGCGCCTCGAGTGCGCTGCGCGGGAACTCGGGCAGCTCGTCGAGGAACAGCACGCCGCCGTGCGCGAGCGAGATTTCGCCAGGGCGCGGTGGCACGCCGCCGCCCACCAGCGCGGCGGCACTGGCCGAGTGGTGTGGTGCGCGCACCGGGCGGTGGGCCCAGCGCGTGGGGTCGAACCCTCCGCTGGACAGCCCGAGCAGCGCCGCACTGGCCAATGCCTCGGCCTCGCTCATGGGCGGCAGCAGCGCCGCCAACCGCTGCGCGAGCATGGACTTGCCCGTGCCCGGCGGCCCGACCATCAGCACGCTGTGGCCGCCCGCGGCGGCGATCTCCAGCGCTCGCTTGGCGGCGGCCTGGCCCCGCACGTCGCGCAGGCAGGGGCCGGGCGCCGCCGGTGCCGGCTGGGCGGGGCGAGCCCGTGGCAGCGGCTCGTGGGCGTCGCCGGCTTGCAACGCCCGCACCACTTCGGCCAGGCTGCGAGCCGCATGCACCGCCACGGCCTGCGCGCGCGCAGCTTCGGCGGCGCTGGCCTCGGGCAACACCAGCGCATGGGGTGCGCCTTCGGTGGCCAGCGCCAACGCCAGGGCCAGGGCCCCGCGCACCGGGCGCAACTCGCCCGCCAGTGACAGTTCGCCCGCGAACTCGGCGGCCCCCAGGCGCTGCGCATCGAGCTGGCCGTCAGCGGCCAGGATGCCCAGCGCAATGGGCAGGTCGTAGCGGCCCGAGTCCTTGGGCAGGTCGGCCGGCGCCAGGTTCACGGTGATGCGCTTGTTGTGCGGAAAGGCGTAGCCGGCATGCGCCAGCGCCGCGCGCACACGTTCGCGGGCCTCCTTGACCTCGGTGTCGGCAAGACCCACCAAAGTGAATGCGGGCAGTCCGTTGGCCAAGTGCACCTCCACCTGCACCGCAGGTGCTTGCAGGCCCAGCAGGGCCCGGCTCTTGACGACGGCCAACGACATGGGGTGAGCGCCCTCCCGTGCGCGAGTGGGGGTCGAGGGGACCGGTGTGAGCAACGGGCGCACGGCCCGTTCCGGCGCGGCGATTGTGCCCAGCCTGGCCGGCCACGCCGACTGCGATTCGTGGGGGGGCACGCCCTTCAACAGGCACCTCTTCGGTGCATCACGGCGGTCGCCGGCGGATGTCCAGCCCCGGTGTGGTGCGCAGCTTGCACCCGCAACGCGCACTGCGCTTGTGTCGCCGCACCGGGTGAGCGCATCGAATGCGCCTGGGGGCGCACCGCAGCCTTGCCCGAGTCGGATGGCGGCTGGCACGGAAGCTGCATTCCGACTGGTCGACGCTACTCATCGTGACTGAATCGCATCCGAACTGGAGCCATTGCCATGACCTACAAGACCTTCACCCTCACGTTACTGGCCCTGGCGGCGGCCCTGCCGCTGGCCGCGCAGGCCGAAGGCGGCCTGTCCACCAGCTTCAACGTGGGCGCCGTCAGCGACTACCGCTACCGCGGCATTTCGCAGACGCGGCTGAAGCCGGCGCTGCAAGGCGGCGTGGACCTCAGCCATCCGAGCGGCTTCTACCTCGGTGCATGGGCGTCCACCATTCGCTGGGTGAAAGACCTGGAAGGCGACGCCGGCGTCGAGGTCGACGTCTATGGCGGCTACAAGGGAGAACTCGCCAAGGGACTGGGCTATGACGTGGGTGTGCTGGGTTACGTCTATCCGTCCAACAAGTTGGCCACCAGCGCCAACACCACCGAGCTGTATGGCGCGCTGAGCTTCGGGCCGGCCACGTTGAAGTACTCGCATGCGGTGACCGACACCTTCGGCAACACCGACAGCAAGAACAGCTTCTACCTCGACGCTTCGGCCAGCTTCGACCTGGGCGGTGGGTGGATGCTGGCGCCGCACCTGGGCTACCAGAAGATCAAGGGCCCGTTCGGTGACGCCGCCACCTATACCGACGGTTCGCTCACCCTGTCCAAGGACTTCAACGGCCTCGTGCCCAGCATCGCGCTGGTCGCCACCGACGCCGACAAGGCGTTCTACGTGCCCGGCCCGGCCGGCAACAGCACCAAGTTCCTCGGCCGCTCGGCCGTGGTGCTCGGCGTGAAGTACAGCTTCTGACCCCTGCCACCAGACGGAGACTGACCATGAAGATGGTGACGGCGATCGTCAAGCCTTTCAAGCTCGACGAAGTGCGTGAGGCCCTGAGCGCGATCGGCGTGCAGGGGGTGACGGTGACCGAGGTCAAGGGCTTCGGTCGGCAGAAGGGCCACACCGAGCTGTATCGCGGCGCGGAGTACGTGGTCGACTTCCTGCCCAAGGTGATGATCGAGGCCGCCGTGGCCGACGACATCGTCGAACGCGTGATCGAAGCCATCGAGTCGTCGGCACGCACCGGCAAGATCGGCGACGGCAAGATCTTCGTCAGCGCCCTGGAACAGGTGGTGCGCATCCGCACCGGCGAGACCGGCACCGACGCGCTGTGACGCGGCGGGCCTGACGGCAACCCATCCCCTTCGAGAGACCTCCATGAAGAAACTGCTTGCCTGCCTGGCCCTGGGCCTGGCCTTGCTGGGCGGAACGACCGGCGCGCTGGCGCAGGACGCTGCCGCCTCCGCGCCCGCAGTCGCTGCCTCCGCCGCAGCCGAGCCGGCATCCCCGGCCGCTGCCGCGGCCACGGCGGCGCCCGCACCGGCCGCAGCGGCGTCGGCCGCGGCGGCGCCCGCACCCGTGCCCAACAAGGGCGACACGGCCTGGATGCTGGTGTCCACTCTGCTGGTCATCATGATGACCGTGCCGGGCCTGGCGTTGTTCTACGGCGGCCTGGTGCGCAGCAAGAACATGTTGTCGGTGCTGATGCAGGTGATGGTCACGTTCTCGCTGATCGTCGTGCTGTGGGCGATCTACGGCTACAGCCTGGCCTTCACGGAGGGCAACGCCTACGTGGGCGGGCTGGACCGCTTGTTCATGAAGGGCATCTTCGACCCGGCCACCGGCGCGTTTGCGATGGGGGCCACCTTCAGCAAGGGTGTCGTGATACCGGAGCTGCTGTTTGCCGCGTTCCAGGCCACGTTTGCCGGCATCACCTGCTGCTTGATCGTGGGCGCCTTTGCCGAACGCATCAAGTTCGCCGCCGTGCTCGCGTTCATGGTGCTGTGGTTCACCTTCAGCTACATCCCGGTGGCACACATGGTGTGGTACTGGATGGGGCCGGACGCCTATGTCTCCAAGGAGGTGGTGGATGGCCTGAACGCCAAGGCCGGTCTGATCTGGCAGTGGGGTGCGCTCGACTTCGCCGGCGGCACCGTGGTGCACATCAATGCCGCGGTGGCGGGTCTGGTGGGTGCCTACATGCTCGGCAAGCGCGTGGGCTACGGCCGCGAGGCGATGGCGCCGCACAACCTGCCCTTCACGATGGTGGGCGCGGCCATGCTGTGGGTGGGCTGGTTCGGGTTCAACGCCGGCTCGGCGCTGGAGGCGGGCAACTCGGCGGTGCTGGCGTTCATGAACACCTTCACCGCCACCGCGGCCGCGGTGCTCGCCTGGTGCCTGGGCGAGGCCATGCTGCGCGGCAAGGCCTCGATGCTGGGTGCGGCTTCGGGCGCGGTGGCCGGCCTGGTGGCCATCACCCCGGCGGCCGGCAACGTGGGCTTGATGGGCGCCATCATCATCGGCTTCGTCGCCGGTTTCGCCTGCCTGTGGGGCGTCAATGGCCTCAAGCGCCTGCTCGGCGCGGACGACTCGCTGGACGTGTTTGGCGTGCACGGCGTGGGCGGCATCATCGGCGCGCTTCTGACGGGCGTGTTCAACACGCAGGACCTCGGTGGCCCCGGCCTGGTCACCGACTGGGTCACGGCGACCGTGGGATCCAACGGTGTCGGTGCCCAGCTGTGGATCCAGGCCAAGGCCGTGGGGCTGACCATCGTGTGGTCGGCGGTGGTGGCGGCGGTGTCGTACAAGGTCGTCGACCTGGTCATCGGCCTGCGCGTGCCCGAGGAGGAAGAGCGCGAGGGCCTGGACATCAGCTCGCACGGCGAGACGGCATACGCCAAGTGAGCATGGCGTGATGCGTGCCGGCTGCCTGGCAACGGGCGGCCGCGCAGCCGGGCATCGCCAGACGCGGGGGGTGGGGACCGGGAGGTCC
>Ga0268298_10005304_pt1 | contig 12145 bp, 7 predicted proteins | sample WWTPWeurt_MetaG_FD_194462 | JGI IMG/M metagenome (GOLD analysis project Ga0268298, IMG submission 194462) | Activated sludge microbial communities from WWTP in Nijmegen, Gelderland, Netherland - WWTP Weurt | ecosystem: Engineered > WWTP > Aerobic digester > Activated sludge | place: Netherlands...
CCACCTGGCATCTTCGTGGGCGCCGACATCGCCCGCAAGGAGCACGACCAGATCGTCACCTCGCTCGATGTGATCGACAACCTGCCGCCCGGCCTGTACGAGATGAAGCTGCGGCACAAGGACGGCGAAGTCGCGCAGCGCTGGGAAGACCTCGAGCCCGGCACCTACACCGTGCACTTCGAGCACCGCACCATGGACGAGCTGCGCACCGTCAATCCCGAGGGCCGCGACGAGGAGCAGTTGTTCTCCACCGTGGCCAAGGTGTCCGAGCTCAACACCTCGCTGTACAAGACCTGGATGCGCCCCTGGGTGCGCACGCTGGCACCGCGTGCGCTGGGCGATGCGATGACCGGCCTGCACCCGCTGCGCTGGCAGCGCCAGATGTTTGCCGACACCGCGCTCGGCGCCAGCCCCATTGCCGCAGCGGCCGAGCGCGTGCGTGCCAACCGCCATGCGCTGCCCGACGATCACCCGATGGTGAAGTGGCAGGAAGGCATCTCCGGCAGCATCGAGAGCTCGCTCAACCTCTACCGCGATCTGCGCGACCGCAGCGTGGTGCAGTGGACCCGCCTGGCCTTCGGCCCGCTGGGCCTGGGCGCCTGGCTGCCGCCCGAGCCGCCGGACGAGCTGCGCGCCCTGGCGCGCGCCGAGGCCGAGCTGGCCGAAATGCGCGAGGACGTGCTCGCGCACATCACCGAGGGCGGCTTTGCCGAGGCCGTGTGCCGCATGGTGCTGGCGGGCATGGTGTCGATCGGCTCGTTCGAGCGGCGCAGCTTCCGCCTGGCCCGCCTGCTGGCCCGCCTGCTGGCCGGCGTGCAAGAGGCCGGTGCCCTGCCGGGACATGCCCCGTCCGACTGGCAAGGCCTGCTCAAGGCCGAGGCCCGCATCGCTGCAGTGGCCCCGGTGGAGGCGCTCAATGCGCTGGGCGAGATGCTGCCCGACATCGCCTCGCGCGAACGCGCGCTGGCCGTGGCCGCCGCCGTGATGATGATCGAGCCCACGCTTCAGAACCCGCGCTCCGAGATCATCGAGTTGCTGATCGGCACCCTGGGCGCCGACCCCGACCGCGTGATCGAGCTGGCGCGGCGCCTGACCTCGCCCATCGAGCACATCGCTCCCCAGCCACGCCCCAAGGCGGCCCGCGCGACCGCCCCGAAGCAGGTCGCCAGGAAGAAAGCCGGCAAGAGCTGACATCGAGCTGACGTCGTATAGATCACGTTGGGCCGAGTAGGCCATTCGCGCTAACCCTTAAGGAACCCTCACAATGACCACCGAAATGCGGGTGTTGATCTTCGGCTTGCCGAAGGACGCCGACTGCCAGGAACTCTTGCCCCTGTTGGGGCCTTGCCGAGGCGCCGAGGTCGAACTCATGAATCTGCCGGACGACAGCGATGCCGCCTACGCGGTGGTGCATGTGCTGGCCGATCGTGCAGTGGCCACGCGCGTGGCGCAGGGCATCAACGCCCGGCGCTTCCATGGCCGCCCGCTGCAATCCTGGGTCACTGCCATGGCCTGGGCCTGAACCGTCTGACGAACTGAAAGCGCGACCATGAGCCACGAGCTGCACGAAGAATGGATGCAGAACTTCACCTTCGACGAACTGTCGGTCGGCCAGGGTGCCACCATCGTTCGCTCGCTCACCGATGCCGACATCGCCGGCTTCGCCGCCGTCTCGGGTGACCTGAACCCGACGCACCTGGACGACGACTACGCGCGTGGCGAGGGCCTGTCCGGCAAGACCGCCCACGGCATGTGGAGCGGCGCCATGATCTCCACCATGCTGGGCACGGTGTTCCCCGGCCCGGGCACGCTCTACATCGAGCAGCGCATGCGCTTTCTCGCCGCCGCGCGTGCCGGTGACCGGCTCGAGATCTCGGTGCACGTGAAGACGCTCGACCCGAGCACGCGCGAAGTGACGCTGGACTGCGTGGTGCGCCGTCAGGACGGCCCGCAGCTGATGGTGGGCGAGGCCGTGGTCAAGGCGCCCGCCAACAAGCAGCGCGTGCCGCGCGCCAATGGCCTGCGCTGGCACGTGTTCGACGCGGCCGCCGGCGTGGAGCGCCTGCTGCAGAGCGCCACCGCCCTGGATCGCCTGCGTTGCGCCATCGTGCACCCCTGCGATGTCGAATCGCTGCGCGGTGCATTGGAGGCCGCGCGCCATGGCCTGTTCACGCCCGTGATCGTGGCCCCCAAGGACCGCCTGCTGGCCGTGGCCGAAGAAGGCGAGCTCGATCTGGGCGGCATCGAGATCGTGGACGTACCGCACAGCCACGCCGCCGCACAGCGTGCCGCCGAGCTGGCCGCACTCGACCAGGTGCAGGCGCTGATGAAGGGCAGCCTGCACACCGACGAGCTGATGAAGGCCGTGCTCTCGCGGCCCGAGCTGCGCACCAAGCGGCGCCTGTCGCACGTGTTCCGCTTCGATGTGCCGATGTACCACAAGCCCCTGCTGGTCACCGACGCGGCGCTGAACATCGAGCCCACGCTGGACGAGAAGGTGGACATCGTGCAGAACGCCATCGACCTGGCCCGCGTGCTGGGCTGCGCCGTGCCCAAGGTGGCCGTGCTGGCGGCGGTGGAGACCGTCAACCCGCGCATGGTCTGCACCATCGATGCGGCGGCCCTGTGCAAGATGGCCGAGCGCGGCCAGATCACCGGTGGCGTGATCGACGGCCCCCTGGCCTTCGACAACGCCATCTCGATCGAGGCCGCGCGCATCAAGAAGATCAATTCGCCGGTGGCTGGTGACCCGGACATCCTGATGGTGCCCGACCTGGTGTCCGGCAACATCCTGGCCAAGCAACTGGAATATCTGGGTGGCGCCATGGGCAGCGGCATCGTGCTCGGTGCGCGCGTCCCCATCGCGCTCACCAGCCGTGCCGATGGCGCCACCGCGCGGCTGGCCTCCGCCGCGCTGGCCGTGCTGGTGGCCCACAGCAATCGAAAGCGCTGATCATGAGCACACCCCTGCGCACGCAAGGCACCGAGGCGGTGCTGAGTGTCAACACCGGTTCGTCGTCGCTGAAGTTCGCGGTCTACCCGCTCGTGCCCGAGCACGAGGGCGAGGTGGGCGCGCCCGGGCTGTCCGGCCAGGCCGAGGGCCTCGAGCCCGGCGGCCAGCCGCTGATCACCGTGCAGCGCCCCGGTGGCGAGAAGACCCGCGTGGCCTTGCAGCCGCGCGAGGGCGAATCGTCCTTCGAGGCCGCACTGCAGGCCGTGATCACCACGCTGCAGACCGAGGGCGGCATCCGCCTGCGCGCCGTGGCCCACCGCATCGTGCATGGCGGCAGCCGCTTCAGCGATTCGGTGCTCATCGATGACGAGGTGCTGGCCTATCTGGACAGCCTCAATCCGCTGGCGCCGCTGCACCAGCCGCACAACCTGGCGGGCGTGCGCGCCTTCCGCCGCGCACGGCCGGACCTGCCGCAGGTTGCGTGCTTCGACACCGCCTTCCACGCCACGGCACCCGAGGTGGAAACCCGCTTCGCGCTGCCCGAGCGCTTCTGGCAGGACGGCGTGCGGCGCTATGGCTTCCATGGCCTGTCCTACCGCTACGTCAGCGAGCGTCTCACCGCTGCCACACCACGTGCCCGCGGCCGCCTGCTGCTGGCTCACCTGGGCAATGGCGCCAGCCTGTGCGCCGTGCGCAAGGGCCACAGCATCGCCACGTCCATGGGCTTCTCGGCGCTGGACGGCTTGATGATGGGCACGCGCTGCGGCTCGCTCGATGCCGGCGTGCTGCTGCACCTGATGCGCCAGGGCTGGACGGCCGACGAGATCGAGAAGCTGCTCTACAAGCAATCGGGCCTGCTCGGCGTGTCGGGCCTGTCGGCCGACATGCGCACGCTGCGCGCCAGCACCGATCCTCGTGCCGCACAGGCCATCGCGCAATTCAGCTACCGCGTGCGGCGCGAGGCCGGCGCCATGGCCGCCTGCCTGGGCGGGGTCGATCTGATCGGCTTCACCGGCGGCATCGGCGAACACGATGCGGCCCTGCGCCTGTCGTTGTGCGAAGCGCTGGCCCACCTGGGCGTGCGCATCGACGAGGTGGCCAACCTGGCCGCCGACGGCAGCGGCATCGCCGCCATCCACGAGCCCGGCAGCGCCGTGGAGATCTGGGTGGTGCCCACCGATGAGGGCCGCGTGGCCGCGCGCGACGCGCTCGCGCTCACGGCACCGGCCGACGAAGGCCAACGCCTTGCGGCCTGAACACCACAAGGCCACGGCACACCCGCATTGAGCCGCCCCCGGATTTCATGTAGCCTTCGCTACATCAAATTCCGGGAGTGATTTCATGGCCGAAGTGGCAACGGGCGGCAAGTCCGGCAAGGTCGTCATCCGCAACATCGGCCTGCTGTTGTCGGGCGACATCGACCGCCCCATCCTCGACGCCGACACCATCGTGCTGGTGGACGGCATCATCACCGCCGTCGGCAAGGAAAAAGACTGCGACACCGCGCACGCCAGCACCACCGTCGATGCCAAAGGCACCACCGTGGCGCCGGGCCTGATCGACAGCCACGTGCACCCGGTGTTCGGCGACTGGACGCCGCGCCAGAACCAGCTCGGCTGGATCGAGAGCACGATGAACGGCGGCGTCACCACCATGATCTCGGCCGGCGAGGTGCACCTGCCCGGCCGGCCCAAGGACATCGTCGGCCTGAAGGCCCTGGCCATCACCGCGCAGCGCGCGTTCGACAACTTCCGCCCCGGTGGCGTCAAGGTGCTGGCCGGCGCGCCCATCATCGAGAAGGGCATGGTCGAGTCTGATTTTGCCGAGCTGGCCGCCGCCGGCGTCACCCTGCTCGGCGAGGTGGGCCTGGGCTCGGTGAAGGCCGGCTACGAGGCCCAGCAGATGGTGGCCTGGGCGCGCAAGCACGGCATCCAGAGCACCATCCACACCGGCGGGCCCAGCATCCCCGGCTCGGGCCTGATCGACAAAGATGTCGTGCTCGAAGCCGACGCCGATGTCATCGGCCACATCAACGGCGGCCACACCGCCCTGCCCGAGGCGCATGTGTGCGAGCTGTGCGAGAAAAGCAGCCGCGCCATCGAGATCGTGCACAACGGCAACGAGAAGGTGGCCATCGCCGCGGCCCAGGCGGCCATGCAGCTGAAGTGCCCGCACCGCGTGATCCTGGGCACCGACGGCCCCGCCGGCTCGGGCGTGCAGCCACTCGGCATGCTGCGCATGATCGCCTTGCTTTCTTCGTTAGGCAACATCCCGGCCGAGCTGGTGTTCTGCTTTGCCACCGGCAACACGGCCCGGCTGCGCAAGCTCAACTGCGGCCTGATCGAGCCCGGGCGCGACGCCGATTTCGTATTCCTTGATCGGGCCCAGCACACCGCCGGCCGCACCCTGCTCGAGAGCATCCAGCTCGGCGACATCCCCGGCGTGGGCATGGTGATGATCGACGGCCTGGTGCGCTGCGGCCGCAGCCGCAACACGCCGCCGGCGGCCGAGGTGCCGGTGGTCGTGACAGGCGCCCACTGATCGCCTGCGCCGGCGCTGCCGGCTCTCAAGTCAGTGCCCCGATGGCCGACATCGGGGCATGCCCTCCACCCGACTGCCGGTCGCCCTGGCTGCACTCACCCTGGCCGCCGCCTGCGGCGCGGCCCATGGCCAGACCGTTTGGCACTGCTGGCTCGACGACCAATCCATCGCCTGCAGCCTGCTGCAGCATCGCGCCGCGGCAAAGGATGCGACGCGCCTCGCGCCGCTGAGCCCCCTGCAGGCGCTGCGTCAGCAACCGGGCCTGCTGCGCGGCAAGCTGATGCGCATCCCCCTGCACACCGTGCCCTTCGACAGCAGCGCGCTGGGCGAGCTGGCGCAGGCCGTGATGTGCGGCGCGCAGCCCGATTGCCAGGCGCACTACGGCCAGCAAGTGGCCGACACGCCAGAGCGCGCCGCGCACTTCGCCGACGCCCACGATCCCCTGCTGCAAGGCGGCGAATAGCGGGGCATTTGGCCCACCACGATGCACTGCATTCAGGGGTGCTTTCCGGGGCAGGCCGCCGCTACACTTTGCCCGCACCGCGCCTTCGCCCGGTGTGAGGCCGTCGTGCATGCCCATCGTCATTCCGCGCGAGCTTGAAGCCCTGTCGGCCAGCGGCAATTCCGCCGCGAGCACCGGCCGATCCGCGGGTTGGTGGCCGGCCATCCTCGTGGCGCTGGCAGGCCTGGTGGCCACGGGCCTGCTCTGGCGCGACGCATCGCTGCGCGCCACCCAGGCCGCCGAAGCCAGGTTCGAGTACCGCACCGAGCGCATCCGCACCGAACTGATCCATCACCTTGAGAGTTATGAAGCCGGCTTGCGCAGCCTGGCCGGCCTGGTCGGCGCGCGCGACGGCTTCGATCGCTCGCAATGGCGCCGCTACTTCGACAAGGCCGGCGTCGAGGAGCACTACCCCGGCCAACTGCTGATCGGCTACGTGCCGAGGGTGGCATTGGCCGATCGCGCCCAGCACGAGCGCGCGGCCCAGGCCGACGGCCTGCAGGGCTATGTCATCCGCAGCAGTGGTGGCCAGGCCCGAGGCGAATACCTGCCGATGGCCTACCTGCGCCGCGTTGCGGCCCAGTCGCCCATTGCGCTGGGCGAAGACCTGGCCGACGACCCCGTGGCCGCCGAGGCCATGGCGCGCGCCGGCCGCACGGGCCGCACCATCATGACCGGGCCGCTGCGTGCATCGCCCAGCCAGGCCGAGGCCGACCAGGTGTGGGCCGTCATCGTGCCGGTGTATGGCGGTGCCAGCCTGGGCGGCAGCGAAGCCCAGCGCCAGAGCGCGGTGATCGGCTACGTGGTCGAGGCCTTCAATGCCATGGAGACCGCCGGCTCCACGCTGGGCCCCGACGCGCAACTCATCGGCATGAAGGTGCGCGACGGCGCGCTCTCGCTGTTCACCTGCCCCGAGATGGCCCGCGAACTGGCCCGCGGCTTCCGGCCCACGCTGGTGCGCGATGTGCAGATGCGCTATGGCGAGCGCGATTGGTCCCTGCACTTCGCCGCCTTGCCGCGCTACATGGCGGCCACCGAGACCGAGCAGCCGCGCGTGGTGCTGCTCAGTGGCGCGCTGATCAGCCTGCTGCTGGCCGGCCTGATCGGCAGCATGGCGCACCTGAGGGCGCGCGCCGTCGACCTGGTGGCCGAGCGCACAGCGGCCTTGCGCACCGCGCTGGCCCACTCCGAGGCGAGCGAGTCGCGCACGCGGGCCGTGGTCGACCATGCCATCGACGCCATCATCACCATCGATTCGCAGGGCATCATCCAGAGCTTCAACCCGGCGGCAGAGCGCATCTTCGGCCACCTGGAGCAGGACATCCTCGGCCAGAACGTCGCCTGCCTGATGCCACCGCCCGACGCCGAGCGCCACGACAGCTACCTGCGCCACCACCTGGCCACCGGCGAGCGCAGCATCATCGGCGTCGGCCGCGAGGTGACCGGTCTGCGCAAGGACGGCAGCACCTTTCCGCTCGAGCTGGGCATCAGCATCATGCAGCTCGGTGGGCGTCGCTACTTCTGCGGCACCCTGCGCGACATCACCGAGCGCCAGCGGGCGGCGCAGGCCTTGCAGCAGGAGCGCGCCTTGCTCGAGGTGCGCGTGGCCGAGCGCACCGAGGTGCTGTCCAACACCAACGCCGCCTTGCAGCAGCAGATCGCGGAGCGCCAGCGCATCGAGGAGCAACTGGTCGCCGCACGCGAGCAGGCCCTGCAGGCCGCCGAGGTCAAGGCCGGCTTTCTGGCCAACATGAGCCACGAGATCCGCACGCCCATGAATGCCGTGATCGGCATGACGGCGTTGCTGGAGGAAACCTCGCTCAACGCCGAGCAGCGCGACTTCGTGCAAACGATCCGAGTGAGCGGTGATGCCCTGCTCGCGGTGATCAACGACATCCTCGATTTCTCCAAGGTCGAGTCGGGCATGCTGCAGCTGGAACACCGGCCCTTCGAGGTGGGCGCCTGCATCGAGGATGCGGTGGACATGCTGGCCCCGCGCGCCGCCGAGAAAGGCATCGACCTGCTCTACGTGCTGGGCGACGACGTGCCGCCCTGGATCGTGGGCGATGCCACGCGCCTGCGCCAGGTGCTGGTCAACCTGCTGTCCAATGCGCTGAAGTTCACCGACCGCGGCGAGGTCTGCGTCACCGCCAACGTGGCCGAATCCGCCGGCAACCGCGTGCGGCTGCAGTTCGCGGTGCGCGACACCGGCATCGGCATCCCGCCCGAGCAGCAGCGCCAGCTGTTCAAGGCCTTCTCGCAGGCCGACACCTCCACCACCCGCCGCTACGGCGGCACCGGCCTGGGCCTGGCCATCTGCCAGCGCCTTGTGCAGCTGATGGGTGGCGTGATCGGGCTGGAGAGCGACGAGGGCTGTGGCTCGACCTTCATGTTCACCATCGAGGTGGACACGGCGGCGGGTTCGCCACTGGCAAGGTACGCGTCCAAGGCCAGCCCGGTGCTGTCGAGCAAGCGCGTGCTGCTGGTGGACGACAACCCCACCAACCTGCGCATCCTCGAGACGCAATGCCGGCGCTGGGGCCTCGAAGTGTCCACCGCCACGAGTGCCACCGAGGCCTTGACGCTGCTCGATCGCGACCGCCTGTTCGACGGCGCCGTGCTCGACCTGCACATGCCGGGCATGGACGGCATCGAGCTGGCGCGGCAGATCCGCTGGTTGTGCCCAGGCGCGCTGCCCGCGCTGGTGCTGCTGTCCTCAGGCTCGCACCGATTGCGCGGCACGGCTGCCGACAGCCTGTTCGCAGCCACGCTGGCCAAGCCGGTGAAGCACACCCAGCTGCTCGACACGCTCACCCGCGTGCTGCAGGCCGAGCCCGGCCCCCTGGCACCGATGGACAGCTCGCGCCGACTGGACCCGACCCTGGCGCAGCGCCTGCCCCTGCGCATCCTGGTGGCCGAGGACAGCCCCATCAACCAGAAGCTCGCCGTGGGCATCCTGGCCAAGTTGGGCTACGACGCCGACGTGGCCGAGAACGGCCTTGAAGCCCTGGAGCTGGTGCGCAAGAGCCGCTACGACCTGGTCTTCATGGACCTGCAGATGCCGCAGATGGACGGCCTGGAGGCCACGCGCCGCATCCTGTCCACGGGCCCGGCCGACGAGCGGCCGCGCATCGTGGCCATGACCGCCAACGCCATGCCCGGTGACCGCGAGCGCTGCCTGACGGCCGGCATGGACGACTACATCGCCAAGCCCATCCTGCCGGTGGACGTGCAGGCACTGATCGAGCGGGTGGCGCGAAACGCTGCCACGCGGCCGTCGGCCGACCGCGACTCGCCACCGCTGATGGACCAGCGCATCGTGGCCGAGCTGCGCGCCATCGACGAGCCCGGGCGCCCGTCGCTGCTGCGCAGCCTGATGCAGGACTACCTGGCCGAGACGCCCGGGGCCATCAGCGAGATCAAGCGCTTCGCCGATCGGCGCGAAGCCTCGCTGCTGGCCCAGCGCGCGCACAAGCTGGCCGGCGTCAGCGCCAGCCTGGGGGCGGCCGGCATCAACGAGGTGTGCGTGCGCATCGAGCGCCACATTGCCGCAGGTGACCTGACCGGCCTGCCGGCGATGATCGACCAACTCGAGCTGCGCTTTGCGCGCACGCGCTCCGAGATGCAGCGCCTGGCCTGATGCGCGGGCTCAGCGGCAGGTGCCGTTGCGCACCGCGGTCTGCAGGGCCTTCAGTGGATCGAGCGCGCGCATCGGGCTGCCCGACACGGTGCCGCCCATGCGCACCACGCAGCGCTTGATCTCCTTGGCGCGCAGGCTCGGCGCAATCTGGCGCAACAGTGCGGCGGTGGCGGCCACCACGGGTGCGGCCATCGAGGTGCCGCTCCAGGTGCCGTAGCCGCCACCGGGCACGCTGCTGGTCAGGCCGTCGCCGGGCGCGGCCACGTCGATCCAGTTGCCTGAGTTGCTGAAGGCCGCCAGGCGGCCATCCGCGCGACTGGCAGCCACCGAGACGAGGCCGTAGGCGCCTTCGGCCGCGGGGTAGATGCGCAGGCTGCTGCTGCCCTCGTTGCCGGCTGCGGCCACGATCACGGCGCCGCTGGAGTTGCTGCAACGTTCGCGATCCACGCCATAGCCCGGATCGGACTGGTCGGTGACCGGATCGTCCGTGACCGCCAGGCCGCACTGGGCCAGGTGTGCCACCGCATCCAGCAGGCGCGTGCGGCCGACGCTGCCCAGGCTGAGGTTGATGACCTGCGCACCGTCGTCGGTGGCGGGGTTGCCGTCGGGGTCCACCGCGCGCAACATGGCCTCGCCGATGGCCCAGGTGTCGCCCGCGCCCTGGGCGTCGAGCACGCGCATCGGGATGATGCGCGCGGCCGGCGCGATGCGCGCAATGATGCCTGCCACATGCGTGCCGTGGCCAAAGGCTGCGTCCAGCCGCGTGCCCTGCTCCGTGGGGTCGGTGTCGCCATCGACGAAGTCGTAGCCCGGATCCAGGTGCCCCGCCAGCGCCGGGTGCGCAGCGTCGACACCCGTGTCGAGCACCGCCACGCGCACGCCCGCGCCGGTGGCGATGCGGCCGAGCTCTGGCAGGCGCAAGGCCGACCAGGCCCATTGCGCCGTGTAGCCGGTCTGGCTGCCGATGGCCCAGACATTGTTCTTGGCGGCCTCGGGCGGGCGCTGCACGAGGTTGGGCTCGGCGATCAACACGTCGAGCTCGGTGTGCAGCGCGGCCAGTGTGAGCTTGGCGTCGGCCGCGCCGATCAAGGCCACGCGGTAGATCGGCCGCGCGCCAAAGCCCGCGATCAAGGTGATCGGGTACTTCTGCAGCAGCGACGGCAGCGCGGCGGCGCTGCGCAGCTTGAGCAGCAATTCGCCCGGCACACTGTCGCCGTTGCGTGCAGCCTGGGCCGGCCCTGCACTGGCCAGGGCCAGGGCCACAAGGGCCCCTGCCCAACAGCTGCGAACGGTCTTGCGCTTCATGACACCACCTCCAGGCAAAGCGGGCGCCGCCCGGGCACGTCAGCGAGGCTGATCGGCCGGGCCGGCACCATGGATATTTCAAACGTTGTGGATGTGCGGTCCATCACCACCCACCATGCAGGGTGAACGCCGCCCAATGGAAAGGGTGCGGATGCGAGCGCCGCAGCGCCAACTGCGCGCCGCGCAGGGCGGCGGCCGGCGACTCGCCAGCGCACAGGCTGCGGCAGAAATCGGTCATCAGGGCCGAGGCCACACGGTCTTCCACCGGCCACAGGCTGCCCACCACGCGCGCGGCACCGGCCACCATGAAGGCCCGCACCAGGCCCACCATCTCGTCGCCGGCCTCGTCGCCCGACAGGCCCGTCTCGCAGGCGCTCAGCACCACGATGCCGGGGCGCAGCGTGATGCGTTCGGCCGCTTCGGCGGTGAGCGGGCCGTCGGCCAGGTGCAGGGCCGAGAACAGCGGGCTGTCCACCCGAAACTGCGCGTGGCAGGCCAGGTGCAGCAGATCGGCCTGGCCCGCATGGCGGCGCCAGGCGTCCACCGTGGCGTGCTCGCCCACGAAGGCCTCGCCATGCGGGAACAGCGAGGCCACGTGCCGCGCCTCGGTGGCGGCGTGCGGCAAGCGGGAGGATTCACCCAGACACAGGGCACGCTGCGGCCGCACCGGGTGGCGGCGCAGGCCATGCAGGGCCACCCGCGCGCTCGGGGCCATGGCCAGATCGAAGCGCTCGGCCACGCAGGCCTGGCCGTCGTGCAGCGCCCCGAAAGGCACCTGCCCCAGCGGGCCGTGCGGCACCACCAGAACGCGCCTTGTTTGTGTTAGCACCCTTTCGAGCGGAGCCCACAGCAGATGGTGCAGTTGCTGCAGCCGCAGCTGGGAACGCCGCTCCAGCAGCGCCATGTGCTGGGCCATCGGGGCCGTGCCATGGCGCAGTGATTCGATCTGGAAGCGCACGCCCTGCACGGCCGCGCGAAGCTCGTCGCGCAGCGCCAGGCGGCGCAGCAGATGCACATCGGTGGCGGTCACCACACAGGCGAACAGCTCCTCGCCCACCATGCCGTATTCCACCAGCGCATCGGCCGGGCCCAGGCGCTCTTGCAGTGCCGGCACGCTGAAGCCATCGTCCAGGCCGGCGCCGCACGGCGTGGCGCCCGCCGCCAGCAGGCGTTGCCGGCGCGTGCGTTCCATCAGGGTCTGCTC
>Ga0268298_10005305_pt1 | contig 12142 bp, 10 predicted proteins | sample WWTPWeurt_MetaG_FD_194462 | JGI IMG/M metagenome (GOLD analysis project Ga0268298, IMG submission 194462) | Activated sludge microbial communities from WWTP in Nijmegen, Gelderland, Netherland - WWTP Weurt | ecosystem: Engineered > WWTP > Aerobic digester > Activated sludge | place...
TTCTGGCCGGACATACCCGACATGCCCTTTTGACCGGACATGCCCGACATCCCCTTCTGACCTTCCATGCCCGACATCCCGGACATGCCCTTCTGGCCTTCCATGCCCGACATGCCGCTCATGCCCTTCTGACCGGACATGCCGGACATGCCCGACATGCCCTTCTGGCCTTCCATGCCCGACATACCGGACATGCCCTTCTGGCCGGACATACCCGACATGCCCTTTTGACCGGACATGCCCGACATCCCCTTCTGACCTTCCATGCCCGACATGCCGGACATGCCCTTCTGGCCTTCCATGCCCGACATGCCGGACATGCCCGACATGCCCTTCTGGCCTTCCATACCCGACATGCCGGACATGCCCGACATGCCCTTCTGGCCTTCCATGCCCGACATACCGGACATGCCCTTCTGGTCAGCCGCATTCACCACGCCAGCGATGCCAAGCGAGAGAATGGAGGCGACAACGACAGACTTGATTTTCATAGAAACCCCTTCGAAGAGTTGGTAGTGGAACAACGCGGTCGGCAAAATTCCGGCCTGCGGGAAGCGATCAACGCCTCTGCAATGTCTATAGCAACCCTCGTGCCAACCCGGCCAGCGAATCGCAAGCTTATGAATATATGGAATAAAACAGGATTGGCTTGATATTGGAAAGCGCTGCCAACCTGACACTCTGTCAGGCGCAAAAACCCGGCGCATTGCTAATTCATTGATTATTATCAATTATTGCAAATGACAGAATGTCATGCCGCGCGGGTCACATTTGCAGGCGGCCGGCCGGGGCGCAGCGACACACGACGCGCTAGATCAACGTCTCGCGCCCGACCCAGAACGGATCGCGCATCTCGCGCTTGAGGATCTTGCCGGCCGCGTTGCGCGGGAACTCGGCGTAGACGATGACGCGGCTGACACGCTGATAGCGGGCGCCAACGCGTTCGTTGATCCATGCCTTCAGCGCATCCGCATCCGCGCTGCAGCCGGCGCGCAGCACCACTGCCGCCACCGGTGTCTCACCCCATTTCTCGTCGGGGATGCCGAACACCGAGCATTCGATGACCTCCGGATGCTGCACGACGACCTCCTCGACATCGCGCGGATAGACCTTCACGCCCCCCGAGTCGATCATGTCCTTCTTGCGGTCGACGAGAAACAGGAAACCCGCCTCGTCAACATGGCCGAGGTCGCCGGTAAATAGCCAGCCATCGCGGATCGCCACGGCGGTGAGGTCGTCGCGGCGGTAGTAGCCGGGCATCAGCAGCGGGCTCCTGCCGACGATCTCGCCAACCTCGCCCGCCACCGCATCGCTGCCGTCCTCGCGCACGATGCGCATCTCCGAAAAGGCCGGCGGCACACCGACCGAGCCGCGTTTGCGCTGCGCATCCGCCTTGTCGAGGATGGTCACGAAGCCTTCGGTCAGCCCGTAGAGCTCGTGGAAGCGTCCGGGCAGCGCCGCCTCCAGCCGTGACTTGTGTTCACCGTGCAACGGCGCGCCAAGCGACAGCAGCATCTCGAGCGAGGTCAGCTTCTGCGGCGCGAAGTTCGGGGCGTCGAGCACCGCAATGATCTGCGACGGGACCAGCATGGTGTGCGTCACGCGTTCGCGGGCAACGGTCTCGATCAGCGCTTCGGCATCAAACTGGCGGTGCAGCACATAGGTCGCCCCCTGCAGGAAGCAGGGGAAGAGCGTCACCATCGCACCGTTGAAGACGATCGCGCCGGTATGCAGGACCACCGACTCCGGCGTCATGCGCCAGGCATTGGCGAACAGCGTGCCGTAGTGCGCGCGGATGCGCTGTGTGTGCAGAATGCCCTTGGGCATGCCGGTGGTACCACTGGTGTACATGATGTTGTAGGCGTCATCCGGCGCAATCTCGACCAATGCCGGCCCCGCCGACGCAGCCGCCAGCCAGTCGGCGAGCGGCGCCAGCCCGGCGGTGCCATCGACGGACGCCAGCGCGGCATCGGGAGCGGCATCGCGCGCCGCGAGCACCGTTGCCGCCGTCGTTGCATCGGCCAGCACCACGCGCGGCGCGGCATCGGCGAGCAGCGAACGCAGGCCGTGCGCGGTGAGCAGCGGTGACAGCGGCACCATCACCGCGCCGATCATCGCGCAAGCCCAGTAGCCGTCGAGCAGTTCGAGGCAGTTCGGCAGCACCGTCGCCACGCGCTCGCCCTTGGCCACGCCCTGCGCCTGCAGCGCAGCGGCCAGGCGTGAAACGCGCACGTGGTAATCACGGTGGTTCAGCCGCTGCTCGCCGAAAACGACGGCGGTGTGCTCTGGCCGATAACGCGCATGGCGTTCGAGGATGCGATCGATTTTCACAGGTTTGTCTCCTCCACCCTGTTGTTCAGGATCGCACCGCTTCGAGCAGGCTGACGTAGCTGGCCACCGCCGAGCCGCCCATGTTGAATACCGCGCCGAGGTGCGTGTCCGGCAATTGCAGCGCACCGGCACGGCCGGTCAGCTGCATTGCTGCCATGACATGCATCGAAACCCCGGTAGCACCAACCGGATGACCCTTGGCCTTGAGGCCGCCGGAGGCGTTAACCGGCAAGCGACCGTCGATGCGTGTCACGCCGGCAAGCGCGATGCGCCCGCCCTGACCCGGTGCAGCGAGACCCATCGCCTCATAGGAAAGCAGTTCGGCGATGGTGAAGCAATCGTGCACCTCGGCAAACGAAAGATCACTCACGCCGACGCCGGCCTCGGCGTAAGCGCGGGCGAAGGCTTCCTTCGGCCCGGCAAAGTCGATCACGTCGCGGCGCGACATCGGCATGAAGTCATTCACCTGCTGCGTCGCGCGGAAGGTCACCGCCTTCGGGAAAGCCTGTGCCGCGTCGGGTGCGGCGATGATCAGCGCAGCAGCCCCGTCAGCGACTGTCGAGCAGTCGGAGACCTTGAGCGGCGGCGCCACCATTTTGTTCTTCTCCGACACGTTGCGGCAGTAGTCGAAGCCGAGGTCCTTGCGAATGTGGGCAAGCGGGTTCTTCGCGCCGTTGGCGTGGTTTTTCGCAGCGATCGTCGCCAGTGCATCGCTCTGGTCGCCGTAGCGGGTGAAGTAATCCTGCGCCATGCGGGCGAAAATGCCGGGAAAAGTTAGCCCCTGCCCCCCCTCCTCCTTCATGTAGCTCGCTGCCGCAAGTGCGGCGGCGACGCCGTCATTGTCGAGCGCATTCATCTTCTCGACGCCGATGACCAGCGCGATGCGCGCCCGGCCGGCAGCGATGCGATCGAGCGCCGCATAGAGTGCCGCCGAACCGCTGGCGCAGGCATTCTCGTAACGCGTCGCCGGCTTGAAGCGCAGGCCGGCATCAGCCTGCAGCGGCAGACTGGACGGAAAGGTCTGGTTCTCGAATCCACCAAGGTTGCCGACGAAAATGGCGTCGATGTCCTTGCCGCTGATGCCGGCATCGGCCAGCGCATCGGTCGTGACGCGGCAGATCAGCGACTCCAGCGTTTCGCTGTCGAGGCGACCGAAGGGCGTGTGCGCCCAACCGACGATGCAGGGGTTCATGGTCGTGCGCCTCAGATGGTCAGGCCGCCGGCGACTTCCAGCACAGCGCCGTTCACATAGCTGGCGTCGTCGGACAGCAGGAAAGCCACGCTGGCGGCAATTTCCTTCGGCTGCCCCATGCGCTTCATCGGCACTTCGTTGATCAGCGCATCGAGGACTTCCTTCGGCATGTCACCGAGAATCGGCGTGGCGATGAAGCCGGGGCAGATCGCATTGGCGCGGATGTTCTTGCGCCCCAGCTCCTTGGCCCAGGACTTGGCCATGCCGATCACACCGGCCTTGGCGGCAGCATAGTTGGTCTGGCCGAAGTTGCCATAAACACCGACCACCGACGAGATGTTGACGATGCTGCCGCTACCCTGCGCGAGGAAGGCATCGACGAAGGCACGCGTACAGTTGTAGACGCCCTTCAGGTTGATGCCGATGACGCGGTCCCACTGTTCCTCGGTCATCTTCTTCAACTGCGCGTCGGCAACAATGCCCGCGTTGTTGACCAGCCCATCGATACGCCCAAAGCGGGCAAGCACCGCCGCAGCGGCAGCATTGACGGCCGCTGCCGAGGCGACATCCACCGCCTGCGCCAGCGTTTCGGCGCCGGTGTCGGCAGCAATCGCTGCGGCCGCGGCGTCTGCATCCTGCTGGCGCAGATCCCACAGCGCCACCTTCGCCCCCTCCTCCGCACAGCGCCGAGCAATCGCCTCGCCAATGCCGCGCGCCGCGCCCGTCACCACCACCACCTTGTCTTGCATCCGTTTCATTGCCGCCTCCTCATCGTGAATTGGCGACAACGATAGCACTGCATTTCTCGCACACAAACGGCGAAAAATGCCAAACTAATGTGCATGAAAGCACAACAAGACACAGACTGGGGCGACCTGCACTTCTTCCTCGAACTGGCACGCACCGGCACGCTGCTGGGCGCCGCACGTCGCATCGGTGTCGAGCACACGACGATCGCCCGTCGCCTCGACCGGCTGGAAGCCGCACTTGGCGCACCGCTGTTCGATCGCCAGCGCACCGGCTGCACGCTGACCGAAGCCGGGCTGGCGCTGCTGCCGCACGCCGAGGCCATGGAAAGCGCGTTGCTTGCCGCACGCGAAGATCTTGGTGGCCAGCGCATCGCCGCGGCCGGGCTGGTGCGCGTCGGCGCCCCCGAGGTCTTCGGCACCCGCCTGCTGACACCGGCCCTGCCGCCCCTGCTCGACGCGCATCCCGAACTGCAGGTGGAACTCCTGTTGCTGCCGCGCTTTCCGAGTCTGGCCAGCCGCGAGGTCGATCTGGCGGTAACGCTGTCGCCGCCGGAAGGCGGGCGCTATGTCGCCGTGCCCTTTCTTGAGCTGCGCTACCGGCTCTACGCCAGCCCCGCGTATCTCGCACGGCATGCGCCGATCCGCACACGCGCCGACCTCGCCAGCCACCGCTTTGTCGACTACGCGCAGGACACGCCGATGGGCGACGCGCTGCGCTACCTCGACGAGATCGTCGCCGCGCCGCGCCGCGTGTTTACGGCCAGCGGCATGCTCGCGCAGTGCGCGGCGGTCGAGGCCGGCATCGGGCTGGGGATGATGACCCGCTACGTGCCGGCCGCCGGGCACGATCTCGTCGTCGTGCTGCCGGGCGAAATCGACGCGCGCCGCACGCTGTGGCTGTCGGCACCGGCCGACCTGCTGCGCCTGAAGCGCGTGCGGGTCGTCTGGGATTTCCTGCGCGAACTCGGCGCCCGCATCACTTCCGGCTGACCAGCAGCACCCCCGCCAGCACCAGTCCGGCCCCGGTGATCTGCGCCAGCGAGATCGGCTCGGCGAGCAGCCACCAGCCAAAGAAGATGGTCAGCACCGGCCCCAGCGTGCCGATCAGCACCGCCCTTGCCGAACCGATGCGGCGGATCGCCGCCGACTGCCAGAGGATGGGCAGCACGGTCGAGAACAGCGCCATCGCTGCGCCATAGCCATAGATCGGCAGCGGCTGCACCAGCGCGGAGAGCGGCTGCACGATGAAGAAATGCAGCTGCGTCGCCGCCGTCGACACCAGCATGGCCAGCGCCGCGAAGCGTGCCGAACCGAGACGGCGGATCGCCGGTTCGGCCCCGGCGCTGTACATCGCATAGGTGAGCGCCGAGCCGAAGACAAAGGCGGCGCCGGTAAGCACCGCCGCCCTGTCGCCGGCAATCGACAAGTCGTGCGCGAAGGCGAGGCCGATGCCGGCGTAGGAGAGCACCAGCGCGCCGACCTGCCGCCGATGGAGCGTCTGGCCCATGAACAGCACGCCGATGAGCACGGTCAGCGTCGGGTAGGTGAACAGGATCAGGCGTTCGAGGCCGGCCGAGATGTATTGCAGGCCGAGGAAATCGAGCATGCTCGAAGCGTAGTAGCCGAGCAGGCCGAGGGCGAGGAGCATGCCCCAGTCGCGCCGCGTCAGCGGTGGCGCCGCACGGCTGGCGGCGAAGCCGATCCACAGGAACACCGGCAACGAGAAGACCATGCGCAGGGAGAGCAGCGTCACCGCCTCGACCGGCGCGGCGGCCGGGGCTGCAGCATAAGCCAGCTTGACGAAGATGGCCTTCAGCGAAAAGCCGAAGGCGGCGAGCACCGCGAGGGCGATGCCGACTCGTTCGGCGGACCAGTGGTTCCAGGGCATGGGCGGAAGCGTGCGTATTTTACGAAAACTTGCGAACGGCCGGAAGAAACCGATCAACCGGAAACGCAATATTGATGGGCACAGACATCCTGCACAATTGGTATTATCGCAGCAGTGAATTCGTATATAACGAACGATGCGCTACGACCTGACTGATCTCCGACTCTTCGTCGCCATTGCCGAAGCCGAAAACCTGACCCGCGGCGCGGAACGCGCGCACCTTGCCCCATCGTCCGCCAGCCACCGCATGCAGCAGCTCGAAGCGGCACTGGGCACGCCGCTCTTCATCCGCCGCGCCCGCGGCATCGCACTCACCCGCGCCGGCGACGCACTGCTGCGCCACGCGCGAGAAGTCTTCGCCCGGCTCGAACAGATGCATGCCGATCTCGCCCCCTTCGCCGCCGGCGTGCGCGGCCACGTCACGCTATGGGCCAACACCCACGCCACGCACAGCTTCCTGCCGGACGATCTCGCCGAGTTCCTGCGCGCCCATCCGCAGGTCAGCGTCACGCTCGAAGAGCGCACCAGTCCGGAGATCGTCATGGCGGTCGCGCGCGGCGAAGTCGAGGTCGGCGTCGTCGCCGAAACGGTGGAGGGCGCCGAGGTCGAGCTGATGCCCTACCGCGCCGACCGCCTGGTGCTCATCACCCCCGCCGCGCATCCGCTGGCCGCGAAGGCGAGCACCCGCTTCGCCGAGGTGCTCGACCATCCCTTCGTGATGCTGCACGCGGGCTCGGCCATCCACACCTTCACGATGAACGCCGCCGCGGCACTCGGTCGGCATCTCAACGTGCGTATCCAGGTGCGCAGTTTCGAGGCCGTCTGCCGCATGGTCGGCGCCGGCGTCGGCCTCGGTCTCGTGCCGCAGAGCGCCGTGCCCAAGGGCGGCCTGCGCGAACCGCCGACGGTGGTGGAACTGGATGAAACGTGGGCGCAGCGCGACCTGCAGGTGTGTGTGCGCAAACGTGCCGCGCTCTCGGGATTCGCGGCAGCGCTGGTCGGGAAGCTGGCCAGCGGCTAGGCGTTCAGCGATCCTTCCCCGCCAGGGCGTGCCAGAAAGCACGCAACTTGTCGGCGAAGCCCAGCCGTTCGTCGGCGAGGTCCTCCAGGAAATCGGAGAGTCGCTTCGAGCGGGAGACGGCGAACAGCACCAGCGTCACGAACAGGCCCGTCGCCACGGCGCCATGGAGCAGGCGCTCCGACACGGACCCTTCGCCAAAGGGAATGATGTTCATGCCGAAGTAGCCGGTCGTCACCGTGGCGACGAGGCCGAGGATGGTGATCACGGTCAGCCGCACGACGGTGTTCGACTGCCGGCGCTGCGAGTCGCTGTCCAGATAGAGGCTCATCTCGCGGATCTCGTCGCGCACCTCGTCATAGAGCGCATCGTTGCGCAGGTGGTCCGCGCATAGCCGGAACATGGCCTGAACGTGCGGCCGCTCGGAAAGCTCGTGGAACCAGTAGCGGTGCGTGAAGCGCAGGAAGGTTTCGAAGTTGGCGCGGATGCGGCGCTTGAAGCGGCGCACCGAAACGTCGTCGCGGATATCGAGGTCGTTCACCGCGTCGACGAGGATCTCGGAGAACACCAGCAGCGAAGCGCGATGCAGGTGGGCGATGAGGAAGACGAGGAAGTACTGGTGACGGAACTGCGCCAGCACACCGCGCTCGGCGTCGACAAAGAAGGGCGCGGCGGCGTCGCCGACGACGGTGAAGGCGTTGCCCGTGCAGATGAAGCGCGTGTTCGGCCCGGCCTCGCTGTCGTTCCAGAAGCGATCCTGGCAATAGCGCGACTCGAACTCGGCAACCGCCGGTTCACGCGCCGGCAGCGGTTCGTCCGGATGCAGCGTCGTCGCCAGGCCGACGCGGACCCAGTCCTCGCGCGCCAGCGTGCGCGGATCGTCGATCGCGAGGTAGGCCATCACCGGCATGCGGTGGTATTCGATCAGCCGGTAGCGCAGGTCGCCCGGCTCGTCGGAATGCGAGAGCACCAGCGGCCGCAGCAGGCAGGCCCAGTGCTCGGAAATGTTCGGGCTGCGGTGCTCGCAGACGAAGCCGAGATACTTGTCGCGGCGACCGGAATCGGACGCGGCGACCACGCGCCCCTCCGCGTCCAGCCACTCGGCGGAATAGGCGTTGTGCAGCCCTTCTCCCGCCTCGTTCCAGCCCGACGGATAGGCGCGCCCGAAGCGGAAGAGGATGTCGCGCACATCGGCGAGGCCGATGTTGTCGGCGCGCACCTCGAGGTTGAGCTGGACGAGATCGAGATCGTGGAAGAAATACAGATCCAGATGCACCACGCGCAGTTCGATCGGCGCCTCGCCGTTGCGCAGCGTCAGTCGCAGCCGCGCAATGTCGCTGCGCCGGAACACGTGCATCGGCGAATTGCCCGGCGGATCGTCCGCCGCCGCATGCCGCGAGCGGCCCTCACCATAAAGGAAGCGCTGCACGTAGGGCAGGAAGGAAACGAACTCGCGGTAATGGCGCTCGCGGAAGGCGCGCGGGTCGTCGGTGAACTCATCGTCGATCCTGCGCCAGGGATGTTCCGCGGCGCGGCTTTCGAACACCTCCCAATGGCGCCCGTCGGAGTCGGCCGCGTTGATCGGCTCGAGTTGCAGCGGCCACACCAGGCTGGCGTTGAACAGCCGCACCCGCCTGTCGCTACCGGGAATCACGCTTGCCGTCACCGCTCCGCTCCTCGTCATTCATTGGCCCGATTCTATGCCACCGCCCACGCTTATCCCAACCCTCCGACCACGCGGCGCCGCCGAGGCGGGCGATCGCCTCGGGTATACTGCGCCGCCCGCGTCGCCACTGATTCGCCACTGATTCGCCACTGATTCGCCACTGATTCGCCACTGATTCGCCACTGATTCGCCACTGATTCGCCAACCGCCACCGGAACATCATGCCCGCCACCCAGCCCTGCCCACAATGCACCCTCGAAAACACCTATCCGGACGGCACCAACCACGTCTGCGCCGACTGCGGCTTCGAGTGGCCACCGGCGAGCGCCGCCGTCACGGATGATGGCAGCCGCATCGTGCGCGACGCCAACGGCACCGTGCTGCAGGATGGCGACGCCGTCGTGCTGATCAAGGACCTCAAGGTCAAGGGCTCGTCGACCGTGCTCAAGCAGGGCACCAAGGTGAAGAGCATCCGCCTCGCCGGCGACGGCGACCACGAGGTCGACTGCCGCATGGACGGCGGCAGCTTCATGCTCAAGGCCTGTTTCCTGAAGAAGGCCTGAGCAGGCGCCTGCTTTTGAAGGCCCACAGGGGCGCCGATCGCGGGCAGGCTTCGCACGTTGAGGCCCGATGTGGAAGCTTGTTGGTGACTGCATTGAAAAGGATCGCTCGCTTGCTGGCGCGGGCTTTGTGCGCCTTGTTCGGCTTGCCGCAGGAGGCAGGATTTCGCTTTTCCCTCCTGCGGCCCCGAATGCCCTGGTTTTCAGAACCATCGCCATCGTTCGGCAATTCACTCGGAAACCGCAGCTCCTAAAAAGAACGAACCCCGTCTTTCGAAAAAGACGGGGTTCGTCAGCAGTCTGAGGCCGGCAATCGCCGGCCTTTTTTCACATGTGAAAAAGGACTGATCAGGCCAGCATGTCGGCCCAGATGTTCTTCGCCCAGCCCATCGCAAACCCGGCCTCGATCTCGTTGCGCGCGGCCGATACCCCGCCCGAGCCGGGCACGGTGAGCATCGTCTTCTTCTCCGCGTCGTACCTGTGCACCGAGGCGACGTGGATGACGTTCCTGGCATCGACGAAGCTGTAGCAGGTGTTGGACATCATCACCTCGCTGCTCGGCGCTTCGCCGGCGAGCAGGTTGAGGATCGCCGCCGCCGCCGTCTTGCCGTGCTGGTTGGCCATGAAGCCGGATTTCGGCATCAGCGGCGCGGAGAGCGTCGAATCGCCGAGGATGTGGATGCCCTTGGCGTTCACCGATTCCATGCTCGTCCAGTCGATCTCGGCCCAGCGCCCGTTGGCGAGCTTGGCACCCGACTGGGCCACCAGCGTACCGGCACGCTGCGGCGGCACGACGTTGAGCACATCAACCTTGACCTTGTCGAATTCCAGAATGGCCGTGCGGCTGGCGACATCGACGTCGCGCAGTTCGCTGTTCGGGCGGTATTCGAGGAGGCCCTTGTAGTTGTCTTCCCACGCCTTCATGAACAGGGGTTTCTTGGAGACAATGTCCTCGTTGGCATCGAGCACCAGCACCTTCGATTTCGGCTTCTTCGCTTTGAAGTAGCCGGCGATCACCGAAGCGCGCTCGTAAGGCCCCGGCGGGCAGCGGTACGGCGCCTTGGGAATCGTCAGCGCGTAGACGCCGCCGTCCTTCATTTCTTCCAGCTGTTTCCGGAGCGCGACGGTCTGCGGGCCGGCCTTCCAGGCGTGCAGGATCTGCGCCTGCGCGGCTTCGCTCTTCAGCGCCGGCACAGCATCCCACATGAAGTCGATGCCGGGCGACAGCACGGCACGGTCGTAGCCGAGTTCGCCATGTTTGGCGAGCCGGATCTTCCGCTTCTCGGCATCGATGCCGACGACGTCGTCGTGAATGACACGCACGCCCCACTTCTTCAGGCCTTCGTAGCTGACGGTGATGTCGGCCAGCGTCTTCTCGCCGGCAATGACGAGATTGGAGATCGGGCAGGAAATGAACGCGCTGTTGCGCTCGACCAGCGTCACCTCGACGCTGCCGTTGCTCCACATGCGCAGGTACTTGGCCGCCGTGGCGCCGCCGTAGCCGCCACCGACGACGACGACGTGGCCGCTGGCCTTGCTGCCGCCGGCACAGCCGGCGAGGGAAATCACACCGGCCGAAGCACCGGCCGCCTTGAGAAAATCGCGACGATTGAACATGGCCGTCTCCTTATTTCTGTGCGGCCAGGTAGCCGGCGATGAGGTCGATCTGCTCGTCGGTATAGCCCTTCGAGAGCTGGTGCATCACCGTCGCCGGGCGAACGCCGGAGCGGTATTCCTTGATGCGCTTGATCAGTTGTTCCTTCGGCTCGCCGGCAATCGACGCCATGCCCGAGTTTGGCACGGCCTGGCCATTGGTGCCGTGGCAGTTGGCGCAGTTGGCGACGAGGTTGCGCGCCAGATTCGGATCCTGCGCGGCGGCGGGTCCGGCCAGCAAAAGCAGCGCGGCAGCGGCCGTCGCGGCAATGATTTTTTTCATGGGGTCTCTCCTCCTGATGCCCGATCGCTTTTTCGGGAAAGGGCGAGTCTAGCGCGACAAAGTAGAAGCGAAAAGAATCATTGGGAAATTGTTTATTCTGATTCGGTCTACCTCGACACTGCATTGCCAGACGGGGACACCCGGCGCTGAGATACACTCGAATATTAGAAATCACTGATAGGAGGAATCGCCATGCCAGCACCCCATGCCCCTCTTGCGCGCCTGATCCGCGGCGCACTTGCCGCCACCACCATCGCATTCGCCGCAACCGCCTTCGCTGCCGACTGGGCACCGGGCAGCACCGACTGGGCCAGGCTGCCTGACGTCAAGCAATCGAAAACCGGCCTCTACCTGACGCCCCAACAGGCTTACGAGATGAAGAAGAGCAACCCGCAGGGCGTTGCCTTCTTCGACATCCGCACCCGTGCCGAAGCCGTCTACGTCGGCATGCCGAGCGATGCCGACGCGCTGGTGCCTTTTGTCGAGCATCAGGAAATCATGGTCGAGTGGGACGACAAGCGGCACATGTACAAACTCGAACCGAACCAGGATTTCGTCACCGAGTTCGAGCGCCGCCTGAAGGAAAAAGGACTCGGCAAGGAGGCGACCATCATCCTGATCTGCCGCTCGGGCGACCGCAGCGCGAAGGCGCAGGACCGCCTGCAGCAGGCCGGCTACACGAAGGTCTACGGGATCGCCGAAGGTTTCGAGGGAGATACGGCGAAGGGTGGCGCCCAGGAGGGGCAGCGCGTCGTCAACGGCTGGAAGAACGCCGGCCTGCCGTGGACCTACAAGCTGGACA
>Ga0268298_10005306_pt1 | contig 12142 bp, 9 predicted proteins | sample WWTPWeurt_MetaG_FD_194462 | JGI IMG/M metagenome (GOLD analysis project Ga0268298, IMG submission 194462) | Activated sludge microbial communities from WWTP in Nijmegen, Gelderland, Netherland - WWTP Weurt | ecosystem: Engineered > WWTP > Aerobic digester > Activated sludge | place: Netherlands...
GAGTCCGCTCCGTTAAACCTTGACTTGTTCAACGAAACGGCCTATCTTTGCCTACCAGGTGACCAGGACGATCAACTAGTAATAAATCATTTTAAAAAATCTGTCCAGTTAATTGGGGGTTAAGACACTGGTTATTTTCCATTAAAATGGAATGAAAATTCAATACCAAATTTACAGCTAGGTAATTTAGGAATAGATAATCAAGCATGCTCACAATGGAAAAGTAACACTCAAAATTCACCCATAAAAATTGATTACGTTTTTGTTTTGGGAAATATTGATTTTAAAACAGATTCTTGTAATCAAAAAATAAAACAAACCCTATTAGAAAATTACATTCTAACTTATCATTCTGAAAACTGTAACCTATATCAGTTTAAAAACAAATAATTGCGCGATGTCACAAATAGATAACCATAAGAAGAATAAGCGGACCACAATTAGGGGTTATTACACATTAATACAATACCTAAGCAGAATTGTGTTTAATATTCGATAAATTAAATTACGGGGACTTCTAAATATTCATAAAAATACGTATCTTTTGGAAAAAATTCCAAATGGTTAAAATAATTACACCAAAACAACAACTGGAATTATTTGAATGGGATGTGCTGGTTGAAAAGCTGCGTTCATTTGATAAAGATCCGTTTCAAAGTTTAACGATTACATTCGTTTTGAGCATTTCCGCAGAGAACTGGAGAAAATTGTTAAGAGGACAGGAGAAGGCCCAGGGAGGCCATCTTATGATGTGGTGATGTTGTTCAAGGTTTTAATCGTTCAAAGAATTTATGACTTAAGTGATGAATCCATGGAATTTCAAATAGCGGACAGGACAAGTTTCAAATTATTTTTAGGAATACGGGGAACGGATCAGATTCCGGACGCAAGAACGATCTGGTCGTTTAGGAATGAAATGAGTATAAAAAAGGCGGATAAAAGATTATTTAAAAAACTGGATCAACTTTTACATCAGAACAGAGTAATAATCAATAAGGGCAGTATAGTGGATGCTCATATAGTAGAAAGCGAAATTAGCCGCAATAGCAAGGAGGATAATGACTTAATCAAGAATGGTCAAATACCCCAGGAGTGGGAGGACAACCCTAACATTGGAAGTCAAAAAGATTCCGATGCCCGGCGGGTAAAGCACCATAATCGTAAATCGTACGGATACAAAGATCATGTAAAAATCGACAAGAAGACAAAGCTGATTACCAATGATGAGGTAACACCTGCGACTGTATATGATGGTGAAATGTCGGATGCGTTGATAGAAAAACGGGATAAAGGGAAACGCTTATATGGAGAATCGGCAAGTTGGGATTTCCGCGAACGAATCCGGAAGAAAGGAATGATACCTTGGATTAATCAGAAAGGCCGAAGAAACCAGCCATTCACTGTAAAGGAGCAGCAGAGAAATACAAACTTATCCAGAACACGAGCCCGAGTAGAACATGTATTTGGATGTATCACCACAATGTTTGGAAAAATCAAATTGCGATGTATAGGTAAAGTAAGATCTTCGTTTCAAATTGGATTGACAAATATTACTTATAATTTATTCCGGATAATCCAATTAAAAAGAAAAGTTGCATGGGCATAGTGTGCCCGGAATCGAAAAATCACGATCAAAAGAGCTGAAATGTTGAAAACCAGATCGATATTGTTAAAAAACCAATTGTCCGGTATCTCTTTTTTAAGCTTGGACTGCTAAAGGAAAATCATTTTGGAAAATGAAATCAAATTTTACAATAAATAGAAGTGCCCTTAATGTAAAAGTGGAAAACAATATCGAAATCTATACTGGAGAAGACGGGCATATCCAAATAGAAGTTAAATTTGATAAGGATACTGTTTGGCTTAATCAAAACCAATTGATGACATTATTCGAATCGAGTAAAGCAAATATTAGCGAGCATTTGAAAGGAATATTTCAATCGGGTGAGCTTTCTATGGACTCAACTGTTCGGAATTTCCGAACAGTTCGTCAGGAAGGCAGAAGACAAGTCTCAAGAGAAATTGAGCATTACAATCTCGATGTAATTATATCGTTGGGTTACAAGATAAATACCAACAGAGGAATAAAATTCCGTCAATGGGCTACCCAACATCTTAAGGATTATTTGGTCAAAGGCTATGTGGTGAACCCGAAACGATTAGAAGATTTGGGTAGAATGGTGCAGCTCATTGAGTCAACTGGTAAATCGGAAAATCTGCAATTAAACGAAGCCAAAGGATTACTCGATATGCTGAGCCACTATACCAAAAGTTTTGTGTTGCTCAACCAATACGATAGCCATACTCTAAAATCCGGCTCGCTCAACAAGAATATCACTTACGAAATTCAATACGAAGAAGCAAAAATCGCTATTGAGGAATTGAAAGGCCGGCTTGTTTCAAAAAGAGAAGCCACCGAGTTATTTGGCCGGGAAAAAGATCAGAGCTTCAAAAGCTCACTGCAAAGTATTGTGCAAACCTTCGACGGGCAATACTTATATCCAAGCATCGAAGAGCAAGCCGCGCATTTGCTTTACTTCGTGATTAAAAATCATTCGTTTAATGATGGCAACAAACGCATTGGTGCATTTCTGTTTGTCTGGTTCCTGGAAAAAAATAAACACCGCTTTAAAAAATCAGGAGAAGTTAAAATCAACGACAATGGATTAACCGCGATTGCGCTGCTTGTGGCTCAAAGTAAAACAGAGGAAAAGGAACTCATGGTGCAACTCATTGTCAATTTAATTGCCGATGAATGAGCAGGCAATTCCCTGAATTATTTTGCTTGAGCCGGAAAAATAATTTTTGAAATTTAGCTTGAAGCGGAGTTCATAATTTGTCGATATGTTGAAACTGGAAAATATTCTGCAACGAGTATGTTCCAGAGGTTAACTTAAATGAAGTAGTCACGATTTAATCTGACAGTTTGATTAAATTTAAATATCAATAGTTATTAACAATCAAACTAATTAAACCATGACTACTTTCCTTTAATACAATACCTAAGCAGAATCGTATTTAATATTCGATAAATTAAACTTATCAATTCACCGCAAGTCTGGAATTTAAAAGGTGATTCTGTGGTTTAGCCCTTTAAGTGCGGATGCATTACCTTTTTAATGTAATTTCGTAATTGTCCAAATTATCATTGGCCGTAAAAGTTAAATTGTCGATGTTTACTGCAAAATAACTCGTTCCGTTTTTCACAAGGAAGAAATCACCCTTTGCCAACACTTTGGTATCCAATGATCCTTGATCGTTGGATCCATTTTCAAATAAGAAAATGATGTCTTCTACGTAACTTATTTCGGAGAAATTTAAACCAGAGGGAGGATTTTTAATTACAGATCCTTGAAGGGGGGTAAATTTCTTTACCCATTGGAAGTTGGACTGTGGGTTTACAACGCCAAAATCCCGAATTTGTGCATTCGGGTCATTGCCCGAAACAACTTTGGCATTGAATAAATCCAAACCGCCGTGCCTGTTCCCAGAATAATTGTAAACTATCAATCCCGTGCCTCGAACGGAGGCTGGGGTTGCTGTAAATATGACCGATAAACTATGCACTTCGAGGCTGTCTTTGTCATCCGCAAGGGTGAATTCATACACGATGGTGTCCGGTTCGGTGGAGGTCAAAAACTCATAGGTATATACAAAGCCTTCCTGGTCGGCGTTGAAAAGCAAAGCGGGATTTGCAGCAGCATCTGTGCCGTTGACTTTAAAGCTCAATGGCGGCAATAAAACACCATCCACTTTTACTTGAATATACTTCAGGGCTTGACTCCCTTTGGCAGCTGTTAAGTTCATTTTAATTGGTGTGTAAATAGGCACTGACACATCACTGCTGATGAGCCCGGTTCCGCTCGTAAAACTGATGCCAGGCTTGACGTGAATGGGATCGTCTTCACTACAGGAAAACAAGGTTAGCAGCATGCCAAATGCAAGAAAATAGAGGGACGAACGAATTTGTTTCATACAAATGAACTTTTGAAGGTTTTATAAAAGAATGGTTGCTTGAGATTGCAAATTAAATGAAAACCAGCGAAAGTTTAAAACAATTGGCTGAAGAAAGCGGCGTATGGCCTCGCTGAATGGGCAATTTTCGTTTTGTATTTTATGGTCCCATTCGGTCTTACTTTGGCTGGGTTGAAGAAATCCTTGAAAAGATAACATTCTGCTTTTAAAATGAGATTGGTTCAATGAATCTTTTGGCAACCTCAATTTCTGAGTTCGCGACGCAGGACCTTGCCAATATTTGTTTTCGGCAAGGATTCGCGGAATTCGTAAAATTTTGGGAGTTTATATCCGGTCAGATTGGCTTTGCAGTGGGCCTTGAGTTCAGACTCAGATAGACTGCTGTCGCGCTTGACTACAAATGCTTTCACAGCTTCTCCGCAGCGTTCGTCCGGTATGCCAATGACAGCCACTTCCAGGACTTTGGGATGACGCGAAATGACTTCTTCAATTTCGTTTGGATACACGTTAAAACCTGAAACGATGATCATGTCTTTTTTTCGATCGACGATGTAAAAAAAGCCATCTTCATCCATGTAACCAATGTCTCCTGTATAAAGCCAACCCTCCTGAATGGTTTTGGCTGTTTCATCGGGGCGGTTGAAATAACCCAGCATGATTTGGGGTCCTCTGGCGATGATTTCTCCCGGTTCACCCGGTGGACAATCCACACCTGACTCATTGATGATGCGTATCTCGGTAGAGGGGACGGGTAGCCCCACACTACCCAATTTGCCTTTTCCATCGATTGGATTTAAACTCAGGACTGGAGAGGCTTCCGTCAAACCATATCCTTCCGTCAAATAGCAACCGGTGGCTTTCTGCCAACGTTCCGCCACACTGGTTTGCAGTGCCATTCCCCCTGCGACCGTCACCTTAAGCGCTTTGAAATCGGACTTCAAAAATCGGGGGTCATTGAGCATTGCATTGTACAAGGTATTTACCCCTGTCATCAAACTGATTGGAGCTGATTGAAATGCTTTAATCACCGAACCAATGTCCCGAGGATTGACCACCATGACGGTGTTGGCACCGATCGACAGCATGGCCATCATGTTTACCGCAAAAGCGAAAATATGGTACATGGGCAAAGGCGACAAGGTTGTTTCTATGCCGTCTTTCAGGTAATAGCAGATCACCGCCTTGATTTGCTCAATGTTTGCCAGGATGCTGCCATGGCTTAACATGGCTGCTTTGCTGATGCCCGTGGTCCCACCCGTGTATTGCAACAATGCCAGGTCGGCAGCATGAAATGAAACGGGTTTTACTTGCTGGTGCGAACCTTGTCGGATGACCGTTTTAAAATTGACGGTATTGACCAGTCCGTGTTTTGGAACCATCCGCTTGATATGCCTGATCACGAAGTTGACGAAAGAACCTTTGAGCGGACCCAGGAGTTCGCCAATGGAAGTCATGATGACTACTTCAATTTGGGTTTTTGGCAATACTTTTTCGAAGGTAGCTGCAAAATTTTCTGCCAGAACAATCGCTTTGACATTGGAATCCGTTAAGATGAATTCCAATTCACGCGGGGTATACAGCGGGTTGGTGTTGACGATGATCAAGCCTGCGCGAAGCGCACCAACAATGGCTACCGGATATTGCAACATGTTGGGCATCATCAAAGCAATGCGATCTCCTGGTTTGAGGCCACGGTATTGCAAATAGGCAGCAAATGCTGCTGCCATTTGATCCACATCTTGAAAACTGATGGATTTTCCCATCAGCGTAAAGGCCTTTAAAGGCGCGAATTTTTTGAGGTAATGGTCGGTAAACTCGTTGAGCGATCCAAATACCGCTGGATTGATGTTTGCCGGTATGCCTGCAGGATAGTTTTTTAGCCAGGGGCGAGGTTCCATTATGTCGAAATTTTTGTGAAAATAATTAAACTTCCTTGTTTTGGGAGTTTCGCATCATGATTTCCATCAGCTTGGATTTTTGGAAAAATAGGAATCAATTTTTTCTGTGTAATAGGCTCGCCCCATGCTGGAGCACGTCTCGTTTGTCCCGCCTTGACGGGAAACCTGTGCCAAGCTTAGATAATTTGAGTCCTCATATAAATTCGCCCCAATTCCAAGAAATCATATACCTTTGCGCCGCTAAAATTATTTATTAACCTTTAAATTATGCCAAAATGTTGGATGAAAAAAATTTGAACCCCGAAGAACTGGAAATCAAAGACGAAACCATTGAAACCACGCGTACTGAAAAAGAAGACCCTTCCGATCTGGTAGAAGAAATCGTTGATTTGGGTGTGTTGGTCAATCAAGATGAAATCAAAGGAGCCCATGATGAATTCGATTGGTCCATTGGATCCCGCAATTCCATGAGTTACTCCGACGAACAGAAAAAAGCTTATACCAAAGACTATAGTGGCACGTTCAATTCCATCATGGATGGACAGGTGCTCATGGGGCGCGTTGCAGGTGTAACAGGCAACAGCGTCATTTTGGACATCAATTACAAATCCGACGGACTCGTTGCTAAAGCAGAGTTCCGGGACCTGGACATCAAACCAGGCGATTTGGTGGAAGTGTACGTCGAAAAAACCGAGGACGAAAAAGGGCATCTGGTTTTATCCCGTAAAAAAGCAAAGTTGCTCCGCGCTTGGGAAAACCTGGTCGATTCATACCGAAATGGTACAGTGATCAAAGGAACCGTCATCAGCAAAACCAAGGGTGGTTTGATCGTTGATTGCAACGGATTGGAAACATTCCTTCCAGGATCGCAAATCGATATCAAACCCATTACCGATTACGATTCATATGTTGGCAAACTCATGGAATTCAAGGTGGTCAAGATCAATGAAACCATCAAGAATGCGGTGGTGTCACACAAAGCTTTGATAGAAGGCGACCTCCAGGAACAAAGAGAGCAAATTATCTCCACCCTCGAAAAGGGACAAGTGTTGGAAGGTACGGTCAAAAACATTACCGACTTTGGTGCATTCCTCGACTTGGGAGGCGTGGACGGATTGTTGTACATCACGGATATTTCATGGGGCCGCATCAACCATCCAATGGAGGTGTTGGAGAAAAATCAGAAAGTCAACGTCGTGGTCCTGGATTTCGACGAAAACAAAAAACGTATTTCGCTGGGTCTGAAACAATTGCAACCTCATCCGTGGGATGTGATGTCGCAAGAAATTGTGGAGGGATCGATCGTCAAAGGAAAAATTGTAAACATCGAAGATTATGGTGCTTTCCTGGAAATCCAACCAGGGGTGGAAGGACTGATACACGTATCCGAAGTCAACTGGAACAGCCAACCGGTGCATGCAAAAGATTTCTTCTTCTTAGGTCAGGAACTCGAAGCCAAAGTGGTTACACTGGACCGAGAAGAGCGGAAAATGTCCTTGAGCTTGAAACAATTGACTGAAGACCCTTGGACCAAAATATACGAAAAATTCCCCGTGGGATCCAGACATACCGGTACAGTCAAGAATCTTACCCCGTATGGAGTGTTTGTGGAATTGACAGAAGGCATTGGCGGGATGGTTCACATCTCCGATTTGTCATGGACCAAACGGTACAACCACCCTTCCGAATATACCAAGGTGGGCAACCAACTCGACATCTTAATCCTCGAAATCGATACCGACAACCGGAAATTGTCTTTGGGTCATAAGCAATTGGAGGAAAATCCGTGGGATACGTTTGAAACGGTCTTCCCGGTAGGCTCTTACCACGAAGCAACGGTTATCCGCAAAGATGATCGTGGTTACACCGTGCAAATGCCATATGGATTGGAAGCTTATGCGCCGGTGAAGCACATGAAGAAAGAAGACAATACCCAGGCTGCTATGGATGAGCACCTCACGGTGAAAGTCATTGAATTCAACCGTGATGACAAGAAAATCATGGTTTCCCATGCACGATACCTGGAAGACATCAAAAAAGCGGTCGATGAGAATGTGAAGAAAGAAAAGGAAGTCGAAACGCAAAAAGTGAAGAAAGCGGTTGAAAAACAACAATCCAAAATGGAAATTTCCACCCTTGGAGAGTTGGAAGGATTTGCATCGCTCAAAGAGCAATTTCGCGAAGCACAAACCAAATTTACCCCGCCGCCGCCACCACCTCCTGTTGAGCAGGTAGAAGCTCCACAACCGGTAGCAGAAACCGTTTCAGTGCAGACGGAAACCGTACCAGTTGTTGAAGAACCCACGCCGGTAGCAGCCGAACCGAAAGCGAAGTCGGCCAAAGGAGATGATTTGAAAATCATTGAGGGCATCGGACCGAAAATTGCTGAGTTGCTGGTAGCAGACGGTATCAATAGCTTTGAGGCATTGGCCAATGCAAGTCAGGAGCAATTGCATGCTGTCCTGGAAAAAGGAGGTTCACGCTACAAAATGCACGACCCGGGTACATGGCCTCAGCAAGCTGCTTTGGCTTCAAAAGGCGAATGGGATGCCTTAAAGGCCTTGCAAGAAAGCCTGAAAGGCGGAAAAACAGAATGATGTTGACATGATCAATATTCAAAAGGCTCGGAAATATCCGGGCCTTTTTTGTTTAAATAATTTAATATAAAACTTAAACAAAATATTGACTTAAGGGTTTTTAGTCTATGTCTCAAAATATTTCAGTTGCGGTAATCGGCGCGGGAATCAGTGGCATGGCTGCGGCCATCGAACTCAGTGCCCAGGGCCATCGGGTCAGGGTTTATGAAAAAAATGCTTCATTTGGAGGCCGTGGCCGGGTGATTGAAAAAGATGGCTTCTTATTTGACATGGGTCCAAGTTGGTATTGGATGCCCGATGTCTTTGAAAATTTTTTGAATGCCTATGGAAAAAGCGTAACCCAATATTTTCAATTGGTAAGGCTGGATCCTTCGTTTCGAATCTTTGGGCATGATGAGGTGCTTGATGTTCCGGCAGGGCGGCAAGCTTGTTTGAAATTGTTTGAACAAAGAGAGCCTGGTAGTTCGAAATTTTTAGATCGATTTTTACAAGAAGCCAAATATAAATATGATACCGGCATGGGGGATTTTGTGCGCAAACCCTCGCTGAGTTGGAGTGAATTCCTTGATTGGAGGTTGATCCGATCTGTTTTTAAACTGGAAATGTTTTCGTCATTGGAAAAAGTCGTGCACAGAGGAGTTCACGATGAGCTGTTGCGTCAATGGCTGTGTTTTCCAGTCCTCTTTCTCGGAGCAAAGCCTTCCCATACCCCAGCCTTATACAGCCTCATGAATTATGCAGAAATTGAATTGGGAACCTGGTATCCGATGGGGGGAATGGCTCATTTGTTCAAAGCGTTGTATGATTTGGCTTTGGAACAAGGGGTGCAATTTGAATTCAATGCAGCAGTGAGTAAAATTGTGGTGAAAGACCAAAAGGCTTGTGGCGTGATTTCAAATGGTCAGGCGTTTTCATTTGATGCCGTGATTTCGTCGGCCGATTACCATCATACCGAGCAATGCTTGTTGGATCCTGCTCATCGGCAATATTCAGAAAGCTATTGGGAATCAAGGGTGATGGCACCATCTTCTTTGGTATTTTATGTGGGAGTTGATCGCAAAGTGGATGGATTGCTCCATCACAATTTGTTTTTTGATGAATCATTCGACGAACATGCCCGCAGCATATACGACCATGCAGCATGGCCATCCGGTCCATTGTTTTACGTATGCGCTCCCTCCAAAACAGACCCAGGTGTAGCACCCCAAGGAATGGAAAACTTATTCATTCTGATTCCATTGGCTGCCGGATTGAAAGATGACGAGTCGGAGCGTGAAAAATTATTCGAGCAGGTATTGCGTCGCATTCAGGCGAGAACAGGAGTGGATTTGCGTCCACACGTGGTAATTAAAATGGAAATGGGACCAAGGGATTTTGAAAACACGTACAACAGTTTTAAAGGAAATGCATATGGTTTGGCGAATACGCTTAGGCAAACGGCCATGTTCAAACCGCGTTTAAAGCATAAAACGGTGGATCGGTTGTTTTTTGCAGGGCAATTGAGTCATCCTGGGCCAGGATTACCCCCTTCATTGATTTCCGGACAAATCAGCGCACGTTTGGTTCAACAACATTTTTCTTTATGAGTACATTGATTACTTACCAGAATTACTGCAATGATGCAAGTAAGCAATTGACCGCGCAATACAGCACTTCTTTTTCGCTGGGCATTCGCGCATTGGAACGCAGGTACCGACAACCGATTTGTGCCATTTATGGGTTTGTTCGCATAGCAGACGAAATCGTGGATACATTTCCAGACGAACAACGTGCAGTGTTGTTGGAAGAATTCAAAGCACAAACCTATAAAGCGATCGATGAAAAAATAAGCACCAACCCCGTGTTGCAAGCTTTTCAAAAAACGGTCAATGATTACAACATTGATTTGGATTTGATCCGGGCATTTTTACACAGCATGGAGATGGACTTGCATAGTAAACGATTTGGAAGAGCAGAACTCAATGAATACGTATATGGTTCAGCCGAGGTGGTAGGATTGATGTGTTTGTTTGTTTTTGTTGACGGCAATCGCGATGCGTATAATAGGCTGGAGCATTCAGCCAGGGCATTGGGTTCAGCATTTCAAAAAATAAATTTTTTGAGGGACCTCAAGAGCGATTATCAGTTGCGCCAGAGAGTGTATTTTCCCGGCGTGGAATTGGAATCGTTTACCGAAGACGCGAAACAGAAGATAGAAGCAGAAATTGCCATCGAGTTGGAACAAAGTAAAGAAGGGATACGCAATTTGCCGAGAGGGGTGCGTTTTGGAGTCTATATTGCCTATGTGTTTTTTCATTCGCTGTTTCAAAAAATCCGAAAAGCCCGCGCTTCAGAAATTGTTGAAAAGAGATTGCGTATTTCCAATCCAATCAAATTGATGTTGGTGTTGAAGCATTGGTGTCAATACCGGTTGGGTTATATATAGGACGAATTGGATGGAGAAAGCAAAAGAAATCAAGCAGGTCATCAGCCTATCCTCATTGGTATTGCTATGGGTTTTACCATGGTGGTTCAACGAGGTGGATTTGCATGCATTTGAATGGAGTCCAGGGCCAATCTACCAGTTTAGTTTCATGGAAACCAAGTCCTTGTACTTGATGCATCATTTGATGGCCGTCATACCGGTGTTTTTTTTCGGCTTAGTCCTCGACATGGTGGCTTATCGAAAGAAGGCCTTGCAGTTGATGAAGGCCAGTTTGATGGTTGCGCCGGTATTTTGGGCATGGGATGCCATTTTTAACGGCATTGGGGTTTGGACATTTAATCCAAAGTATACCTTGGGAGCAGGATTTTTGGGATTGCCATGGGAAGAATGGAGTTGGTTTTTGGTCATCCCATTTTGCAGTTTTTTTATTCACAGTCATGTGGAAAGGCGGATCAAAGTGCCGGTGGAAATGGATCGATGGTTGCCATGGATATTGTTGCTGGTGGCAGTTGGAGTGTATGTAATGGGTTGGGACCTTTTGTATACGAGTTGGAGTGCTGGAAGCGTAGTGTGGGCAATGATGATGGTCATTATCTGGAAAATGGAAGGAATTGCCATTTTCGTGGTAAGTTTTATATTGAATTTGGTGCCCATGTATATTTTCAATGGGATGTTGACGGGTTTGTTTACCAAGCAGGCGTTGGTGGTTTACAACCCGCTTGAATTTTCAGGAATCCGCATTGGGACCTATCCCTTGGAAGATATTGGATTTGGATTTAGCTATTTATTGGGAATTTTTTGGGTCAGTAAATTGTTAAAACCAAGATATACAGACGTTTACGAAGCATAAAAACAATATTTGTTATTTTTTTGCAAAAGCATTTTGCCATTCGGTTGGTTCGCTATAACTTTGCAGTCCCTTATACGGAAGAGTATATCGGATTGTCTGAAAAAAGGGATTAAAAGTGCCCTTGTAAAGTAAGATCAAAAGTTCTTTGACAGGCTAGGGAGAGATAGGAATTGAGAGGTAAGGTGATTTTAGAAAAGAACACTTTCGTTCAATAAATTTGAGACAGAGACACGGATAAACTTTTTCAGCTGTAAAGCAGTAGGGTTTTCGGACCCGAACCTATAAGATACAGTACTATGGAGAGTTTGATCCTGGCTCAGGATGAACGCTAGCGGGAGGCTTAATACATGCAAGTTGAGCGGTAAGCTGTTTATAGCAATATGAATGGCCTAGAGCG